>Ga0335072_10004845_pt1 | contig 19887 bp, 17 predicted proteins | sample Lox_Sample_21_FD_206725 | JGI IMG/M metagenome (GOLD analysis project Ga0335072, IMG submission 206725) | Soil microbial communities from Loxahatchee National Wildlife Refuge, Florida, United States - Lox_Sample_2.1 | ecosystem: Environmental > Terrestrial > Soil > Wetlands | place: USA...
CCCGGGGGGCGTGATCGAGAACATCGGCAACCTGTGGCGAGCGCAGGGCCGGCGAGTACGGCTAGAACTCAAGCACTTCCGCCGCCACGTGATGACCCAGGTCATCACGAAACCCGACGAGGTCACCGGCTGGCGGGGCGAGATACGTGACGGCGAAGTAGTCAGCGATGGTGAAGCCAGAGACCAAGAGGACGGCGGCGGACGGGCGCGCGATGAGGAGGAGACCCGCGCCGAGCAGGAGGATCGGGACTACGACCGAGCCGACGATCAGTACGACGAAGACGAAGACTACGACCGGGCCGACGATCAGTACGACGAAGACGAAGACCGGAATTACGAGGAAGGCCACGGGGCGCCAGCTGCGCGCCGCGGTGACGACGACCGTGGCGGTGACGACGACCGTGGCGGTGACGACGACCGTGGCGGTGACGACAGCCCGTCGCGCCGCCGCAAGCCGGTCAGGGCCGGGTCGAAGTAGCGGCAAATCCCCACGACCTGGCGGCACGCCCGCTGACTGCAGTTGCCGAGTCAGTAGCTCGCGCATGTCCGAACTGCGCGATTACTTCTAGGTGGCGCGGGAAGACCCGAACCTCCACCTCGGGTCGCTCCGCTGCTCATCAACTGCGGCTGCGGCTCGCCCAGAGAGGAGTTTGACCGTGCCACGAGGATCGAGTCCGAAGCGAGAGCGGCAGTACGAGCACATCAAAGAGAGCGCGCAGCAGCGGGGCGAGAGTTCACAGCGAGCCACAGAAATCGCGGCCAGAACCGTGAACAAGGAACGGGCGCGGTCCGGCGAGTCACGCATGACGAGCAAGACCTCGACCCAGGACATTTCCTCGGGTCGGCGAGGCGGGCTCCGGTCGCATTCAGGCGCCGCGGGGCCGACGAAGGAGCAGCTCTACGCTGAAGCCCGGAAGCGCAGCATCAAAGGCCGTTCAAGCATGAGCAAGGCCCAGCTCGCGCGTGCGCTCGACCGCTAAGGAATCTCTTCCGAGGCCCAGCCGGGAGAGCCATTATCCCGACCAACGCGGCATCTCCTGCCAGCAGAGGGTAGAGCCTCTATCGGAGGGTATCGGTGCTGTCCTCCATCAGCTGCCAGCACATCTACGCGACGCGAGGAGGGACGGCGATGCTCAAGTACGTGGTGGTATTCGTCTATTCGAGCGCGTCCTGGGCGCGCATGATCAAGGAGCCCGAAGACCGCGCTGCAGCCGAAGCGGCGCTAATGGAGTATCTCGGTGGATCGCTAGAGTGTATTTACTGGGAGGTTGAGAGCGCCTCCGCGTACGTCATCGCCGATCTTCCCGACTCGGTGAGCGCGGCCGCGGTGATCACCGCGGCCACCAAGACGGGCGCTTTCAAGGAAGTCCGCGTACATGAGGTGCTCACCCAAGATCAATTCCGCGACATGGTTGCCCTGGCGCAGAGTACGGACAACGTCTACCGCCCGCCTGGGCAGGCAACCGTCGAGAGGGACATTTAGCAGCGGCAGGGCTCCGCCGGCTTCCCGCTTCCAGCAAGCGGCCCCTGCTCTCCCGTTCCCGTCAGCTTGCCGGAACGAGCCGGTAGATCGCGCCGGCAGTATCGTCGCTGACGTATAGCGCCGGACCCGGGCCAGGCACGACGTCCACGGGACGGCCCCAGCGGCTGCCGTTAGCGAGCTGGAATCCGCTAACGAGGGTGACGGGCGGCTCCAGGGTGCGCTGGCGGCTGTTCCAGGCCAGCCACAGCACCGCCGGCGAGCGCGGCGGAACCCGGTTCCACGAACCGTGCGCGGCAATGACCGCGCCGCCCGACCAGGGTGCCGGGATGCCCGTGCCGCCGAGGAACGACATGCCGAGCGGTGCACTGTGGGCCGGCAGCCCGACGGTCAGCGGGGGCAGCTTGGCGCAGTCAAGCCGCTTGCCACCCGGATTGGTGAGTGCATCGGCTGCGAACGGGATGTTCGCTAGCGAGCCGGCCGGGTGGTTCTCGTCCTGGTCCGGGTTGCAGTACGGCCAGCCGAGGTTGCGCCCGGCGACGACCGGAACCACTTCGTCTGGCGGGTGGTTGTTGACGTAGGACTGGATTACCAGGCCGAAGGCGTCCTTGTGCCCGCCGTAGCTTCGGTGGAACGGGTAAGGGATGTTGTCGCGGTTATTGATGGCGGTCCAGACCACCCCGTCTGGCGCCAGCGCCAGGCCTTCGCCGTTGCGCACCCCGCGCTCGACGACGGTCAGGTGCGTGCCGTCCGGCCGGACTGACATGATCACCGCGCGGGGCGGGTTCATCGTCAGGTCATCCGGGCTGGCGTTCGATGAGCTGCCTACCTCGAAGTAGATCGTTCCGTTGCGCGTGACCACGAGGTCCTTTGTCCGGTGCACGTCGTTGCCGGACGGATCGGTGTCGGGCAGATGGCTGACGACTATCGTGCGCGCACCGTCGATGCCGCCTGGTCCCCACGGATAACTGTCGATCCTGTCTGACTCGGCGACGTACAGCACCCAGTGCCCGGCCACCTTTGCGAATGCCATGCCCTGCGGCTCGGTCAGCCCGCGGAGTAGCGTGCGGGTGCGCGCTGTCCCGGAGCTGTCCGGGACAAGCTCTTCGATCTTGCCGAGGCTGGGCTGGCTGACCAGCAGGTTACCGCCGGGGGTCCAGGCCTCCATCCGGGCATCAGGGACCCTGGCCCACACCCGCGCTGTCCAGCCGCGCGGTATCTGCAGCGTCCGCGGTTTGTTGAACGGTGCCGCGTCTTCGCTCTTCGGCACGACCAGGGGAACAGTCGTCAGCGCCACGGACGGCCCGGCCGAGCCCGCCGGGCCATTGACGGACGCGCCCAGGCTGTTGGCCGCGCTGATTCGGGCCGGCGGGGTGCCCGAACCGGTCGTGCAGGCACTGGCCAGCGTGACGGCAGCAACGGCCAGCGCAATCGTGCGCGGAGTGATCATGGGACTATCTCATCGGTCGCAGAAACATGCATGTACTCCGCGGCAATGTGCCCTGAGCCAAACTGCGTTACACACGGGATGCCGTTCTTCGCAGCCGATTTGAGACGCCTATATCGTCCTGGCAGGCAAGCCTTTAGGCAGCAAGGGCGGCCGGCGCAAAAGCAACCGCAGCCCGCGCTACAGCCGCATGTCTCGCAGCGCCGCGCTGGCTGCCCACATTCCGCACATCCCGTGCACCCCGCCTCCCGGGGGCGTCGACGCCGAGCACAGGTACGTCCCTGGCAGCGGCACGCGGTACGGATTCCAGCGGGGCGCCGGCCTGCCGATGGTTTGCCGTAGCGTACTGGCGCCAGCGGCGATGTCGCCGCCCACGTAGCTGGGGTTGTACCGCTCCATGTCGGCCGCTGTCCGGACAGACCGCGCCAGGATCAGGTCGCGGAAGCCGGGGGCGAACCGCTCGATCTGGGCCTCTATCCGGCCAGTCATGTCGACATCCGATCCGGGCGGCACATGGCAGTAGGCCCACAGCACCTGCTTTCCGGCCGGCGCCCGGCTCCGGTCGACGACGCCAGGCTGTGTCACCAGGCAGAAGGGCTCCTCAGGATGCTGGCCGGCGGCGACCGCCGCCTCGCTGCGCGCGACCTCGGCGAGGGTACCGCCGGCATGGATCGTGGCCGTCTGCCGACAGGCATCGTCCTTCCAGGGAACGACGCCGTCGAGCGCCCAGTCGACCTTGCACACGCCGGGTCCATAGCGGAACCGGCGCATTGCCCGGCGGTAGCCCGGAGGCAGCCGGTCGCCTGCCATCTCGAGCAACTGGCTCGGCGTGACATCCAGCATCGTCACGCGCGCGGGCGGCAGATCCGCAAGGCTCTTGACCCAGCGGCCGGTCACGACTGAGCCACCAAGCTCCGCGAGCTCGGCGGTCATCGCCGCGACCAGGCGGCCACTGCCGCCTTCGACGACCGGCCAGCCGGTGGTGTGCGCCACCAGCAGCATTGTCAGCCCGAAGGCGCCTGTCAGCGGCGCAGCCAGCGATCTGATGGAGTGCGCGGCCATGCCCGCGAGCAGGGCCTGGCCGCTGGCCGTGTGCAGGCGGCGGGCCAGTACGGTGGCCGGCAGCACGCCCAGGGCGCCGAACCGCGCCGCCGGGAGCGGACGGCCGGGTAGTGACCGCAGCGGAGACAGCGCCAGCGACAGGACCGCGCCGGCGTCGCGTTCCAGCGGCTCCATCAGCCGCCGGTAGGCACTGGCGTCGGCACCCAGCCGGCTGGCCGTCTCCGCCACCGATCCGCAGATTGCCGCCGCCCGGCCATCGTCGAGCGGCTGCGCGGCGGCCACCTTGGGTACCAGCAGTCGTACCCCGCGCGCCGCCAGATCGCAGCCGGCGAAGAACGGCGAAGCCGCGGCCAGCCCGTGCACGGTCGAGCACACGTCATGCGCGAAAGCGGGCAGGGTCAACTCGGCGGTCCGGCAGCCCCCGCCGGCCTCACCCGCGCCCTCGAATACCTCTACCCGCAGGCCGGCGCGGGCCAGTGTCAGCGCAGCGGCAAGGCCGTTGGGCCCGGACCCGACCACGACGGCGTCGGGCCGGGTCACCGGCACATCACCTCGCCGTCCGCGACCAGGCCGACCGGCACCGCGCTGTCACGCAACCCGGCGGCCAGCTGAGCGCCGTCACGGTCCACGCGGATCACCCGTCGAGCACCAGGTACAGGTCAGAGTCCGTCTCGCCTTGCCGCACGAGCGTATCGCCAGGCTTGAGGCTGGTGACGGTCAGGTCCGAGCTGGCCGCAAGCTGGCCGGCGGTGTCGTAGATCCCGGACCGCCGGAAAGGGCCTGCGCCCGTCAATCTCGCCAGTCACCGGGGCCGCATGCCGTCGAGGAGGCGGGTGAGCGTTACCCCTAGCTCAGCGCGGGTGGCGGCGGGATCCGCCGCGCCCGCGATGGCCAGACTCGCCTCGGTGAGCATCGCGATCAGCAGCCGCGCCAGCGGCCGTACCGGGACCGGATCCATGTCGCCCGCAGTGATCGCACGGGTCAGCCACTCCTCGAGCAAGGCGCGCCCGTACCGTTCGACGAGCTGGTCCCACGCCTGCTCCCCCAGCACGCGCGGGCCGTCGATAAGCACGATGCGCTGGAAGTCCCCGCCGACGCACACGTCGAGAAACGCGCCGATGCCGTCGCTGATCTCGTCCAGCGGCGAGCCTTCCAGCTGCGTCTGGTCGTCGGTCAGCCGCCGCGCGACCTCACCGGCCGCCTCTTCCATGACCGCGCGGAACAGGTCGGCCTTGTCCCTGAAGTGGTGGTAGAGAGCGCCGCGAGTGACCTGCGCCTCGGCGACGATCTGCTCCGTGCCGGTGCCGTCGTAGCCGTTGGCGGCGAACATCCGCCGGGCGACGGCAAGCAGCGCCGTCCGGGTGTCCCAGGCGTGCTGCGCACGGCGGCCTTGCGATTGCGCGACCATACAGCCATCATGTTACATACACGGTGTATGTTCAACTGTGCCCGAACGGAGGACGGAAATGGCAATGCCGCTGCACCTGACGGTGAAGCTGGGGACCTACCTGATGAAGCAGAAAATCCGCGGAGTGGAGAAGTTCCCGCTGATCATGGAGCTAGAGCCGCTCTTCGCCTGCAACCTCAAGTGCGCCGGCTGCGGCAAGATCCAGCATCCGGCGTCCGTGCTCAAGCAGCGGATGCCCGTGGAACAGGCGCTCGCCGCGGTCGAAGAGTGCGGCGCGCCGATGGTCTCGATCGCCGGCGGCGAACCGCTGATGCACCCGCAGATTGATGTGCTGACCGCGGAGCTGCTCAAGCGGAAGAAGTTCGTCGTGCTGTGCACCAACGCTGTGCTGATGCGCAAGCACCTGCACAAGTTCAGTCCGGACAAGAACTTCGCGTGGATGGTGCACGTCGACGGCCTCGGCGAGCGGCACGACGAGGCCGTCGCCAAGGAGGGCGTGTTCGACCAGGCGGTTGACGCCATCCGCGCGGCTAAGAAGGCCGGTTTCGCCGTGTATACCAACACGACGGTGTTCAGCACCGACTCCCCGCAGACGGTGATCGACGTCCTTGATTACCTGAACGACGAACTCAAGGTCGACCGAATGGAGATCGCCCCCGCGTATGCCTACGAGAAGGCACCCGATCAGGACAGGTTCCTCGGAGTCGCGCAGACGAGGGAGCTGTTCAGCACGGCGTTCGCTGATGGCCACCGCAAGCACTGGCGCTTCAACCACTCCCAGCTGTACCTGGACTTCCTGGAGGGCAAGCGGGAGTTCGCGTGCACGCCCTGGGGCATACCGTCTTACTCGCTCCTCGGCTGGCAGCGCCCTTGCTACCTGCTCGCTGACGGGTACGCGAAGACCTGGCAGGAACTGCTTGCCACGACGAACTGGGACGCGTTCGGCCGCGGTAAAGACCCGCGCTGCGACAACTGCATGGCGCACTGCGGCTACGAGCCGACCGCGGTCCTGGCCACGATGGACTCGCTGCGGCAGAGCCTGCGCGCGCTCGCCACACGGTGATCCGCGCCTGTGATCGCGATGCCCAAGGGCCCTGCGCAGAAGCCTTTGAGGAGGGCGACGTTACCCTTTTGTCCATGATCGAACAGATGAAAGCGGCACTCCTCGTCGGGTGGGCAGCAACGTTTCGGCTCTCGTCCAAGACATAGCCCTGTACCGCGGCACGGGCCGGGCGCCACGGTGCGCCGTGGCCTTACCGCTGCCACCGGGGTGGAACGCGTGGCGCTTTTATGCATCTGGCGGACCCGTCACGGGACGTGCCAATGTGCAGGATTCCTGTTTGTTTTCGCTACGCCTGAGCAGCGCACAGTACAGCAAACCAGGCCATATCGCCGTGGCGGCCACTCCTCACCCTGCGGGCCAGCCGCTGCCCGCAGGTCACGGCCAGATATGAGCGCCTGACCGGTGTTGCGGCGGATCGCGCCCATGTGCTCGTGGATATACTCGGCCGTTTGCGAGGGAACGGTCGAGAGCCGGGCGGCGCGCGGCCGTGCCCGGCTGCTGCCGCAGTTGGCGCACCTGCGCCAGGCAGCGCCAGAGCAGGCCAGGGAAACCGGACGCGTCCTGCCCGCGCGATAGCGGGGGTGACCCGTCATGACCCGACGCCACAAGCACCCGAGCGCGGACCAGCTTGCCAGTCTGGCCGTAGGCGCGCTGCGGCCGCGTACGGCTGCCCGGATCCAGGCGCACGTTGCCCAGTGCGAGCAGTGCACCAGGATCTGCAAGCAGCTCACCGCCATCCGTGTCGTCCTGGCCAGCGCCACGTACCCGCCGATACCGGACGACCTGTCCGCCCGGATCGGCTCGGCCATCAGTCGCGAGGCGCGGCAGCGCCTGGCCGTGCTGCCCGCGACCGAGGCCGGCCGCCGCTACCTGCCAGCCGGCCGACCGCGCGCCGGCGCTGGCGGCGGCTGGCACCTGCTGGGTATGTCAGCCGTAGCGACCCGGCTTGTTGCGGCCGCCGGCGCGGTCGTGATCGCGGCGGCAGGCAGCTACCTGGTGGCCGAGAATGTCGGCACCAGTACGCGTTCGCCGTCCTCACCGCTGGCCGGCGCAGCCGCCCCGGTGCAGCACGTGTCGCTCGGCCCCGATGTCACCTACGGCCAGCCGGAGGCGCTTGACACGATCCGCGCCATCGAGTCGAACGCGAACCTCGTTGCCGCGCACCTGCGCGCCGAGGCGATCTCCGCAGTGCACGCCGCTGAAGTGCTCGAGGCCTTCGCGGCACGGTCGCGGCCGGGCGGAGCCGCGCCGCCAACGCGCCGGGCGACGGCCCCGCCCGCGGGCAACCGGAATGCAACGCGACTGGCCGGCTGCATCGGACGGATCGCTCCTAGCCGGCCCGTGCTGCTGATCGATATCGCCAGGTACCAGGGCAAACCTGCCACGGTGATCGTGACGGGTGCTAGCGTCGTGAGGCAGGCCGAAGCGTGGGTGGTCGGCTCGTCCTGTTCAGCGACAACGACGGACGTGCTCGCTCGGGCAGCGCTTGGCAACCTCTAGCGGGTGAAAGTGAGACAGCGACGATCCGCGAAATCAGCAGGCGGGGGTTGTTGCGGAATACCGTGCTGGCTGGCGCCGCAGCAACCTCAACCAGAGCGCCATCATCGGTACGGAGCCTAAGCCGAACTTGTCCTCGCGCTTGTCCGCTAGCTGTATCCCAGCCCGGCTGCGCGCTGCCGTTCCATCCTGATAGCTTCTTGCGGCGTGATCGGCCGTGCTCCCAGCGCCACGGCCCGATCACGCTCTCCCGGGGTCACGTCATAGCGCCCTGCCACGGGCTTCTGGTGCGGTGCAGCGGGCGTGCCGACCCGGAACATCGTGCGGGTCAGACCGAGGTTCGCAGCAAAGGCATGCAGCTCATCGTCAGCGTCTGCCGTCAGGACAAACCAGGGATCCGGGCTGGCAGTCTTGCCGAAGAATGCGCGGCTCTGGCCCCCTAGCTTATGCACGTACACAGTCATGGCTTCCTCACCCCGCCAGCTGCCGCGCCGCCCGCTTAAGCCTGCCCCCGCTCCAGGTGCCAGCCACGGCGCTGCCGGCTTGCCATCCCGAGCCTGGTCCCTCCACTCGCCGATGTCCACATCCTGGCTAATCTGAGCTATCCGGCGCCCGGCGTTCGGAGCGCTTGCGGTCGACCCTCGCGAGGATCGGGTAGGTCACGATGCCGACTGCCAGGGTGGGAACTCCGCCGATGATCAGCGACCAGCGGGCGCCAAGCTCCTCGCCGACCCAACCGACGATCGGCCCGCCGATCGGAGTCGAACCCAGCCAGGCGACGGCCCACAACGCCATCACGCGACCGCGCATGGCCGCCGAGGAGGACAGCTGCAGCACGGTCTTTGCTAGTGAGTTGAACGAGATGCTGCCATAGCCGACGAAGACCATCGCGGCGTACTCGGCCGGCATGTTCGGCGCGAGCGCCGCCGCGGTGATCGCGATCCCCCAGCCGATGGCCGAGATCGCCAGCCCGCGCCGCCGGACGCGGTTACGGGAGGCGGTGATGAGCCCGCCAGCCACCGCCCCGGCTCCCATCACGGACGTCATTGCCCCGTAAGTGGCGATCCCGCCGTGAAAAGTCCGGCTCGCCACCAGCGGCAGGCTGATCTGGAACTCCCAGGCAAGCGTGCCGATGATCGCCACCATGAGCAACGGGACCAGCAGTTCGGGCTCCCTGCGCACGTAGGCCAGGCCGGCCCGGATCTGGCCGCGCTCGCGCGGCTGGCGCTTCGCGCGCAGCATCTGGTTCGCCGACATCAGCGCGAGGCTTAGCACCACGGCGCCGAACGAGATCGCGTTCAGGTCGAAGCACAGCGCCAGGCCCACCGCCGCGGCGATCACGCCGCCTGACGCCGCCCCGAACACGCGAGCCATGTTCACGGTGACCGAGTTCAATGTCACCGCGTTGCGCACTAGCTCGGGCGGCACCAGCTCGGAGATCAGCGACTGGCGCGCCGGGTTGTCGAAGACATTGACGAACCCGAGAGCCAGGGCCAGCAGGTAGACCATCCACATCTGGATGGCGTGCGTCCCGACCAGCAGGCCGAAGGCCAGAGCCAGAAGCCCGGACAGCGTCTGGGTAACGAACAGTATCCGCCGCTTGTCCAGGCGGTCAGCGACAACTCCGCCCCATGGCCCGAAGAGGAAGATCGGGAGGAACCGTGTCGCAGTGGCCAGTCCGAGCTCGGTCCCGGAGCTGGTCAGGTCCAGGACCAGAAAGGACTGCGCCACGGTCTGCATCCAGGTGCCGCAGATCGACACCAGCTGGCCCCAGAAGAACAGCTGGTAGTTGCGGGAGGACAGCGACGAGAAGACTCCGTGGCGAGCCGGCCGCGCAACGTCGACTGCCACCGCGCACCCGCCACTTCACCTGGATTATTTGCCTGCCAGCAAGCATCTTATCCGGGCGACAGGCGGCGAGGCCTACTCACGGACATCCGCCGGGCGCTAGCGCTGCGGTTGCGAGTCGTCGCCGTGCTCCGCCGAATTCACTAGGTCAGGAACCGGGTTTCGAATGACGGCCGGGCCGACGTCTGACCCGCCGCCGGCCGTTTCGCTCAGCCCCCTCGAATGGCCGCGCAGCGTAAGACCACGCACAAGAAGCTAGTAGCGCAGCCGCCGAAAGCCGGCCGGAGGCGACGGCGTCGCGAGCAGCGCCTCGTTGGCTGCGGTGGGCGGCAGGAACCTGAACGCGAAGCTGATCGTGTCGACGTGGGGCCCGCTGCTGACCAGGCGGACCGGCAGGAACGTGGCGGCGCTCACCCAGAGGCGTTCACCGCCGCCGGGGGTAGCGAGCTCGACGACCCTCGTTCCGTGGAGGACGCCTCGGCCCGTCACGCTCCACTGACCGCTCGTCAGGCACGCGCGAAGGGCGGCGGCACTCGGCACGGTCGCAGCCTGGACCGTGACCGCGCCCCGGGCCCACCAGTGGCGGAGGTAGTTGACAGCCGTGAGAGTCCCTGGAACGCCGGTTGCGGAGGATGACAGGATCCGTGGCCGGGCGAAGATCGCGGCGCAGGTGCCGTCGGCAGCTGATTGCGTCACGGTCGACACCGTAGAGGTGAGCCATTGGCCCATCTGCCGAGCGCCGCCCAGGGTCAGCGTCAGGGTTCGGGTGCGGACGGTGCTTCCCCGCGCACCCTGCACCGGCCACAGCCAGCTGGTGGTCTTGCCGAGCGTGCCGAAGTCGCCGCGCATGGTCTTGGTGACAGCCAGGATGTCGTCGGCATTGGTGCTGAACGCTGTCAGCACAGCTGCGATGGCGCGCGGTCCCGAAGACGTGACGCCTGCGAACCCGGCGGGTCCGGTGACGGACTTGTCGTGCGTGGCCGGGCCGGCCCCCGCGGAACGGGCCGGGACGGCCGGGCGGTCGAGCAGGGTCACTGCGACGAAAGCCGCAGCCGCAGCACTGACCGCCACCGCCGCTACAGCGGTGGTGACCAGCCACGGGCGCCGTCGGACTGCCCGCGCGGTCGTCCGAGGGAGCCGCGTGTCCTGACCGATCGCTGCCTCAAGCCGCTCGAGTGCCGCATCGAGGACGGCTGGGTCGGCCGGCTTTACCTCACCTAGCTGGCCCAGCACTGTGAGCGCATCCATCGTCATGCCTCCTGGTAGCTCGCTGCAGCACGGGGGGCCGACCCTTCGCCGAGGGACAGCCGCATGCCTGCCCTGGCCCGGTGCAAGCGGCTGCGCGCGGTGCCGGCCGGGATCCCGAGAGCGACCGCCACCTCAGCAGGAGTGAGTCCCTCCCAGGTCACCAGCAGCAGTACCGCACGATCGCCGGGGGCCAGCTTTGACAGCGCACGCCGCAACTCGGGGACCTGCGCTGCCGCGTCCAGCCGGGCGTCTACGTCTGGCCACGGATCGTCACTGGCGGACGGCTGTCCGACCTGGCTCCCGCCCAGGTCGGCTACCGAGGCCTTCCGCCAGTACTCGCGCAGCACGTTCCGCGCGATTCCGTACAGCCACGGACGGGCATCCGGCCAGCGCTGGTCGTAGTTTCGCCTGGCTGCGTAGGCGCGCAGGAAGACCTCGCTCAGCAAGTCGTCAGCCGCGTCCCGGCCGCCGCGGCGCGCGAGGTAGGCATGGATGGCCTGGCCGTGCCGGCGCAACAGGTCGGAGAACGCCGCGCCATGCCCCGACGCCGCCATTCGCACGAGTGACCCGTCGTCGTCTGGCATGCGGTGAGCCTCCTGTCAGTCCCGTCACATGGTTATTGCACGCTGACGGCCAGACGTTCGCGGCAGGCTCATGCGTATGTCGTTAGCTGTAGTGCGGTTCCTTACCAGGGATCGGCTTGGCGATGAGAGCGACGGGGATGAAAAAGCAGATCTGGCCGATGGCCAGGGTAAGCGGCCAAGAGCGCCTTGTCGTCGTAGTGGGCCGATGCCTTGGCGTACAGCTCGTCATTGACGCGCTCCCCGAACCGATTCGGGATGAGGACGGCCTCCACCAGCTCCAGTTCGACCCGTTCGGCGTCGGTGAAGTAGCGTTGGCATTGCGAGGTCTTCGTCCTCGATCCCGGCGGTGTTCGTCGTCTCAGTGGTCCGACGACGCTGCCGACCGGAATGTGAGCGAGGCCTGTTCCGGCGCGTGAGGTATACCTGAGCCCAGGCGCAGGTACTAGCTCGGAGGCGTGACACCCAGCATAGACTCGGCGTGCTTGGCCATTCTCAGGTGCGTCTGCAACATAGGCAAGTATTTAGCGGCATAGGCCTTCACCGCCGCATTGCTGCCTGCGCTCTCCTCCTTCTTGAATATGGTGATTGCTGCCTCGTGGCCACTGACTGAGATATTGGCGAAGGCGACGTCCATGTCCCTGCCCTTCAGGGACTCGACCTTGGCCACCATGGATCTCAGCTGCGTGTTGGGTGCCTTCGGCACTGTCACACCCAGGCTCAAGGCTAGTGGCCGGAGGTTAGCTTGCGCTGCCGTGTGGTCACGGGCGTAACGAGCACCGAGGTTCCTCAGCGCCGTGTTGGCGGAATGTGCGTGCATGTACTTGCCGAGCGAGATCTCGGTGAGGTTGATCTGCGACGCCTGATCCATGAACGTGCGATCTTGGGTGGATACCGGCGAGGCGGTCGGGCTCGCGGCCATGCTCGCGTCAGCTGCCCTCGCTCTGACGCTGGCCGCTGCTGTTCCGGCACCTGCAGCTACGCTCCAGCCTGCCGCGGCTACGGCGACGGCGAGACCAGCACTAGCTGCCATCCTTTGCACGGTCATGGAAGCCTCCCCTTGTTTCGCTGCCAGGACCACTCCGCCAGGACCCGCTGTCCGGCGCGACCGACCTCGGCCTGAGCCCCGCTGCCCACATGAAGAGTGTTTCACTGACTACGCTAAGTAAACGCAGCGGCAAAGCGCGCAGGTCAGAACTGGTGTCCCTTAACTCGAGGTCATCAAGTGAGGGTGCGGGACAGTTCCACCGTGATGCCGTTCGCGCGCAATTGCTCGGCCATCAAGATCCCCGTTCCGCTCATTCAGTCATCTGCCCTCGCCTGGGCTGAGCTGTCCGGTCCGGTGGCCTGACTGAGCGAGCTGCCCGCATGGTCAGAACATTTGATGACCTTCTGCTTGATCAGGCGCGGCGCTCCAACCGCGCTGCGCCGGAACGTAGACCGGCCCGTCCTGGGCTTGCTCGTCCCTGCTCTGGATCAGCCCTCGCCGTGTCATTTCGGCCAATTCCTTGTCCACTGACGGCCGGGCGAGACTGGTCGCGGTGGCGATGTTGCCCAAGCTGGCTCGCCGCCCGCAGTACTCGAGCGTGGCTATCGCCTCGTAGATCACGAGTGCGGTATCAGGCAGGCTTTGTACGTCCAGACCCACCCGATCAACCTCGTCCGCCATGGCGTTTCACCCTCTCTGACCCAGAGGGGCATACCCCGAAGCCAGCCGCAAGCATCAGTCTCGGACACGGAGGCCGCGTGACGCAGATGCGCGAGCTCACCAGCCCAGCGGGGTGAGAGCTCGCCACTTTCAGTCACACTACGGGCGAAACCGGGCGTAGGTCTGCCTGCGCCCGGTTAGCCACCCGCCAAGCGACCGCCGGGCCGTACACATCCCGGGCGGAACAGCCCAGGCTGCTCAGCTCACAGCTTCTGCCTCAGCGTCAGGTTGTGCACGGAGAAGACCCGTGACTTGCCGTCGGTGTTGCAGATCTCCCAGCCGAAGTTGAACTGCGAGACCGTGTCGGACGACTTCAGCATGCCGTGGTGGTGCAGCCAGGCGAGGACAGCCAGGTAGTTGACCGTGCCTTTGGTCTCGTTATGGTTGAGGACGAAGCTCTTCGTGCCGCCTGAGACGTACACGCGGAAGCGCTGCCCGTCGATCCTGGCCACCTTGTCGAAACTTCCGGCCGGGCTCTGGCCCTGGTTGTCCACCCAGACCATGACCTCGTCGGTGTCCGAGCCGTGCAGAAACATGTCGTAGGCCGCCTCGGCGTCGAATCCGTTCTTCGATAGCGAGCCCGTCGGCATCGTTTCGCTGAAGCTGCTGGTCAGCTTCTTGATGGCGGAGAAGCGCACGTTCTTGTAGTTCCACTGGGCCGATTCGTATGTCTCGACGGCGCATCCGCCGCATCCGCCGCCGCCGTTCTGGTCAGCCGTGACGCTCCAGTGGCTGGCGCTCCGGGCGTGAACGACGTACCTGCCCGGATTTGGTCCCCAGGTGTTGTTGTAGATGTCCCAGTGCCCGAAGGTGCAGATCTTGCCGTTGGTCGCCGTGCACTCCCGGGCCGCAACCGCGCTCGCGGCGTTCGCCGGCAGGACGCTCGCTGCCGCCAGCACAAGCCCGGTGAGTGCTAGCAGTACCCCAGGTGCCAGGAGTTTCCTCATCTACTCGCTTCCTGTGAGGCCGATCCGCTCCGCTCGGGAGCCTACCGCCGAAAGCGCGTAAGCGGGCGAGATTGGTAAAGGCGAGGATAAACCCGGCGTTTAGTTACTTAACGTCAAGCAAGCATAATGACCGGGGAGGGCTGGGCTCACCCGGCGGCGCGCGGCACTGTCGCGGTGGTAGACACGTGCCATGAGCTCCTACGAAGTGCCCGACCTTGCCGAGGTCCTGGCGGCGCGTCAGCGCATCGCGCCCTACCTGCGAGCGACCGCGCTGTATCGCTATCCCGCGCTGGACGCCATGACCGGTACGGAGGTGTGGGTCAAGCACGAAAACCATCAGCCCGTGGGCGCCTTCAAAGTCCGCGGCGGCGTGAACCTGGTCAGCCAGCTGGGCGCGGAGGAGCGGCACCGGGGTGTCATCGCTGCCTCGACAGGCAATCACGGCCAGTCGGTTGCCTACGCAGCACAGTTGTTCGGCGCGCGGGCGGTGATCTGCGTGCCCGAGGAGGCCAATCCAGTGAAGGTCGAGTCGATGCGCGCCCTCGGCGCGGACGTCGTCTTCCACGGCCGCGACTTCGACGAGGCCCGCGAGCACTGCGAGAAGCAAGCCACCGAGTATGGATACCGGTACATCCACTCCGGGAACGAGCCGTTGCTCATCGCGGGCGTAGCCACCTACACAGTGGAGATCCTCGAGGCCCGGCCAGATACCGAGGTGATCGTTGTCCCGGTCGGCGGCGGCAGCGGCGCGGCGGGAGCCTGCGTGGTTGCCAAGGCCGTGCGTCCGTCGATTGAGGTGATCGGCGTGCAGTCCGAGGCGGCCCCGGCAGCCTACCTTTCCTGGCAAGCGGGCACGCTCGTCGAAGACAGCACCAGCACGTTCGCCGAGGGGCTGGCCACCAGGACCGCGTTCGAACTGCCGCAGCGGATCTTGCGGGATCTGCTGGACGACTTCGTCTTGGTCGCTGAGGACGCGCTGAAGGACGCGACGCGGTTGATGATCGAGAAGACCCGGAACCTCGTCGAGCCGGCCGGCGCAGCCGCCCTGGCGGCGGTACTGGCCGATCCCCAGCGGTTCGCGGGCCGGAAGGTTGCGATGGTCTGCAGCGGCGGCAACATCAGCCCAGGACAACTGACAGGACTGTGGTTCTAGATCTCGCTGGGCCTGCACGACCCAGGGGCCCGGAAGGTGACGGTCAGTGGGTCCAGGTCTTCTGTCTCAGGGGCTGCCACCCATCTGGCTAATCATGTAATCGTGAGTAAGGCCGTGCTGTATTAGCCATTCCGCAAGCCAATCGGCGTCGACCACTTCGGGCAGAGCCCGCGACGCCTCCTCGGCTAGCTGTACGTGCCCGAGGCGATTGAGCAGGTCGACCAAGTGCCGCCTACTGTATTGCTCCGCCATGATGATCACTAAGCCCCTAGGGTCGTCCAGCGGGAGCGGTTCTATTGCAAAGATGCCACGGCCGACACGAGCGACCTGCTGCGAGCGTAACCCGTCGAGCTCCCGAAGCACTCCCGGTTACACCTGGTGATCAAGGACGGATATTCTTGCAGTGGCGATGGAGCTCGCCAATCCCAACCGCCGCGACGGCTGATGGCTCCTGAGGAAGGGGCAGCCGTGCGTGGCGAAGGCACTGAACCACGTTCCTGCCTTCAGCGAAAACAGAAGGGACGTGTTGTCAGTGAACTGCTTGCCCTGTGCCCAGGACGGTAGCGAGACCACTGCCGTGGCACTGTGCCCCCACTGCTACGGGGGTCTGTGCTTGGTTCACGTACAGGAGCGCGCACGTACGCAGACGCCAGGCGGAATGCGCCTGACGTGTAGCCACAACGCCTCCGACCCGGTCCGGTCAGTTCGCCGTACCTAAGACCCGCACGTGGCGCATCGGCCCGCCAGGTCGGGTTGCCGGCACGCCAGCGACCCGACCTGATGGCGGGCCAGCGCTGACACCGCACCCAGTGGATCGTTGAACGAGCCCGATCGCCATAGAATGGAGTTCGGCGATGGAGCTCGTCGTCAACCGCCTCTGATGGCTGATGGCTCCTGTTGAGTCGCCCTTGCGGCGAGACAGGAGCACGACTTGGCTCTCAGCGACCGCTCGGCAGGCACTCCCCCGCTTGCGTTCGCCAGTCTGCTCTCCCAGACGGCCTGCGAGCGGCCAGCTGACGGCGGGGACGCGGACCGCACGTTCCTCTCCGACCTGAATTTCGATCTGGTCGTCGAGAACGTGGCTGGTGACAGGGAAGAGCGTGAGCTCATCAGGGAGCTGCTCAATCAGCCGGCCCGGGATCTGGACACCGTGAGTTACCGGCATGAAGTCTTCCGCGATCTGGAGGATGCCGCGCTGTTCGAGGCCATCACCAAATTCACCGAGCAGCTGCGCAAGGTACGGACACACCTCCGCCAGCTCAGCAAGATGTACTCCGTGCACCAGCGAGAAGGCTGGTTCCTCGACGCGGCCACTATCTACTGCGAGGCTGTCCGAGCGCTGGCAGATGCCCTAGCCGAGCGGCCACTGGCAGCGCGCGGGCTGGTGGCGTTCCGGGACCACCTGATGAGTTACGCCGGCTCGCCCGATTTCAACGGGCTGGCCTCCGAGGCCGCCGACCGCAAGGCCGAGCTGGCGAAGATCAACTATCAGGTCCGGATCAAGGGGCTCCGGGTGGAAGTCAGTCGCTACACCGGTGAGCCTGATTACAGTGCCGAGATCGCCAAGACCTTCGAGCGCTTCCAGCAAGGGGCAGTGAAGGACTACCTGGTGCGGTACCGCACGTGGCCGGGCATGAACCACGTCGGCGCTCAGATACTCGACCTGGTTGCCCGCCTGTTCCCCGACGAGTTCGCCGCGCTGACCGGATTCTGCCAGAGGCATTCGCAGTTCATGGACCCGGTGATCTGCCAGGCTGACCGTGAACTGCAGTTCTACCTCGCGTACCTGGACTACATCCGGCCCATGCAGTCGGCGGGACTGAGCTTTTGCTACCCAGAGCTCACGCTCTCAAAGGAGATCTTCGGACGCGACACGTTCGATCTCGCGCTGGCCGCGAAGCTCGCCGCTGGCGGCAAGGCCGTCATCACTAACGACTTCCGGCTCGCCGGAGGCGAGCGAGTCATCGTCATATCCGGGCCCAACCAGGGCGGTAAGACGACGTTCGCGCGGACCTTCGGCCAGTTGCACCATCTGGCCAGGACCGGCTGCCCGGTACCGGGGCAGGCAGCCCGGCTGTATGTCTATGACCAGATCTTCACCCACTTCGAGCGCGAGGAAGACATCGCCGACCTGACCGGGAAACTGGAACAAGATCTCCTGCGTATCCAGGCGGCGCTTCAGGCTGCGACACCCGACAGCATCGTCATCATGAACGAGATCTTCACCTCCACCACCGTGAGCGATGCCTACTTCCTCGGCCAGCAGGTGCTCGCGAAGGTGATCGAGCTGGACCTGCTGTGCGTCTATGTCACCTTCGTCGACGAGCTAGCGTCCCTCGGCTTGTCGGTCGTCAGCATGGCCAGCACCATCGTTCCCGGTAACCCGGCTGAGCGGACCTACAAGGTGGTGCGCAAGCCCGCCGACGGACTGGCGTACGCGCTCGCCATCGCCGACAAACACGGTGTGACTTATGAACAGCTCAAGGGACGGCTCGCGCGATGAAAGCCCACCTGCTCTACCCGGACCAGGACTTCGACTTCGCGGCCGACCTGCCGCGCGGCAGCGCCGACCTGATCCAGGACCTGGAACTTGACACCGTGCTTGCGGTGATGGCCGCTGGCGACAAGTTTCTCCACGAGGTCTCAGCGAAGGTAATGCTGGCGAGCGTCACCGAGCTGGCCACTATCCGGTACCGCCAGGATGTGCTTACCGACTGCATCGCTCAGCCGGATGTCATCCGCCAGATGTACGGCGTCGCGGTGGCAGCTCTAAAAGAAAAGCGCCAGATCTGGGGGTTCCTGTCCGCGCAGTATCCCTCGTCGATCCTGTCGTCAGCGATCAGCCAGCTCGAGGTCCTGATAGTCCGGCTCAGAGATCTCCGCCAGCTCGCCGACGACCATGTTGGTAAGTTCCAGTCCGAAGGTCTGCTCAGCTTGCTGCACACTCTCCAGCGCGAACTCGATGACGACTACTTTGACATTCTCAGCGGCCATCTCAGGCAGCTTCGGTTCCGCAACGGCGAACTGATCAGCGCCCAGCTCGACCGCGACAACAGCGGGATCAATTACGTCCTGCGGGCCGGCAGCGCCAGGCGCGGCTGGAAGGAGCTGGTCGGAATTGAGCCACGCTCGGTCTACTCCTTCACCATTTCGCCCCGCGACGAGGCAGGCGGGCAAGCGCTGCAAGATCTGGTCAACCGCGGTCTCAACCTCGTCGCCAACGCGGCAGCCCAAGCAGCCGACCACGTGTCCAGCTTCATTACCATGCTCCAGGCCGAGCTTGCGTTCTACGTCAGCTGCCTCAACCTGCACGACCAGCTCACCGAGCGGGGCCAGCCGCTGGCCTTCCCGGTCCCGGTGAGCTGGGACTCCCCCGAGTTCACCTGCACTGACCTGCGTGACGCCAGCCTTGCTCTCCGGGTCGGCCACGTTATCGGCAACGATGTGAGCGCCGACGGCAAGGCGCTGGTGATCATCACCGGCGCTAACTCCGGAGGCAAGTCGACATTCCTGCGCAGCGTCGGACTTGCCCAGCTCATGACCCAGTCAGGCATGTTCGTGACAGCTGGCTCCGTGCGGGTCAGCATCTGCCAGCAGCTGTTCACGCACTTCATCCGCGAGGAAGACCCCGCAATGGTCAGCGGGCGCCTGGACGAAGAACTCAGCCGGATGAGCATGATTGCCGACCAGATCGGCCCGCATTGCCTCATCCTCTTCAACGAGTCATTCGCCGCGACTAACGAGCGGGAAGGATCAGAGATCGGCCGCCAGGTCGTGCGCGCGCTGCTGGAAGCAGACATCCGGGTCTTGTTCGTCACCCATCAGTTCGACTTCGCGGACAGTTTCCGCCGCCAGCTTCCCGACGGAACTCTGTTCTTGAGAGCCCCTAGGCAGCCCGACGGCACACGCACCTTCAAGCTGATCGTCGCCGAACCGCTGCCGACCAGCTACGGGCAAGACATCTACCGCCGTATCGGCGGTTGGCTGGGCGAGGAACCCGCCGACGCACTGCTTCACGGCGCGGCGCCAGACCCCTGAGAGCTGCGCAGCGAACCCGCCGGGGCTGGCAAGATCGCGCTGCGGCGGAGCGGGCCACTGCTGAGGCGGCTGAACGCGGAGCAGCTCAGGATCTGCGTTGTTCTAGCGGCCCGCGCCGCTGATCTTCCTCGCGGCTAGCCCTTGTGAAAGATGCCGCGCGGCCATGAAAATGGGCAGTGGCGATGAGGCTCGCCATAATCGCGAGGTGGCTCGCTGATGGCCTCTACACCGGTCCTTCCGATTGCCGGGAGCATGGAGGCCAAAGTGTGGGGCCATCTGACGACTAGCGCGGCCACCAGGCGGACCCGCTGATGCCCGCCGCGTTCCGCCGGGTACTTGTCGGCTTTGATGGCTCGCCTGATGCGTGCGAAGCCCTCAGGGTTGCTACTGCGATAGCCGGGCGCGAT
>Ga0335072_10004846_pt1 | contig 19881 bp, 16 predicted proteins | sample Lox_Sample_21_FD_206725 | JGI IMG/M metagenome (GOLD analysis project Ga0335072, IMG submission 206725) | Soil microbial communities from Loxahatchee National Wildlife Refuge, Florida, United States - Lox_Sample_2.1 | ecosystem: Environmental > Terrestrial > Soil > Wetlands | place: USA...
ACGGCTAGCGGCGTTGCTGTCATTGCGGGGCGCGCCTTGCAGGCACGGCACACCCTGCCGTGACGGCGCGCCCTGACGTGACGGCGCGCCCTGACGTGACGGCGCGCCCTGACGTGACGGCGCGCCCTGACGTGACGGCGCGCCCTGACGTGACGGCGCGCGCAACGGCGTCGATTACGTCACGGCACGGCGTGCCCCGAACCGCTCCTCACGCCAGACGCCCGTGCTCATCACATCCCGCAGCACCGCGACAGCGTCCCAAACATCGACATACCGCAGGTAAAGCGGCGCCAGTCCGAAGCGCAGCACATCCGGCGCGCGAAAATCGCCGATCACACCGCGCTCGATCAGCGCCTGCATGATCGCGTATCCATCCGGATGGGAGAACGAGACCTGGCTGCCGCGCCGGGCGGCAGCGGCCGGCGTCAGTGGCACAAACCCGCCATCCCCACATTCCCTCGCCATCAGCGCCATGAACAAGTCGGCCAGGCGCAGCGACTTCGCGCGCACGGCCGCCATCGGGGCCTGCAACATCAGGTCGACCCCGACTTCCAGCGCCGCCAGGCTCAACACCGGCGGCGTGCCGACCACGGCACGCGCAATGCCTTGGGCGGGCCGATACTCGGGATCGAATGCGAACGGTTCGGCGTGTCCCAGCCAGCCAGTCAGCGGCAGCCGCAGCCCCGCCTGCAGGCGCGGCGCCACGTACAGGAACGCCGGCGCACCCGGTCCGCCGTTCAGATATTTGTAGCCGCACCCGACCGCCAGATCGGCATCATCGCCGGCAAGCTGCAACGGCACCGCGCCGACCGAATGCGACAGATCCCACAGCACCAGCGTACCCGCGGCATGCGCCGCCCGCGTTACCGCCGCCAAGTCGTGCATCGCGCCGCTGCGGTAATTCACATGCGTCAGCATCAGCACCGCGACATCCGGGCCCAGCGCGGGCAGCGGATCAGCCACCGCCCGCAGCACATGCCCGCGCCCGAGCAATGCCGCCAGTCCCTGCGCCATATATAGATCAGTCGGAAAATTCCCCGTCTCCGTCAGGATCGTTTGCCGCCCCGGTCGCTGCTCCAGCGCCGCCGCGAGCAGTTTGAACACGTTCACCGAAGTGGAGTCAGCCACCACGGTGCTGTCGGGCGCACCGCCGATCAGCCGGCCGATCTTCGCGCCGACGCGCAATGGCAGGCCGATCCAGTCATGGTCCGTCCAGGCCCGAATCAGCGAAACGCCCCACTGGCGCCCGACCACGTCGGCAATCCGAGCCGGCGTCTCCCGCGGTACCGGCCCCAGCGAGTTGCCGTCCAGGTAGATCACGCGATCCGGTAATTCGAACCGGTCACGAAATACGGCGAGCGGATCGGCGGCATCCAGCGCCGCCAGTGCCTCGCGGGTCAGCGCCTCCGGAATCCCGTGTGCGGGCGCCGGCACTCAATCGTCCTTTTGCAGCACGACGCCCGCCGTCGTGCCGCCATCCACCACCAGCGTCTGCCCCGTAACGAACCGCCCCGCCGGCGCCGCGAGGAACACCGCGGCGCCGGCGATCTCATCCGGCTCGCCGATGCGTTGCAGCGGCACGTCGCGCGTCGCCTTGCGATAGCGCACCGGATCGGTCCACAGCGCCTTGGCGAAATCGGTGCGCACCAGGCCCGGCGCGATGCAGTTGCCACGCACGTTCTTCGGTCCCCACTCGACCGCGATGTTGCGCGCGAGCTGCATGTCCGCCGCTTTTGAAATTCCGTACAGCCCCAGCGACGCCGAACCACGCAGCCCGCCAATGGAGGAGATGATGATGAACGATCCGCCGCCGCGTTCCGCCAGATGCGGGCAGGTCATGTTCGCCAGCCAGAAATTGCTGCGCACATTGGCGCCCATCACGCGTTCATAAACCTCGTCGGACGCGCCCGACGCCGGCCCAAGATAGGGGTTGACCGCGGCATTGCTCACCACCACATCAACGCCGCCCCATAGCGCGATGGTGCGGTCCACCAGCGTCTGCAGTTCGTCTTTGCGCGCGATGTGGCACGGAATCACCGCGGCCTCGCCGCCGCGGTCGCGAATCCCGGCAGCAACGGCCTCGCAGGCATCGGCCTTGCGGCTGGACACCACCACCTTCGCGCCATGCTCCGCCAGGCGTTCGGCAATGGCGCGGCCAATGCCTTTGCTGGAGCCTGTGACGATCGCGACCTTGCCGCTCAAATCAAACAACGACGACATGTTATGCTCCCTGGCGTTCTTGGCGGATCACGCTACCCGTGAGTATTCTGGCCGCCGAGGAACGTCAATCGGGTTGGGACATGTCAACGCAACGCACCACCGTCTATCGCCATGAAGAACTGCGCCGGCTGCTGCATCCGCAAACCGTCGCGGTGATCGGCGCTTCGCCCCGGCCCGGCTCGTTCGGCGAACGCGTATTGCTCAACCAGCAGAATTTTGCCGGCCGCACCTGGCCGGTGAATGCGCGCTACGACAGGATCGGCGATGCTGTCTGTTATCCCTCCGTCGCCGCGTTGCCCGAAGTGCCGGATTGCGTGGTGATCACTGCATCGCGCGACGCGGTGGAGGAAATCGTCATCGACTGCGCCAAGGCGGGCGTCGGCGGCGCGATCGTGTTCGCCTCCGGCTATGCGGAAATGGGCACGCCCGACCGCATCGCCGCGCAGGACCGCCTGGCGTCGATCGGGCGCGAGACCGGATTGCGCATCGTCGGCCCCAACTGCATCGGCGTGGTCAATGCGGTGGTCGATTCACGCATCACCTTCATGAACATCACGCCGATCCCGCCGCCGCGGCCGCATGCCGTGGGCATCATCAGCCAGTCGGGCGCGCTGGGCATGGCACTGGCACAGGCGGTGATGCGTGGCGCTTCATTCAGCCATGTGCTGACGTCGGGCAATTCCTGCGATGTCGACATGGCCGACTACGTCAGCTACCTGGCCGACGATCCCGCCTGCACCGCCATTGCCTGCGTGTTTGAAGGCATGGCGTCGCCGGAACGGCTGCTGCTGGCGGCGGAATATGCGTGGCAGCGCGACAAGCCGCTGGTGGTGTACAAGATGGCGACCGGCAACGAAGGCGCCGCGGCGGCGATGTCGCATACCGGCTCGCTCGCCGGCTCGCACGCGGCGTATCGCGCGGTGTTCCAGCGCGCCGGCGCGGTGCTGGTGGAGAACTACGAATCGCTGGTGGAGACGGCGTCCTTCTTCGCCAAGGCGCCGGCGCCGAAGGCCAGGGGCGCGGCGGTGGTGGCGGCGTCCGGCGGCGCCGCGATCATGGCCGCCGACCGCGCGGAGCAACATGGCGTGCCACTGCCGCAGCCCGGCCCGGAGCTGCATGATCTGCTGGTATCGCGCATTCCGGATTTCGGCGCGCGGCGCAATCCGTGCGACGTGACCGGACAGATTCTCAACGACCCGGAATCGCTGAACGTGTGCGCCGGCGGTTTCCTTGCGGATCCGCAATACGCAGCGTTAGTGGTGCCGATGACCTATGGCTTTGCCGCGTCGGCCGCGCGCATCCCGGTGTACGAACGTCTGGCGAAAGCGCAGAACAAGATCGTCTGCATCGCCTGGCAGGCGGAATGGCTGGAAGGCCCCGGCGTCAAGGAGGCCGAAGAATCCGAGCGCGTCGCGCTGTTCCATTCCATGAGCGCACTGTTCGCGGCGCTGGCCACGTGGACCTGGCGGGCCGACAAACGCAGCGCCGCGAGCGAAACAATCATGCCGACGCCGGCCACCGCGTTACAGGCTGCCCGCGCTGCGATCGCTGCCGCCGGCGGTCGCACACTAACGGAACGCGAGGCCAAGTCCGCGCTGGCGCTGTACGGCGTGCCGGTGGTGGGCGAAACCCTGGCGCAATCGGCGGACGCCGCGGTCGCCGCCGCTGCGGCGCTCGGCTATCCCGTGGTGCTGAAGGTCGAATCGCCCGACCTGCCGCATAAGACCGAGGCAGGCGTGATCCGCCTGGGCCTGCGCAACGCCGGCGCGGTGCGCGAGGCGTATGACGCCGTGATGGCAAACGCGGCCCGCGTATCGCCGCCGCCGCGCATTCACGGCGTGCTGGTGCAGCCCATGGTGCCGCAGGGCGTCGAAATGGTGATCGGCGCCCGCATCGATCCCTTGTTCGGTCCCATGGTGGTGGTGGGCCTCGGCGGCATCCTGGTAGAGGTGTTGCAGGACACCGCACTGGCTCCCGCGCCGGTCACGCACGCTGACGCACGCACGATGCTGTCCCAACTCAAGGGGGCAAAACTGCTGCATGGTTTCCGCGGCGCGCCGGCGGTCGATCTCGACAAACTCGCCGACGTGATCTGCCGTATTTCCCGTTTCGCCGCGGATCATCGCGACAGCATTGGCGAACTCGACGTCAACCCGCTGATCTGTGCCGGCGAGCGGATCGTCGCGGTGGATGCGCTGATCGTGCCCAGGCGATCATGATGCACGTTGCGGCCATCGAAGCCGGGATCGTTACCGGACGCCTGATCGGGGCTATGGTTCGCGGCCGACCGCGGCAATGCGATCTGTTGCCAGGCCGTAAGGAGCACCTTTGATCCCATGCCCATCTGCGAAGCCGATCCCTGGCGGTTCCAGTATTTCGCGAACATCCCGTGTCCGCCCGACATACGCATCTCCACCGAGGACCCGGATTCCTGGGAATGGTATCCACGCCACCGCTGGATCTATGACAAGCTCGCGGTCGCCCTGTCGCAAGGACTGGAAGCCGCGCCGCACGGCGTGATGCCGCGCGCGTTCCCGGTGTTCTCCAAGCCGATCATGAATTTGCGGGGCATGGGCACCGGCAGCCGGGCGATCGGTTCGGCGGAGCAATACAAGGCCAGCCTCACCGCCGGGCATTTCTGGTGCACGCTGCTGACGGGTGCGCATGTCAGCACCGACGTTGCCCTGGTGAACGGCGAGCCACGCTGGTGGCGGCACACCACCGGGGCCACCGCGCCCGGCGGCACGTTCGACTATTGGACGATTCATGCGCAGCCCATGCCGGACATCGAGGATTGGTGCGGCGCCTGGGCGCGCCAACATCTTGCCGGCTACACCGGCATGGCCAATTTCGAAACCATCGGCGGGCGCATCATCGAGGCGCATCTGCGATTCGCCGACCAGTGGCCCGATCTGTACGGCGCGGGATGGGTCGAGGCGCTGATCCGCCTGCATATCACCGGCGATTGGGACTATTCCGATGCCAACAGGCGCGACGGCTACAGCGTGGTGTTGTTCGGCCCGCATGGCCCGCGTTATCGCCATCCGCCGGCGCCGCTGGTAGAGCAGGTGCGCGCGATGCCGGGCGTATCGTCCGTGCAGATCACCTTTCATGAAGAACGCGATCCCGCGCATCACGCGATGCCGCCTGGCGGCTTCCGCCTCGCGATCGTCAATGCGCACGCGTTGCAGGCCGGCTGTGACGCACGCGAGCGCCTGTGGCAATGCTTCGCCACCATGCTCGATGGCGCGGAGCAATCCGCACGATAAGGCGTCTCCCGTAGCCGTGTCCGGCCCCCGCGGTCACGTCCTCGTGCGGGCGGCTTCCGCCGAACCGGTCGCCACCCAAATGTGCTGATTGCGCATCGGTGGTGTGGAAACGGTGAGGACGATGAAATCGCTCGTCATCGCGGTGGTAGCGCTTGGTTCGCTGGCTGGTATGGCGAAGGCGGATCCGCCGCCGAATTCGAACATGTCGCTGGCGCCATGGTTCCGGAGCCTGAAGCAGCCTGGCACCGGCATGTCCTGTTGTTCGATCGCCGATTGCCGGCAAACGGATTTTCGCATCCAGGGTGGCCAGTACCAGGCTTTGATCGAGGGCCAGTGGCGCCCGATTCCGCCGGCCGCGATCCTGCGAAGAACCGACAATCCGACCGGGCGCGCGGTGGTGTGCTATACGCCGTATTTCGGCATCATGTGCTTCATCCGAGGCCCCGAGACGTAAGCCGGCGCCGCCGGCTGCACGCGCTGCGCCGGCATGGCGCGACTGCGCGCCGCGCGGTCATTGCGGTTCCGATACACGCCCTTCGCGCAGATCGGGCTTCACATGCCGCGTGAAGAGATCGATCGAGTGCATCGCCTCATCCGCCCCGATATCGCCAAACGCAAAACGGCACAGCAGGTAGTTCAGGCCGCCGTCGTCGATCGTGCGTTGCAGGAAGTCGCGCACCTTGTCCGGCTTGCCGGCAATTGCACGGCCTTCGGCTTCGGCTTCCTCGAAGGTCTCGGGGAACACTGCATTGGGATTGGGAAGCTGCATGTTGTGCTTGCGCCAGAGCTTGAGGAAACTTTCGCGCCATTTGCGGTAGCCGCGGCGGGCGACCTCGAGGGCCTCGCGCTCGGTGTCGGCAACGACGATGTGGCGGCCCAGGCCGATCAGCGGCAGGTCTGCCGCTGTGTTGCCGGCAGCGGACCATGCCTCGCGATAGCGGTCGGACAGCGCGCGCATCTTCGGGCCGGTGAGGTTGGCGACCACGTTGACGCGATGCTGCACCGCCCACGGAATCGCATCCAGGCGGCCGATGCCGTACCACAGCGGCGGATGCGGTTTCTGATACGGCTCGATCTCCATCGGCACGTCGCGATATTGGTAGTATTTGCCTTCGAAGGTCAGTTCCTTGCTGGCCATGCCGCGCAGGATGACCTCCAGCGCCTCCTGGTACATCGCGGCGGACTGCGCCGGATCGATGCCGTAATAGCGCAGTTCGATCGGCGAGATGCCGCGGCCAACCCCGAGCAACAGCCGACCCTTGCTCATCTGGTCGAGCATGCACAGCTCTTCGAGCAATTTCAGCGGATGGTAAAGCGGCAGCAGATAGACCAGCGCACCGAAGCGAAGCTGCGTCGTGCGTTGCGCGATGGCGGCGAGCCAGATGCCGGGACAGGCGGCCACACCGAGCGGCGTCGCATGGTGCTCCGCCACGTGATAGGCGTAGAATCCGGCGCGGTCGTATGCCTCGATCAGCCGCATGCGGTCGGCGAAGAATTCGTCGAGCGCCCCCGGGCCGCGATCCATGTGGTCGAAGACGCCGAGCCGCATTTGGTTTCCTCCGTGCTGTCAGGCCGGCGCCACAATACGGGTCGCACCACTGTTCGCCAACCAACCGTGGCGACGGCACGATTCACCAAGCTGGCGGCCACATGGGCGCATGGCGTATGCTCGGCCGCAGCCGGAGTTTGCCGTGTCATGGTAACGTCCCTGGTTCCGTCGGAACTGCTTGACCCGGTGGTTGCCTTTTTCCAGCCCCGGCCGGTGATTTTGTTCGGATCGGCGGCACGAGGTGAAGCCGGTCCTGACAGCGACTACGATCTTCTGGTTGTCCTGGACGATGACGCGCCGCCGGAGAAGCTGACCCTCAAAGCGGGCTATGAAGCGCGGCGTCCGTATCGTCGCGCTGCCGATGTGATTCCCGTTTGCGAGCGGACATTCAGGGAGAATTCCAGAATCGCGGGCACATTGTGACGCGAAGCCGCTGAGTCGGGAATAATCGCATTTGAGCGGCCCTGATCCATCAGCCGTTTGGCGGCACGCCGGCGCGTGGCTGGGACTGGCCGAGGACGATCAACGCGAGCCCCCGCCCCTGCCGTCGCATTGGTCCGCATCGCATCCTGGCCAACGCGAGGAAAGGGTTTCGAAGACCTTCCGCTACACCCGCTCGATCAGCGCCGCGATGCCCTGGCCCACGCCGATGCACATCGTGGCAATCGCGCGCTTGCCGCCACTGGTTTCCAGCGCGTTCAACGCGGTCAAAGCAAGCCGCGCACCCGACATGCCCAACGGATGCCCCAGCGCGATCGCGCCGCCATGCGGGTTCACATGCTCCGCATCGTCGGGCAGCCCAAGCTGGCGCATCACCGCCAGCCCCTGGGCGGCGAACGCCTCGTTCAGCTCGATGATATCGACATCGCTCAGCGCCAATCCGGTCTTCTCCAGCAGCTTCTGCACCGCCGGCGCCGGACCGATGCCCATGATGCGCGGCGGCACGCCCGCGGTCGCCATCGCCACCACCCGCGCGCGCGGTGTCAGGCCATGGCGCCGCGCCGCATCCTCTGATGCAATGATCAACGCGGCTGCCCCATCATTCACGCCCGAAGCGTTGCCGGCCGTCACCGTGCCCGGATCGCGGAACGGCGTGCGCAGCTTCGCCAGTCCTTCCAGTGTGGTATCGGAACGCGGGTGCTCGTCCGTATCGACCACCGTGTCGCCCTTGCGGCCCTTGATGGTGACCGGCGTGATCTCCTTGGCGAAGAACCCGGCTGCCTGCGCCCTGGCGGCACGCATCTGGCTGCGATACGCGAACTTGTCCTGGTCCTGGCGCGAGATCTGGAATTCCTCGGCGACATTTTCGCCAGTGTCAGGCATCGAATCCGTGCCATAGACCTTTTGCATCTGCGCGTTGATGAAGCGCCAGCCGATCGTGGTATCGTAGATTTCGCTGCTGCGGGAGAACGCTTCGGTCGCCTTGCCCATCACGAAGGGCGCGCGCGTCATGCTCTCCACCCCGCCGGCCAGCATCAGGTCCGCCTCGCCCGCGCGGATCGCGCGCGCCGCGGTGCCCACCGCGTCCAGTCCCGAGCCGCACAGCCGGTTGACGGTGCCGCCGGGCACGCTGGCGGGCAGCCCCGACAGCAACACCGCCATGCGCGCCACGTTGCGATTGTCCTCGCCGGCCTGATTGGCGCAGCCCAGGATGCAATCGTCCAGCGCTTCCCAATCCACCTGCGTGTTGCGTGCCATCAATGCCTTGATGGGATGCGCGGCAAGATCGTCGGTCCGCACGTCACGCAGGGCACCGGCATAGCGGCCGATCGGCGTACGGGTGAAGTCGCAGATATAAGCGTCGCTCATGGTAGTTCCTCCCGGGCCCAGGCTCCGCCGGAGCGTGTAACGACTGGCGTTGCGCCTGTGTAGCGCCGGCCGTGAAGCGGGGAAAGGCCGCGGTCTAGGGCTGCAAAGCGCGCCGTACCGCGTCGGCGAGGCCGGCGCGCGTATAGGGCTTGGCGACGAACGGAGCATCGTCCCCAACATGCGCGGCGAGTGCGTCGGGATTGCCGGTCACGAACACCGCGCGCAGGTTTCCGTACCGCGCCCGTGCGCGCTGCACGAATTCGGCGCCCGACATGCCGGGCATCGCATAGTCCACCAGCGCGAGCGCCACATCGGCACGCTCGAGATACGTCAGCGCCTCCTGACCGTTCCCCGCCGCGAACGTTACGTATCCGTCTTGCTCAAGGAACGCCGCGGCGACATCACGGGCATCGGCGTCGTCATCGACCACCAGAATGACACGGCCTTTGGGCAGCTCCGGCAGCACGCCGAACGTGGGGGCAGGCTGCGCCACGGCTGCCTCGGTGGCGCGCGGCAGATAGACGCGCACCGTCGTGCCGCGGCCAGGCGCACTGTCCAGCAGGACCGTGCCGCCGAATTGCTGCGCCAGGCCCCATACCTGCGCGAGGCCGAGGCCGCTGCCTTTGCCAGGCTCCTTGGTGGTGAAGAACGGCTCGAACGCGCGTTCGCGGATTTCCGGCGGCATGCCGGTGCCGGAATCGATAACCGCGATTGAAACGTACTCGCCAGGTTCAAGTTCCGCCGGCAGCCGGTCGGAACCCGTGACGTTGTGCGCGGCGATGCGGATGGTGCCGCCGTCCGGCATCGCGTCGCGCGCGTTGATGGCAAGGTTCAGCAGCATCAGTTCGAGCTGCGTCGGATCGCAATAGGCCGGGCGAAGGTCGGCGGCGAGCGTGGCCTCGACGCGCACCAGCCCGCCCAGGCTGCGCTGCAAAAGATCGCCCATGCCGCCGATCAGTGCGGCCAGGTCGACGGGGCGCGGCGAAATATTCTGGCGCCGCGCATAGGCCAGAAGCTGATGCGTCAGTTCACCCCCGCGCTGCGCCGCACGCTGGGCGGCACGCAGATGGCGCATGCTGCGCTCGGCCTGCAGATGCGGCTGCAACAGCTCCAGGTTGCCCAGCACGACGGTGAGCAGGTTGTTGAAGTCGTGCGCGATGCCGCCGGTGAGCTGGCCGATGGCCTCCATCTTCTGCGCCTGGCGAAGCTGCGCCTCCATCTGGCGCATCGCGGTCAGGTCCATCGAGGTCAGCAGCACGCGAGTCACGCGTCCCGCGTCATCGTGCAGCGGTACAAGAATGCTGCGGCGAGTCACCTCGCCGGAAGGAAACACGTGGCTGTACTCGTATTCGACGGGTTCGCCGGTTTCGATCGCCTTGCGGTATTGCGTTTCGCCAAAGCCCGCCTGCTCCGAGTCGAATATCTGCGCCAGCGTCCGACCTATCACCTGCTCGCGCTGAAAGCCGGTGTCACGCAGCCAGGCATCGTTCACGTCCTCGCAAACAAGCTGCCCGTCGGGTTCCAGCCGCATGAACCCGAAATAGATCGGCGCATGGGAGAAGATCGCCGCATAGCGTTCCCGGGAGTTGCGCAGCGCCTCCACCGTGTCCTGCAACGCCCTGGTGCGCTCCGCGACACGCTGCTCCAGAGCCGCTTCGGTCTGCTTGCGCTCGGTGATATCGATATAGACGCCCAGCATGCGGCGCGGATTGCCATAGGCATCGGCGACCATGCTGCCGCGCGCGTCGATCCAGCGGATTTCGCCATCGGCGCGGACAATGCGGAATTCGAGCGCGAACGGTCCCGGCCGGTGACTGGTTTCGCGGATCGTGGTGGCGACGGCGCGACGATCGTCCGGATGCACGACATGCCCCCAAAGGGCGCGATGATCCAGGGTCTCCGCCTCACCGGGATCGCGGCCGATCATGCGAAACATCTGCGGCGACCAGTGCAGGTGCCCGGTGGCGAGATCCCATTCCCAGGTGCCGATACCGGCAGCTTCCTGCGCCAGCCGCAGATGCGCTTCCTTGGCGCGGAGAATTTGCTCGGTGCGGACACGCGCGGTGATATCGCGAAAGTAGACATGGATGCCGTCGCCGGCCGGCGCGGCGGTTACCTGTATCCAGGCGCCGGTCACCGGCGATGTCGCTTCGTAATCGATGGCGCGGTTCTCTTCGCGCACGCGCCGCAGCAGATTTTCGTTCCGGGTACCAACGAGTTGCGGCAGACACTCCCAGATGACGTGGCCGGTCACGTCGGCGGCGGCGACACCCCAGAATTCCAGCGCGCGCCGGTTGGCGTAGACGATGCGCCACGCGCCATCCAGCGCATAGAAGGCATCGCCCATGCTTTCCAGTATGGCGCGCGCATCGGCCGAGAGCCTCGGCAATGTATCGGGGTGTCGGATCAACATTTCGTCCAGGCCAGCGTCCATGCGTCTCGCCCGCGAGATTAGCCCATGACGCCCGATGTTCCCACACTTTTGAGCGAGCGCGCCGCGGCGTCGATGCGCGGAAAAAACAGTTGAAGCGGCTGACGAGGAATTCCCGGCGCGAACCGCGTTGCAGGCGACGGAAAAGTCAGGAGCCGCTACACCGCCACCGCCACCGCCATGCCGCCGGTCGCCGGTCGCCGCATCGGCGCCGCCATCCAGCGTGCCGTTCACGCAACGGATCGCGTGCACCCAGGCGAAGGTATGGCTTTGCGCGTGACGCAACGTTGCGTAGCCATGCGCTTGCAGGCCGCACTCGGCCGAACGCGGACTGCGGTCGGACAGCTCGATGGTGTCCGACACCGCGGCGATGCGCGCGACGTTCCCGCCGGAAAAAGGCTGTTGGCGTCCTGGGAAGCAATACGGGGACAGGCGCGATGCGTGCGCCGCACCACGGCGACGTGCCGCGTGTCAGCCCGGATACAGCTGAACCGGACCGGGCCTAGAAATCCGCCACCGAGCACCCGCCGCCCTTGGCGCGGACGCGCTCGCAGAACACCGCCGCATCCGACAGACCGTCGAACCCGCCGGCACGCACGCGCCAGAACACGTGGCCGTCGCGATCGAACCGGCTGAACGACGGATGGTGCCCGCGCAGCAGATCGGGCCAGCGCCGGCTCAGCCGGTCCCATTCCTCATGCGCCGCCTGCTCCGAGGACAAGGCCGCAAGCTGCACCTGCACCGCCTTGCCGCCCGCAGCGGGGCGCGAGGCCGCCATTGCGGCGGGCTTTTCCACCGCATGCACCGGCGCCCCCGATGCAGCCGCCGGCACGGCGGCGCGGGTCTGCTCCGAACGAAGCGTGGGAGCAGGCGCCGCCCCGCGCACCGATTGCGCCCCGGCATCCGACGATGCCATCGCTGCCGGCGGTGCGGCGGCAGGCGAAGGTGGCGCCGCCTCCGCAGTGGCGCGCGGGGTCGGGCCAGCGGCAGGCGGGATCGCCGCCGGAGTCGTCATCGCCGGCCTGGGAGCCTCCATCGCCCGCAGCGCCTGCGGGTCCGGAGTCTGCGGTGGTGGGGCGAGCTTCGGGTCGCTGGTGTCGCCGCCGCCCGAGAACACGTCGTTGTTGGCCCCGGCGACCTGCAGCCCGCCCGGATTCGCCGGCTTCACCCGCATCGGCCCCGAGTCGGCCTGCACCACCGGCACGCCGGTCTGGCGGTGGGACAGGAAATGCCAGCCGCCGCCCACCGCGATCAGGAAACCGCCGATGCCGGCGGCGATCAGTGCCAGTTTCCGCGTGCCAGGATCCATCCCGCGCGAATGACGCGGCACACGGTAGGTGGGGTTCGGGATGCTGATATCATCTGACACGGCGCCTTGACCTCCGGCGCCGCTGCCGGCGCCTAACGCATTTCCTCGACGGGCGTGACGCCCATCACCGCGAGGCCGGAACGGATCGTCACCGCCGTCGCCGCAACCAGTGCCAGCCGCGCCAGCGTTTCGGCCGGGCGGCCGGGTTGCAGGAAGCGCAACGTGGCCGCGTCCTTGCCTCGGTTCCATAGTATATGAAAATCGCCCGCCAAGTCATAGAGGAAAAACGCAATTCGATGCGGTTCCCGTGCCTGGGAAGCGGCTTCGACCGTCCGCGGCCAGGTGGCGAGGCGGCGGATCAGCGCCAGTTCCTCCGGCGCCTCCAGGCTGTCCAGCGGCACGCTGGCCAGCGCGTCGTCGGTGACCTGGTCCGGGGAGAACATCTCGGCCGCCGCACGCAGCACCGAGCGGCAGCGGGCGTGCGCGTACTGCACGTAGAAGACGGGGTTGTCGCGGGTCTGCGCCAGCACCTGGTCCAGGTCGAACTCCATCTGCGCGTCGGCCTTGCGCGTCAGCATGGTGAAGCGGACGGCATCCTTGCCGACTTCGTCCAGCAGGTCGCGCAACGTGACGTAGCTGCCGGCGCGCTTGGACATGCGCACCGGCTGGCCACCGCGGACGACGCGGACCATCTGGGTCAGCACTGCCTCGAACCGTGCGTCGCGGTTTCCGGCCAGCGCCTTCACCGCGGCGTCCATGCGTTTGACGTAGCCGCCATGATCGGCGCCGAGCACGTCGATCAGCACGTTGAAGCCGCGCTCAAGCTTGTCGGCGTGGTAGCCGATGTCGTTGGCAAAATACGTGTTGCTGCCGTCGGATTTGCGCAACGGGCGGTCGACGTCGTCGCCGAACCGGGTGGCGCGGAACAGGGTCTGGGGGCGGGGTTCCCAGTCATCGGGCGTCTTGCCCTTGGGCGGGTCGAGCACGCCTTCGTAGATCAGGCCATTTTGTGCCAGACGGTCGATCACCGCATCGGCGGCGCCGCTGGCAACCAGCGCGCGTTCGGAACTGAAGATGTCCTGCGCCACGCCAAGGGCGGCGAGGTCGTCACGGATTTCCGCCATCATCGCGTCGATGGTGAAGTCGCGCACGGTGTCGAGCCATTGCTCGGGTGCGGCGATGCCGAGATCGGGCAGTGCCAGAGCAGGACCATGAAGTTGTGCCAGTTGCGCGCCGATCGGGATCAGGTATTCGCCGCGATACTGCAGGCCGCCGGGGACTTCGTTGGAAAAATCCTCCTCCGACAGGTTCGTGCCGATCGCCTGCAGGTAGCGCCAGTAGGCAGCCCAGGCGAGCGCGGTCACCTGCGCGCCGGCATCGTTGATGTAATACTCCTTCGTCACGTCGTAGCCGGCCTTGATCAGCAGATTCGCCAGGGCATCGCCCACCACGGCGCCGCGGCAATGACCGATATGCATCGGGCCGGTGGGATTGGCGGACACGTACTCGACGTTGATGCGCGTGCCGGCACCGACGCTGCTGTCGCCGAAGGCTTCGCCGTTGCGCAGGATATCCGGCAACAGGGCACGGAACATCGCCGGATCGAGGCGCAGATTGACGAAGCCCGGGCCAGCCACGCTGGCGCTCTCGATCTCCAGCCGGTGGTTCAGATGCTGCGCCAGGGCGGCCGCAAGTTTCGCCGGCGGCTGGCGCGCTGCCTTGGCGGCAACCATCGCCGCATTGGTCGCCATGTCGCCATGCGCCGGGTCGCGCGTGGGGGAGACTTCGATGCGGGCGGCGATGTCGGACGGAAAGTCGGGGACGATGCTGGGCATCGAGGCCAACACTGCCTCGCGGATCCGGGCATAAATATCGCGGGTCATGGTCATCCTTAAAGGCCTATGCTTTCACAATTGGTGCCGCGCCGCCCCGAACAAACGCCCTGGCAATCACGGCCCCTGCTCATGGACGCACCGCGGCAACCACGCGAATCCGACCCTGGGCACGACCGCGTGGTGTTGCCTTGATCGAAGTATCGATGTCGTGTCCCAGCGCCGTCAGCAGCCGCATCAACCGGCCGCTGGAGAAATTCGTCAGCCTGCCAGTCAGCAATGCAGACACCTTCGGCTGATCGATGCCCATCAAGGACGCGGCAGCAGCCTGAGTCAGACTCCGCTGCCGAATGATCGCGCCAATCCGGCTGGCGAGTTGTGCTTTCGTCATCTCTTCCTCGGGTTCGGGCAAACCCAGATCGGCAAAGACATTGCCACTGCCCTCGATCACCGGGATTTCGCCGGTCGGCTTGCTGCTCATTCCTGATAGTCCCGTCTTGCCCGCTTGAGTCCCTGATTGATCAGATCAAGGTTCGACTTCGCGGTGGCGATCCGGTGCCTGACCGATGCCTGACCCGTCACGATATCAAGCCAGGCTGGCCAGTCGAGCCCGGCAGCGGCGGGGTCACCCGCTCACCCCAATATCCGTCAGCCGCCGGTGCTCGTCCATCGCGTAGCGGTCCGTCATCCCCGCCACGTAATCCCCCACGATGATCGCCGCCCGGTGCGTCCCTCCCTCCCCTGCCCGCGCCCGCCAGTCGTCGGGCAGCAGCGAGGGATCAGCATGCAGCAGCCGAAACAGTTCCTCGGTCAGGCGGCGCGCCTTGGTCGTCATGCGGTTCACCCGCCAGTGGCGGTACATCCGGGCAAACAGAAAGTCCTTGATCACCGCATGGGCTTCCGCCATCGGCGGGCTGAACGCCACCACGCGCTGTCTGGCGCGCCGCACCGCATCGCTGTCCTTTGGCGCCAGCTTTTCCAGCCGCCGCCGCGTCTCCGCGATCAGGTCGGACACCATCGCGTTGATCACGCGCCGGATCATCTCGTGACGCAGCCGCGGCGGCGGCACATCCAGGCTGGACATGCGCGCCTCGCCCAGCGCCTCGCGCAGCACCGGCAGGTGCCCAAGATCGTCGATCACGAACAGACGGGCGCGCAGCCCGTCATCGATGTCGTGGCTGTGGTAGGCCACGTCGTCGGCGATCGCCGCCACCTGCGCCTCGGCCGAGGCGTGCGTGTTCAGGTCCAGCCTGTGGCGTTCGTTATAGTCCGCGATGTAGGCTGGCGGGTTGCGCAACGGGCCGTTGTGCTTGGCCAGGCCCTCCAGCGTCTCCCAGGTCAGGTTCAGCCCGTCCCAGCCGGCGTAGCGGCTTTCCAGCAGCGTCACCACGCGCAGCGACTGCGCGTTGTGGTCGAAGCCGCCGAACGGCTTCATCGCCAGGTTCAGCGCCTCTTCCCCCGCATGCCCGAACGGCGGATGGCCCAAATCGTGGGCCAGCGCCAGCGCCTCGGTCAGGTCCTCGTCCAGCCCCAGTTCGCGCGCCACCGATCGGGCGATCTGCGCCACCTCGATCGAATGGGTCAGGCGGGTGCGGTAGAAATCGCCCTCGTGATTGACGAACACCTGCGTCTTGTATTGTAGTTTCCGAAATGCCGAGCTGTGGATCAGCCGGTCGCGGTCGCGCTGGAACGGCGAGCGCGTGGGCGCCTCCGGCTCCGGGTGCAGCCGGCCGCGGCTGGTGGCCGTCTGCACGGCGTATGGCGCGAGGCTCATGTCAGCCCGGCTTACACCGCGCCGTGACGGGCTTCAATTCCACCGGCGGCGCGCCTATCTTGCCGGGATGGAACAGTTTGCCGTGTCCGAGCGGGCGGCGGCCCGCATTGCCGAGATCGTATCCGCCGACGGCGGCAACGCCGCCCTGCGCGTGGCTGTGCTGGCCGGCGGATGCTCCGGTTTCCAGTACCGCTTCGAACTCGACCAGGCGCAGCAGGACGACGATCTGGTGATCGAGCGTGCCGGCGCGCGAGTCCTGGTCGATCCGGTCAGCCTGGACCTGCTGACCGGGGCCGAACTGGACTTCACCGACGAGTTGATGGGCAGCCACTTCGCCGTCCGCAACCCGAACGCGAAATCCGCCTGCGGCTGCGGCACCAGCTTCTCGGTGGATTAGGCGTCCCGAACCCTCGACTGGGTTCCCCTGCCGCTGCCCTGAATTCGTCCTATCTGCTCAATTTCTCGGCAATGTGGCGGATGCATCTGCCCCTGATCATGCCGATCTGCACACAATGGCACCTCTGGCCCGCGGCTTGCTTGGCTGCAACACAGCCGCCGCCGTCAGGAGCCGCCGTGAGCCAGTCCATCGCCAGCGTGCCCGCCGATCTGCCCCGCTCCGCCACGCGCTGGGTCCAGCTCGGCCTTGGCCTGATCTGCATGATGGCCATCTCCAGCCCGCAATACGTCTGGACCCTGTTCACCCGCCCGCTCGGCGCCGCCCTCGGCGCCACGCCCGCCGCGATCCAGGTGACGTTCTCGCTGCTGATCGTGCTGCAGACCTTCTTCTCGCCGTTCCAGGGCTGGCTGGTGGACCGCTTCGGCCCGCGCCGGCTGATCGCCGCCGGCGGCGTGCTGACCGGGCTGTCCTGGATGCTGGCCGCGCATGCCGGGTCGCTGACGATGCTGTACCTGACCTACGGCGGGCTGGGCGGGCTGGGCACCGGCATCGTCTATGTCGGCGTGGTCGGCCAGATGGTCGGCTGGTTCCCCGACAAGCGCGGCCTCGCCACCGGCGTGGTCGCCGCCGGCTACGGGTTCGGCGCCATCGTCACCACCTTTCCGATCGCCGGCGCGATCGCCAGCGCCGGCTACCAGGCGACGCTGCTGCAATACGGCGCGATCTTCGCCGCCGTCGGGTTCCTCGCCGCGCTGGGCCTGAAGCCGCCGCCGGCCGTGACGCACGAAGACAGCGGCTCCGGCAGCGATACCATCGCCATGCTGAAATCGCCGGTGTTCTGGCTGATGTTCGTCATGATGACGATGATGTCCACCTCGGGACTGATGGTCATCTCGCAGATGGCGAATTTCGCCACCGAGTTCGGCGTCGCGAAGCTGATGGTCTGGGGCGCGGCGGCACTGCCGCTGGCCCTGACCATCGACCGCTTCACCAACGGCCTGACGCGGCCGTTCTTCGGCTTCGTCTCCGACCGCATCGGCCGCGAAAACACCATGTGCCTCGCCTTCGCCCTGGAGGCCATGGCCATGGCCGCCTGGCTTGCAACGCGCGGCGACCCCGTCCTGTTCGTATTGCTCTCCGGCGTCGTGTTCTTCGGCTGGGGCGAGATCTTTTCCCTGTTCCCCTCGACGCTGACCGACACGTTCGGCACGCGCCATGCAACGCGGAACTATGGCTGCCTCTACATCGCGCAGGGCATCGGCTCGATCTTCGGCGGCCCGCTCGCGTCGCTGCTGCATGGCGCGGCGGGATCGTGGACGATCGTGTTCTACGTCTGCATTGCCGCCGACGCACTGACGGCATTGCTCGCCATCGCCGCACTGAAGCCGCTGCGAGCGGCGTATCGGCCGGCGGGGGGAAATCCGCGCGTGTGATCAATTGCCGCCCGCCGATGCCGCGCCGGCGCGGGCACTGTCGGACATATTTTCACGCCACAAGACACAGGACACGCAGACGTCACCAGGCGGAATTGCGATGTCCTGGTCTTCGTGTGCGGTGTCTTCGTGGCGAATCTTTTGAATCCAGCCGGCGGCCCGGCATCACCGGCGCATCAACCCGCCTCATGCAGCAGCGCCGCGGCAGCCAGGTGGTCGCGCAGGATGATGTCGAGGAAATCCGGCGGCACGTCCGCGCCTTGCTCGGTCAGCAGCCGGCCCGGGCGTTCCGTCGCGCGGCCAAATCCAAACGGCGCGGCGAGGCCGAATTCCGGCAGAACCGCTCGCGCCGCGGCGACCTGGCCGCGCAGCCCGGCGGGACCGTGCATGTGGTGGATCGCGCCCAGGTAAACCCGCGCGCCCGTGGTGCGCAGCAATGCCAGCGGCGCGAAGAATTCCGCCGCCGCCGAGCCCAATGTCGGCAGATGCAGGAAATCCACGCGCCGCGACGAGGCATCGACCGCGGCGTTCAACAGCACCACCGCGCTTGTCAGATCGCGCGGCTGGCGCGACGGCCAGCCGTTCAGCGTGCCGAAGCATGCGTGATAGCCAAGCGCCACCGCGTCCGGCATCGCGCCGCAGACCACCTCGGCCGGCAGCAGCAGGCGCGCCGCCTCGCGCTGCGCCGCTTCCAGCCCCTGCTGGCCCAGCATGGCGTCGATGTAGCGATGCTCGATCGCCAGGTCCCATTGGATCGCCAGCTCGTCCGGCGGGATCAGTTCCGCCATCCGGCTGACTTCCGCACGCAGCGCGTCGGTGAAGCCGGGGACGATGCGGGCGTGATCCTCCGGGTCCGGAAAGAACGAGGTCACCGCGCTGTAGGTCAGCGGCATGCAAACCTGGAAGCGGACATGCGGCGGAATCACGCCCTGCTGCTTCAGCGTGCGAAACACGAAATAGGAATTCACCGCGTCGCGGGTAAAGCCCAGCCGCCAGCCCGGATCGCCGAACCGCACCTGCCGCACCCCGGGCTTCACCCGGAACTGGAACTGGTCGTGCACGCCAAGCGGGCGCCAGCGCTCCACGCCCTCGGCGTCCGGCGCGGGGCGACGCAGCGTTTCGATCTCGGGATGGCCGTTCAGCACGCGATAGGCGACACCGTCGATCCAGTAGCGGCGGTCCCCCACCTCGCCGTCGGGCATGTACGCAAGATGCGGCCCGAGCCTTCCCCCGACGGTCCGGAACACCTGCTCCACCGTTTCCAGCGGCATGCTGCCGACCAATAGCAGTTGGTTGGACATTGTTGCCTCCCAGTGCCCCGGCGGGGCCGGCTATCCCAGGGGCGGCATGCCGTTGCGATGCGGCTTCAGCACGGCATAGAGCGCGGCATGATGCGGCGTCGGCACGCCCAGCCGGCGGCCCTCGCGGACAACATGGCCGGACAGGCCTTCGACTTCAATTGGCCCGCCTCTGGCGATGTCATGGTACATCGACGCGTACATCTGTTTGGGAAAACCTTTGAATCGCCCGATCCAGGTTTGCTCGATGTCCAACGGCAAGTCGACGCCCTGCGCGCGCGCCACGGCCGTTGCCTCCGCCACCAGTGCCGCGGCGACGTCGACCACGTCCGGATCGGTGTAGAGCGGCCCGGCCGGCAGCCGCGCCGCCGAGGTCAGCGCGGCATTGCTCGCCAGCCCGATCAGCTTGTTCCACAGCGCGCCGCGAATGTCCTCCACCATCTGCGCACCGAACCCGGCGCGGCGGCAGCGTTCGGCGAAATCGAGCAACGTGGCGCGCCCTTCGGCATCCGGCACCGCGCCGAATTCGAGCGACGACATCGCGGTATTGTAGCGAACCA
>Ga0335072_10004847_pt1 | contig 19881 bp, 18 predicted proteins | sample Lox_Sample_21_FD_206725 | JGI IMG/M metagenome (GOLD analysis project Ga0335072, IMG submission 206725) | Soil microbial communities from Loxahatchee National Wildlife Refuge, Florida, United States - Lox_Sample_2.1 | ecosystem: Environmental > Terrestrial > Soil > Wetlands | place: USA...
GGGTTCTCTCGGTTAGTATTCACCCCCCTCCGGACTCGACCTCTTGCAGCTTATTAGTCGTTGATGAGGAAGAAGAAGAAGCAGAAGTAGGCGGAGGAGGAGGAGGAGGAGGAGGAGGAGAAGGAGGAGGAGGAGGAGAAGGAGGCGGAGAAATGGGACGGGAAGATGAAAGAGGGAGAGTTCCAGAGTCATATTTAGAGTGGATCTAACTTTGTGTGCGGTGCAGCCCAAGAGCGACACGACGTTTCGGAGCTTCGAGAAGCCCATCCGTATCTCTACAAGAGATATGATAGCCTGCGCCAGTCTTTCTCTCGTGGCCTGGAGACTGCAAAGGTTGACTAATCTAAATACCTATTGTGACTAGCAACTATCTGGATGACCATTATCTGGATGACCGAAAACTATGGATGATTCCCGAAAGCTGGGCTGGGGTGCCTGGGCCGGGAGGCCTAGGAAGGCTGCCCTAGGCAGGTTGGCTAGGAAAGGTGTCCTGGGACGAAATCGGTGGGCCAGGAGGCCTAGGAAAGCTGTCCTAGGCAGGTTGGCTGGGAAAGGTGTCCTGGGACGAAAGCTATGGCGCAGGTTGGACTGGAGTGTCCTGGCCGGGAGGCCTAGGAAAGCTGTCCTAGGCAGGTTGGGCTGGGAAAGATGGCCTGGGACGAAAGCTCTAGGCCAAGTTGGGTCCCATTCTAGTTCCCCATGCTGACCTATTGCTGAGCCTGGGACGAAAGCTGTCCTAGGCAAGTTGGGCTGGGAAAGGTGTCTGGGGCCGGGAGGCCTAGGACGAGCAGGTAGGGTTCAGACGAAGGTTGTCCCGGGCGGGAAGGCCTAGGACGAAGGCTAGCTGGCTATGGTATTAAGTCCCATTCTGGCTCCCATTGCTGACCCATTGCTGACCCCTCCCTGACGCGGTGGGTACACCTTTCTCAGCCCTAACTGCGCGGGACATTTTTCTACCATTCCTCTGGTGTCTTGGGGCGTTCGATGCTGGAAGCTTGTGATGCTTCAGCTCATGCCGTTGCATTACGTAAGGGCGAGACGAAGCGGTTGCCCAGGAGAGGCCAAAATAGCATAAAGAAGGGAGTCATTTTGGGACCATCGATCTGTTGCGAGTAGACTGCGTTTCGGTTGCTACTCGCCAGCTCGTAGCAGGTTCAGCTGTGCAGAGGTTCAGCTGGGCAGGCCCCAGGTGGCAAGGTGGCGAGGTTGCGAGGCGTTAGGGTCGAACGTGCATATACACTGTCCACCACGTCCGATTGCATTAGCTAGGAACCAGCGAATCGTTCAACGGCAATTCCTCATTGACTCATCAGGTCAGTACCTAAACTAGCCAGTATGTGGCGTTGAGAAAGTTGACGCTTGCAACTGGACGTGGCGGACATTGTATAGATGTCCTCTCTTCCTCAGGCAGGCAGACAACAAGACAGTTGCTTCCAATCATTCTATGTACACCTGTTTGCTGCGCGCAACACGATCGAGGGTGAGCGTTCATGCGAGCCATGAGGCGCTCACCCTTCGCTCATCCGTCGATCACCCTGGCTCACCCTGGCTCACCTTGGTCGCAAGGTGCGAGCGTTTAAAGCGGCATGGTGTGGGTGAGCGGGAAGGTGAGCTCGGAGCGGATTTTACTTCTCTTGAGTGGCGAAGAGATGCGATTGGCAATTCGAACAGTACCAACCGAGGACCTGGAAACATCCCACGTTGTTATTTTCTGTGGAGCAGTGTTTCAGAAGCCGCATCATACCGTTCGGCAAGAGGTCAGCAATCTGCCCTCGGAGATTTATATCAGTTTCTATCATCTAGGCTCGCCGGCGGATCAGCGTAGATTATGGCCGGCTAGTTTCATCACTGCTGTCAATGGTGTCGAAACACGAGATCTGGACTCTTTCGTCAAAGAGGTCAACAAGATCGAAGATAACACGGACTTCGCGCTACGTACAGTGACCTTGAACGGCGTTCCGGAGATTTCCCCAGTCTTGACGGTTGGCCCCCGAAAATTCGTGCCAAGCGTCCCCCTGGCTTCGCACAAATAATCTTCAAAGGCACCGCACGTATTTTCGGAGCGCATGTCGTGACTCTTAACTCTCCCACATTCGCGCTCTCCCCCAACGGTTTAACAGCATTTCATTGAGGCTCGTCAAATTATCATGCCTCAGGAAGGTACTGGGCCTCCTACGGGAGGGGTTGAAAAGCTCCATCTTGACGAAGTTTCGGGGAAGATGGTGTCCAAGTCGGAGCTCAAGAGACTACAGAAGCAACGTGAAGCTGAAGAAAAGAAGCAGAAGCGAGCTGCTGCAGCACCTCCTAAGCCCGAAAAGAAGAAGGCAGCTGAGGAGCTGGAGCTCAATCCTAACGTGCGTGGACAGAATTCCCACCGTCAATGCCCTACTATCATAACGCCTCAGGCTAATGCTCAGCAAATAGCAATACCACGAAATGCGTAGTCTCAAGATCCAAAGACTGCGAGAAACCAGAAATCCTAACCCCTATCCGCACAAGTTTCAAGGACGCAATATCGAGCTACGAGACTTCGTTGAGAAATACAAAGACTTAAAGAGAGGAGAGCTCCTCAAGGATGTGGAAATTCGAGCTGCTGGGAGAATATGGCGGAGGAGGGACTACGGAGCTGGCCTCAAGTTCATTGACATACAGGGACTGGATGCCGACAAGGTCCAGGTCATGTGCCAGGCTCAGGAAGCTACCGGTAGACCGTTTGAGGAGCAACATGAACACCTGGAGAGAGGCGACATCGTCGGCGTCATTGGTTATCCCGGCCGGACATCACCTCGAAATGGTGATGGGGAAGTGTCTATCTTCGCCAGGGAGGTCATTCTGCTGACTCCATGCCTGGAATTGCTGCCAGTCGGTAGCCTGAAAGACCCCGAGACACGCTTTCGCAACAGGCCACTTGACTTCATGACGAATGCGCGGTCACGAGAAACAATCATCACGCGCTCTCGAGTTGTCCAATATGTCCGTCGATATTTCGATGAGCGAGGTTTCTTCGAGGTCGAGACGCCAATGATGAACCAGATTGCTGGAGGTGCAACGGCTAAGCCATTCAAGACTCACATCAACGAGTACAAGCAAGACCTTTTTATGCGTATTGCGCCTGAATTATATCTCAAAGAGCTTATAGTTGGCGGCTTTGAGCGAGTCTACGAGATTGGGCGCCTCTTCCGCAATGAAGGCGCAGATCTCACGCACAATCCCGAATTCACAACGTGCGAGTTCTATGAGGCGTACGCTGATATGTATGACATCATGGACCGGACAGAAGAGCTTGTCTCGGGGCTAGTCATGCACATCAAGGGGACCTATGACACAGAGTTCACAACCCAGCATGGCGAGACTTACAAAGTCAACTGGAAGGCGCCGTGGAAGCGTATTGACATGATACCGGCTTTGGAAGAGGCTACTGGGGAGAAGTTCCCGCCAGGCGAAGAGTTGCACACTCCCGAAACCAGGGAATTCCTCAGGAAAGTCCTGGCGAAATGCAAGGTCGAATGCCCACCCCCGCAAACGACTGCTAGAATGCTCGACAAGTTGGTTGGTAAGTACATCGAAGAAACATGCATCAATCCAACCTTCATCACTGGCCATCCTCAACTCATGTCACCACTTGCCAAGGCACACCGCGAAAAGCCCGGTATTTGCGAGCGCTTCGAAGCTTTTGTTTGCAAGAAGGAGATTGTCAACGCTTACACTGAGCTGAACGACCCGTTCGATCAGCGTTTACGATTTGAGGAACAAGCGCGACAGAAAGACCAAGGAGATGATGAAGCTCAGATGATTGATGAAGCTTTTCTCAACGCCATGCAGCATGGCCTTCCCCCAACCGGTGGATTCGGAATGGGAATTGACCGCCTTGTGATGTTCCTGACCAATAACTACTCCATCAGGGAAGTTTTAACCTTTCCATTCATGAAGGACGAGCAACTGTCAGGACCAGCAAAGCCGGAGCCAACAGCAGCTGAGATAGCGAATATTGAGCCGATGCCTACCGACCACAGGAACCAAGGACGGTGGAAGGAGGCTGAGAAGCTGGAGGTGGGGATACTGGAGACAAGAAAGAGGGTGCTAGGCCAAGAGCATCCTGACACCTTAACTAGCATGGCTAACCTGGCCTCGACGTACAGCAACCAAGGACGATGGAAGGAGGCTGAGGTGCTGGAGGTGCAGGTACTGGAGACAAGAGAGAAGGTGCTAGGCCCGGAGCATCCTGACACCTTAACCAGTATGGCTAATCTGGCCTCGACGTACAGGAACCAAGGACGGTGGAAGGAGGCTGAGGTGCTGGAGGTGCAGGCACTGGAGACAAGAAAGAAGGTGCTGGGTCAGAGGCATCCTGACACCTTAACCAGCATGGCTAATCTAGCCTCGACATACAGCAACCAAGGACGATGGAAGGAGGCTGAGGAGCTGGAGGTGGAAGTACTGAAGATAAGAGAGAGTGTGCTGGGCCCGGAGCATCCTGACACCTTAACCAGCATGGCTAACCTGGCCTCGACGTACAGGAACCAAGGACGGTGGAAGGAGGCTAAGAAGCTGGAGGTACAGGCGCTGGACACAAGAAAGAAGGTGCTGGGCCCGGAGCATCCTGACACCTTAACCAGCATGGCTAATCTGGCCTCGACCTACACTGCCCGACAGCCATGACTGGAGACTGCGTAATCAATGGCATATGAGTTTCAAGAATGGGTCAAGAGCTATGAACACTTGTTAGGTATATGAGCTTCGGAAGAAGATCTACTTTCGACAAGCTCTAGACAAAGACCTTCCCCCCCCGCAACATCAAGCTTGCATAGGCCTTCAAAGAGCGTAGGATGCGAGCTAATGTTTTCCGATACGATCGAGAATCTATGAGATCGCCTACTGGCGGCCTTCGCAAACGATGAAAATGCCTCTCCCAACCGATTCGCGTCAGCAAGGTGAATTGATCTAAGACTCGAAGAATGTGACTCTGTAAGCGATCTCTTCACCATCATACAACAAGGGCAACCTGCCACACAGTCAAGATGGCTTTGTTTTGATTTGCAGGCAGTACTTCATCTTCGATACCGGAGTCAGATTATGAATTGCTCCGGTCATACCGAACGGGCACATTCATAAGTATATGAACCCGACCCCCGCGTCCAACGTGTTTCATTTGCTGTTTGCAACTGGAAGCCGCAGACGCCGTCGTCCATCTTATTCAGGAAACTCGCGAACACCACCTTTCACCATCACACCGTCACTAAACTGATCCTCTTTGACGCTCCGTCCGTAGTCTTATCCGAACCCCTCGTCCGATTACCTCACTGAATGATTCAAGTGTTGTGGAACCTAAAAGCCGTGCTGTCAGCACCCTACCGTTCAGGTTTCCTCCCGAATCCCACTTCCCAAGAAACACGCCTCCATCAATCATCGGCGCGAACACATATACTTTCTAGCAATCAAAGCTCTTATCCCAATATTCGTGTGCAGCTCGGCAATCCACTCTCCGATCCTCATGTCACCTGCAAGCACATGCTCGAAGAAAAGATTGAGTCTAACGCAATCCCAGGTCAACTTAGGTCAATCCACAGTAATTTTGTCATGCCATCATCTCCAGCCACTAGACCTACCTCCACATATCCTCCTACTGAGCGAATCCACAAGACGTCCCATAGAAAGGCGATATCATTTGCAACCGGCCAAGCTGCGACTGCAAGTATCGCCGCTGCAGCCCAAAACGCTCGGCTTGCTTTTCCTGATGATACCATTACGGAAGATTTCACAGATAGTCCAGAGGCAGTCCAGGTCACAGCATCTGAAGATACTATCATGGCCGACGCATGCGCTATTCCTCCAGAATGCGAAGCAATCCAGGTACGTTCCAATAAACCAGTTCGAGCCGGCACTATTCTGATTATTCCATAGACTTCCGCACCCGGGCACATCAAGGTCTTCAAGGTCGACGCGCAGCTACCGGGGTATGACAATGATATCTCACCAAAGCCAAAGGAGGGGTTCAAAGGGAAAGAAACAAGGAAATCAGATGGCAAACCAACAGCGAGCAAGGTCATGTTTCCTAACCAGGCTAGTTCCAGCTCCATCAACCTCCTGGCGTCTGAAGATATGAGTCACTACATTGTTGATGCACCCCCATTATATCCCCAGGAAGACGCACCTAAGCCGCCTTCTTCGAAAGACAAAGGAAAGGGGAAAGCAAAGGATGATCTTTCCTCATCATTGGCTACTGAGACACAACCCCGACCTCCCCCTAGCCGAAGAGCGCCAAAGAGCGACCATCTGGCCAAAAATCTTGCATCTTCTGTCGAGCGTCTTCTTGCAAACTACGCCGTTAGTCACCCACCTGGCTGGTTTGACGACCTCCCCCAAATCAATGAAGAGCTGTTCAAGGACAGTCCGCACAAGGAATATAAAATGGTATTGATTCATACCGCAAGATGCAATGTCTGCCTTCAATACAACAAAGGAACGCTATTCTTGTGCGCTGACTGCACTGTCAGCATTTGTGAGAGATGTGCGGACCGAAAATGTGATGATGGCGCCGCTAATGATGCGGTTGGAGATGGAGATGATGTTGTGATGGCTACTGTCGAAGAGACTGGCGGGGAGGATATCATTGGCACTACTAGCTGTGTTGGAGCAACTGGGGAGGCGGCGAATGTTACAGAACCCAGGCTAGACTGGTGTGGACCGTATCATGAGGTCTTTCGGGATGCGTATTTGGAATGGAAGGCTGTGGGTGGAGGCAATGATGGCTTTGTGAGTGCAGAAGGCGTCAAATTCAAGCCTAAGACTAGCAAAAAAGGTGGCAGGAAGGGAAAGGCCACTCGGTAAGGGCAATTCAGCGAGCAGGTATGTTTGAAGTATTGGAGCACTCCTGGGATACTTTAGGGGTGGACCTGTGTAGTCGTTAGATCCAAAATTGGGCTGGTTGAAATTCAGCTTTCCGTTCATGAGTGCTGGTGTGATGACATTGGAGCACGGTGCCCTCTATCCACTGTTGGAGATCAGTTGCATGAGCAGTGATGATGGAGAATGATGAGCACCCTCACGGCTAGAACTCGTCACTTGAGGGGATACACCGAAAAACACCGACCTATTAACCTATTGTCAATCTGTGGATGGGCGGCATTCTAGAGTCATTGGCTTCTACTTGGACAAGCAAACATTTTGGAAAAGGCTGCTACGTTGTCTGTTATCAACGTCTAGTTGCCTGAGAGATGTCACACACGGACAGTAGCCTGCTGAGCGGGTGGCGTCAATCTCGACTTACAGGTCTCTTGAAAGGCACTGGTATACTCTCATCCCCAGAGTCGAGTTGCAGGAGTGCTCAATTTCGAGGGCGCTAGAACCTTGACAGTTGCGATCCCGTCTCCGTGAGAGCTCGATATGAAGATCTTCCGAACTTTGATCAATATCCTCTCATAAGATTCGTCAAGTCGATGACTAGCGTGGAGCATGCCACGGCATTAAGTCGTACGCTGTTGTTCAGTGCCATTCAGCAGACGTTGTCTTGAACGACGCCGTGCTTATGTTAGAGTTTGCTGGGACGTATGGACAGAGAGTAGTTGCGGTGACTTACCCACACGATAGCTTTTGTTGAAAGATATCCAGTACATCGTAGTTGCCACGACGAACAGAAACCGGGTCAGTCACTCGCGCTATGACTTTGATCAACTTTGGCGGGCCATGCAAGAATGATCCGACTGCACGGCGAAAGTTCGATCGGAAGCATCCGACCGAAGTGCTAAGACACTTCAAGCTTCCTAATTTAGACTGGTGGGCCTGGTGTTTGCATGACATAAATGGCAAGAGGGAAGCCGGCATAATATTGCGGACCGGAATAATGCCGGTGGTGGAAGTGAGTTCATTTCCTGGAAGGAAGCGACTGCACGAGGGTTCCTAGCCTATTGTGAAACTCATCACCGGTCCGTCACCTTAGTGAAGTGTGGGGTTGCACGGTGAGGTGGAAATAAATGTACAGGGCTCTGCAGAAAGAGTCTGATTGATCCATGAGTGAGAAATGGGCGGAATATCGGGTGAGAAGGCAGGAATTTTAGCCAGTGCAACGATATTTTCTTGGGTAGCGGATCCCGAGTCGTGGCGAGGTCCCAAAATCTGATCTCCGACTCGCCGCTGTGGCACTTGTTCGTTTGCCTACAATAGTCTTATGGAAGCTTTATCCAAAAAAATTTTCATTTGCTCCTGTTTCCGGAATCTTTTGTCGACCTTTTTTTCCATCGCCCAATTTAGATGTTTTCTTTCAGGTCGGTCTCATGACGAATGGTTCTTTTGAGCCTCGGTCACCGGATTGTGTAAGTTTGGGCTCGCTAGCCTACTGTGGAGGGGGGGCGCTAGCTTGACGGCTTGCAAGGGTAAACAGCGGCATAACGCTCGCTATGCAGGGCTCAAAGGCCCGAGCTCAATCACCGGATCTAGGGAAGGAGCAAGACGGGGTGTGACCTTGGATGAGATGTCACCCCTCACCTCGCTCTTCGGTATAGAGAAATAGGTCAGTGATTGACAGCTCTAGCAATCAACAATCATTGTCGTAGCCATTTTACGCTGGACTTGGAGTTCTTCATACCTAAGCATTGGGACTCGAGTAGTGGCGTGTGAAGTCCTGGCTTGACTCGTTCGTTGTCCCAGCGAACCACAAGAATGCAACCCAAGTCGAGGTTGCAAGTCACACGGAGCCAGCATTTTCGCCCTTGCCCCACCAACCACATTTCAAAGTTGGCCATGGGAGAATCTCGGTAGATTAGGCATTACGGAGTAGCTACTACGCTGCAAGCGCTCGGCATAGGCGATACGGACTTGCAGTTATTGGGATAGTAATGGTCCATGTGGCGCATTTTCTCACCTCGTTAACTCTCAATCCGAGGTGTATTGGGAAGCAATGCGACGCATCTATGTAGCGATGGCGACGATTTCTGCAACGGCGTCAGCAGCGAAGTTTCTCTACACCTTCTAGCCCGCTCTGACTTGGTTATGGTCGGTGAGCTTGGAGCAAGGGAGCACGGAGCAATGCAGGTTTTGAAAGGGCGAAGCTCAGACACAAAGTTCGGAAAGCCCCAACCCCCGTAAGTTGATGCCAACGGGCAAAACTCCACCTTATAGGCCCGTCCACAGTGGATGCGGGCAGCTGCTCGGGACTGATCGTCACTTTAAATTGACCGGATGACACGACTCACAGCTGGTTCAATTTGCGGGCAACACGACAAGACTGGCTGGGCTAATTGTCCGCCACCCACACGTGATCCCGGATTCCATTAGCGGGAAGGGGGCGGCCGAGCCATTTCATTTGCCGGCGGCGAATCGAGGTTGCATTGGGCAACTGGGGGGGGCATTTCAACGCCTTGCCTAAGCAGGTACCTTCTCCACCTGTGGATCCACTAGAACCCTTGCCTCACTCAATGTGCCGCTTTGGTGCATTTTTTACTTCCTCGTCTAGTTCAACAATCTGGCCCATACACTGTCAAACGTATAAACTCCATCATCACCCCCCGATCACTCTCCACGACCTAGCGTAACGTGCTCTTCGTCACTTTGGGTGCTCCCCCATCTCGGGCTTCGCGTCGCATCACAGCTTCCTCGTACTGCAGTCTCTGCACCCTCTACATTTCCCACGTCGTCCACACGCACAAAACGTTCATCATGCCTGGCGGAGCTGTGTTAATGGCTACGGCCGACACAAACCGTGTCGAGGCCCCCGTCACCGTCAGAGCCTACCTCATGTGCGCTTTCGCCGCCTTCGGAGGTATCTTCTTCGGCTACGACACCGGCTGGATGGGCAGTGTTCAAGGCATGCATTATTTCATCACCCAATATACCGGCCTTCCAGACCCGGGCCCAGGTGCCAGCGATGCCGTAAAAAAGGCATTCTCTCTAGCTTCCTGGCAAAAGTCTCTCACAACCTCAATCTTGTCAGCTGGAACTTTCTTTGGCGCCATCATTGCTGGTGATGTTGCTGATTTTATTGGCCGCCGCTTGACTATTATTGGGGGCTGCCTTATCTTCACCATCGGCTGCATCTGCGAAACTGCCTCCACTGGCATTGCTCTCATGTGCGTCGGTCGAGTCATTGCAGGACTTGGCGTAGGTTTCATCTCCGCCATCATCATCCTCTACATGTCCGAAATTGCTCCAAGAAAGGTCCGTGGTGCTCTGGTATCGGGCTATCAGTTCGCCATCACTATCGGCATTCTGCTCGCCAGTTGTGTCACCTACGCGACACAGAACAGGAATGACACTGGCTCCTACCGTATCCCAATCGCCATCCAGTTCTTGTGGGCTTTGATCCTTGGTGGGCAATTCTTTTTCTCCCTCTCTTTGAACAGCCCATCTAACTGATCGTGACAGCTATCGGTCTCTTCTTCCTTCCAGACTCACCTCGTTACTTCGTCAAGCGTGGCAACATCGAGAAAGCTGCCCACGCCCTGTCTAGAGTCCGTGGACAACCAGCGGACTCCCAGTTCGTTCAAGAGGAGCTTGCTGAGATCATCGCCAACCACGAATACGAGCTGCAGGTCGTGCCCCAAGGTAGCTATTTCAACAGTTGGGCGAATTGCTTCAAAGGCAGTCTCTGGAAGGGCAGCAGTAACCTGCGTCGTACCATCCTTGGCACTTCGCTCCAGATGATGCAGCAGTGGACTGGTGTCAACTTCATCTTCTACTTCGGAACCACTTTCTTCCAGGAACTTGGAACGATCAGCAATCCTTTCCTGATCAACCTTATCACCACCTTGGTCAATGTCTGCTCCACACCAATTTCCTTCTACATCATTGAAAGATTTGGCCGACGCACAATCCTGATCTGGGGTGCTGCGGGTATGGTCGTCTGCCAATTCATCGTCGCCATTGCTGGTACAGTCGATGGATCAAACCCACAAACCGTCAAGGCTGAGATTGCCTTCATCTGCATCTACATATTCTTCTTTGCAACCACCTGGGGCCCCGCTGCCTGGGTCGTTATTGGCGAGATCTTCCCCCTTCCCATCCGTTCTCGCGCCGTTGGCTTGTCAACCTCTTCGAACTGGCTCTGGAATTGCGTAAGTACAGCCCGCTACAGACCACTGTTTTCTCTCCACTAACAAACCCTACTCTAGATCATTGCCGTCATCACTCCCTACATGGTCGGCACCGATAAGGGCAACCTCGGCCCCAAAGTCTTCTTCATCTGGGGCTCACTTTGCGCCGTCTGCTTTGTCTATGCGTATTTCCTGATTCCAGAAACCAAAGGCTTGACTCTCGAGCAAGTTGACCGCATGTTGGAGGAGACGACACCCCGCACCTCATCCAGATGGGTACCAAAGACCACCTTTGCTGCGGAGATGGGTCTCGACGAGAAGGGAACTCTCAATGCAGATATTGTCGAGGACGTCAAGCGCCGAGGCTCAGCAGTCTGAGCTTCAATGCTTTACTCGTCCGGGGCTCGTCGGGGTTTCGTCTGTCAGCTTTTGCTTTAAAGTACCTATACCCAAAGTTAATACCACGAGTAATTGAGCCATGTCGGATATGCGACGTGTTAGCATGCATTTCTTTACGGCCATAGCATAATTGAAGTTGCATTTAGGTTGACTAGGAATCGTATTGCCTTATCAGCCTTGACAGAAAATACTGATTTCTTGTTGTGGAGACAAGATGCCATCTACCAGCTAGATGTATCTCGGAGGAGAAAATCTGAGCTGGACATAAGCGTTGATTGATGTAGCGCTGACCAGGATTAGCAGTACATGCTTGTCGCGTTCTCTTTCTCTGTAGGAATATGCGCTGCTCCCTCATCAGAGAAATAGGAAGAGCGAAGTGGATGGGCTCATCTGCATCCCTGCTGCTAAATTCTCTGTGCCAAGGCGCTCCTTTCCAACTCACTACAATGATTTCTCCGTCGAACCACAATCAGAACCTTTTCTCTACCATACAGAATACCACTCTTCTACAGTCTTCCTCCAGTCTAAGATGCAACTCTAGACATATATTTCAGGGGTTCATTCTGCTTGCGTGCTCAGGGAAAGTCCGGAAATTGCTCGGCGCTGTGCCGTTGTCTTGTGCAGCGCAGATGGTCGCGGCAAAAGGTCGCCTTAGATCAGCGCCTATCTGACGCTAATGGCCCCCTGGCCCCCCCTTAGGTCACCTCATCCTTTGCCCCTACCCAATCATTCCTCCTTTCAACTGTGACCAACTCGCCCTTGAACATCCATGCAGTGACCCGTGACCCCCAAGCAGGAAACGTGCGCCTTCATTCCGCCATGTCTCAATGGAACTTTGCACCCGCAGCTAATCGCTACCGGCTTCCCCGCTTTGCAGTACTTTGCTAGCTGCTTCGATCAAACGAGATATGTCGCATCTTTCTCTCGGCAATAATACTTGCTGCAAAATCTGGGGGCTATGAAGGCACTAGTCTTCTGTCTTCTGGAACCCTGTCACGCCTGCCTTCCCCCAGTCCCCTGACGTGGACTGTGGCTTGGAAGTTTAGACTTGTCAAAGGTATGACTTGGTATTTCGCGGGCCAGCATTCAGCATTTGACAGTCATCATCTCCTCATTAGACCCTCCCTTTCTGGATGATAACATCTCACAGTCGAATTTGTATTGATGCTGGTCTCTAAAGTCACGGGGATGGAGAAGCCTCAGCCCGTCACCCGTTTCAGCCACATACATTACTTCGCCTATTAACGCTGAGCCCCCATGCCCGGGGCCGAGGTAGGAGCGAATCAAATCGCTAGCTATCATGTTAAGCCTGCAACCTTAGGGTCTTCCACATCTCTAGCTGCTGCTTATCACGTCATAGCAGCAAGGAATCGGGGAACCGTTCATGTGTGCCTAATGATGGTAAGACATTTTACGATATTTGGCATAGAGAGTCGATATACACGCAACCGCATCGCTACCTAGGACCCACATTGCTATGGGGCCGACTCTGGAAACCCATAGAAGGTAAAAAACCTGGATTTTAGTGGCGGCACAGCCTCAAGACAGCTACCTCCCGCCACTGCCCGCCAACGGTAAGCGACCATATCCGCGATCGTGGAGTATAAAATCCCGGCTTGTGGCTGCTGCCAGATTCAAACACTTCACAATTCGCTATCCCCATCTTTGAGACATTTCCTACTTAACCGCCATGCCACGTCGGGGGAAAGGAAAGACTTCGCTCGCACCCATCAAAGATATCCTCAATGATCTAGAGTTGAATAGGCGAGAAGGGGTCCGGTTTAAGAAGCTAACGTTGGACTTCCTGACGAAGAAAAAGGGACTTGGGGTGGACGATATAATCCGCTTGGGCGACGCGGAATTTTACAACCTAGCTCGCGAACTTCTGCGAACCGAGACGACACCTGGCAAGGGTCAAACGGGCTCTCAATACTGGCCAGCAGATGACGAATTCCGTAGGTCTTTGACCTATGTCTCAAACCCGTCGAAGATGATCAGATCTGTCAGTGATATCATGCGCAATCAGCGAAAGAACCTCCTTAGCGCACGGAACAAGCAACGGCGACAAAATCCTTCAATCGCCGAGGGCCACGAGTCTGCGATTGAGCCTGGACCCAGCAGTACACCAGGTGTCGGTTTACGAATCGATCTTGAACCCGGTAGGTGATGAATGAAGCTGTGTAAATCGCTGCATTACTAACTTTTTCGCTAGGTATAAGGGAGAAGGAGGCTTCGCGTGAAGCTTCAGAAGACCCTTCCGAGTTGGAATCCATCACAGACATTTTGAGCGCTCCATTAGCACCCAACGCCTCCGATCCTATCAATCCTCCAAGCACCCTAGCAACTCCACCATTCACACCAGCGGTATCCAGTAGCATGGTACAGCGTCGTGCTTTCCATCCCGACAGTCCTCGCCCGTCACTGGAGGTAGCGTCAAAATCCAATAGCCCCGCAGTGCAGAGCTTGTCGGCGCAACAACATTTCGGGCCCACAATCAATTTCCATAGCAGAAGACATGAAAGATCTCCTACCGCGTTTGCGGAATACAACCCGCGCTTGCCGACAAATCGCGATGGGACGTTAGACGAATCAAGCATCAAGGCTTGGAAAGATGGTGTACAATTCGTCAGAGACAGAATGGAAAAGTTTAATAGAGGCCTGCGCAGGGATCACCGGGCGCATGCAAAGCTCACGCCTGAGGATCAACAAGCGGCTCTTCAGATATACCACAAGAGCGTCGGACTAGACGAATTCCAGGAGTTCTTGGACAGCGACCTGCAGAAGCAGCAAGCGAGATTGAACGAATTCAAGGCTTCAAGAGCAGGGTTTGGTGCATCTGAAGAACGCGGACATTCTCGAACGCTTTCGCCATGAGCTTCGCGATATCGGTTACATGCTCCGCATCACTCTGCCAGTTTCTTTTCACCTTCGGCGTCGGTCGGCGTTAGCTGTTTCTCTTGAGTCTCTCTTTCCAGTTGTGGCCGCGGATATCTTTTCATGCTTCTTTTCTGATTTATTGTTTGTCGGTGTTGGTTCACTGTTCTTGTTCGGCGTTAATGATATTCCATCATGTTTGTCCGTCAATGTCTTTCGTTATATCATGATCTAAATACCTCAGTCATATCTCCTTCCTACTTGTTCTACCATGCTCACGGACCGCCAAACGCTCGTTGCTACTGGTCGGCATGATTAACTGCTACCATTTTCCCTTTCCGGGAAGTCCAAAGTATCTCTAATTCAGCATGCAGGATCGGGGCGTCAGGGGAAAGATCAGAGAACGTAAATTGATCTATGTAGATCTGCTATGTATGGTATGTCGATGGAGGTACAGGTAAGACCACTTACTCATCTTGACGTTTACAAATACCTGCTGAAGAAATTCGCCACTTGGTTGTACCTGTATCAGCAAGGTTAGCACTAAATTGTCCAAAGTCGTGTATCCATCTTTTGTTGCTTACCCTCGTTCAAATTCCTTCGCGTTCTCAGGGTTTTGAAGATTAGCTCTCGCACCCATCCACCCGTGGAACATGGTATGATATGTCTCCACCTCTCCAACTTTATCTCCGCTCTTGAAGATCTCTGCGTAAGCATTCAAAACTTCAACTGGCTCACCAGGCGAAGCCAAAACAATGTGTGGGATGGTGAGCTTGAGGGCATCATCCTTGTCGAGGCCGCCCGGATGTGCCGTGCCGGAGACGACGAATGGACTCCCTCCTGCAGAAGCGAGGACAACAATTTTTCCACCCCAGCACAAGCCAAATGCTCCCCAATTCTTGGCCGATGGCCATTGCTTCTTCGCTTCCGCCGCTACCTGGAGCAGCGCTTCCGTGTTCTTCGGAACGTTGGCCTGCTCTGCCAAGAATTTCTCAGCAATCTGCTTCTTCTCGTCCGTGTCTGGTGGAAAGGTGTTTGGGGGGAGTGCTTCGCCTTTAAAGAAGTCCGGTACTATTACAACGGCACCGAGACCCTCTGCTAGCATGTCGGCACCCTGAAAGGTTTGTGGTGCATTGCCAAAGATATCGTAGACGTCGATGATGCCCTTCTTTGACTGCTGGTCACCCGTGACATCTGTATCGCATACTATCAGCTAATCGGCGTTGGCACGCCTGGAAGGGCCCTTATTACATGTCTTGAAGCTACCGATTTGCACATTTGTGCCTTTCGGCTTGTAGTCAGTAGTCACTACAGCGGGTAAAGCACGGCATGCCTCGCTGGCCATTGTGGAATATTCCGTAGGTAATATAAGGATGAACTGTCACTCCTTTTCACGATGGGAGAGATTGGAGCGAAAGGCTTAATGCTGATCATACACACACGCTTTCAGAGTTAAAGGCATTCTTCAGGAAAGCGACATTGCTTCCGCATATTCGAAGTCAATTCTAATGCCCCCGAACCCGGCGGGCTTGCTAGCAAGGATCCAGACACCGGGCCGATAACGGGAATGGATGAGCCAGTGTTGTGCTTCACGCGGTTTACAAACCAACCAACCAACCCCCGTACAATACATTTACGCTAGGACCATGACAATCAAAGTGTGGTGAATATATCTTGCGTCAGAGCATGAATGAAGCAGTGCGCCCCGTCTGTCAATCTTGACTTGCTGCCCGGGTTGGCAGACGACAGAGCGATGGCCCTCCAAGAGGGGGCCACGAGCTTAAATCCGATAAGGCCGCACCTTGCATATGCAAAGTCGCGGTCATAACACGTTTTTGCCTTTGGCATTCAAAGATGTTTGACTGTCGGCTTCCGCTACCGATTCCAGCCTGGCTGTCATTTGAGCCAATTGCAGTGGCGCAGAATTGTTGCGAAATCGCATTATACGCGTGGATACTATATATTTCGTTGCCGTTGACTACCATTTCATCACCAACTCCGACCGCTCATTTAATCTCACTCTCTTTCCGTGTGAACATACCGACAAATTGGCAGCAAGAAGGTCAAAGCGCCTTCACAAATGCTGAGAATGACAGAAAAAGGAAACGGATTGGACTGCAATTCCACTGATCCACCCGCCGAGAACGGTGAGAAGCCGACCATCGAGCTCGAAAACGAAACGGAAATTGAGACAAACAATGGTGGCAAATCTGCCGTCGGCGAGGCGGCTATCAACACTCCTGCGGTGATCGGTAACCTGCCCATCGAGACGGATCACTCCGAGAAAGAACAATCCGATGATTCCCAACCCAACAACGGCCTTAAGAAAACAACAACCAATGCCAGTGACAAACCATATTCAATCTTCACACCATGGCAGAAGAGATTCATCATCCTCGCAGCCTCTACTGGCTCGTTCATCTCACCGCTGACATCAAACATCTACTTTCCCGCCCTCAACACAATTGCCTTCGATTTGCACGTTAGCATCACCCAGATCAATCTGACCATTACAACTTACATGGTACGAGACAAACCTTAACACTTGCGCCGGGACATGCATAGGCAAATGTACTGACAAGTAGTCTAGATCTTTCAAGGTTTGGCACCTACATTTATTGGCGGCTTCTCGGACAGTGCAGGTAGACGGCCCGCCTACATTATCGGCTTCATCATCTTCATTGGCGCCAACATTGGACTCGCCTTGCAAAACCATTATGCGGCACTTTTGGTGCTCCGCTGCCTACAAAGCGTGGGCAGCAGCGGCATGGTGGCAATGGGTAGCGGAGTAGCTGCCGACTGTGTCACGTCAGCAGAACGTGGCGCGTATATCGGATTCATGTCGGTCGGGACAGCTCTTGGGCCTTCCTTGTCGCCAATCTTAGGAGGCATATTGGCCCAATATCTAGGATGGAAAGCAATATTCTGGTTCCTGGCAATCTTTGGGGGCGTGGCGTTCATCTTGTTCCTGATCTTCTTTCCCGAAACATGCCGGAAAGTCGTTGGAGACGGCTCTGTTCCTCCCGCAGGGTACAACCAGTCATTGATAACCTACTTGAACCAACGCAAAATGACCAAAGCTGGTCATCCACCTAATTACGAGGAACGCGATGCTCTCGCTAAAGCTCGACAAGTCCATTTCCCCAGCCCTCTCAGCACCCTCCGCATCATCGCAGAGAAGGAGACAGCACTCATCCTATTCTACAGTAGCCTAGTTTATGCAGGCTACTACGCCATTAGTACAACCATCGCGACACAATTCGCGATTATCTACGGTTATAGCGATCTTATTCTCGGCCTTTGTTTCATCCCCATCAGCGTTGGAGCCATTCTCGCAACAGTCACTAACGGGAAATGGGACCCGGTCGATGGCAACTACAGCCGACATGCAAAACGCCTAGGGATGCCGCTGAAGAAGAACAGGCAGCAAGACATCACCAACTTCCCGATCGAGAGGGCACGGTTGGAAGTCCTGCTTCCTCTATTGTACATCAGTTGCGTCATCGTGCCAATCTACGGCTGGGTGCTGAACGCCAAAGTCAGTGTGGCGGGTCCACTGGTCTTGCTGTTCTTCCTTGGGTTTGGCGTCTCTGGTCTATTCAAGGTGGTGCAGATTCTTCTCATCGACATCACGCCGGGCAAGCCGGCGACAGCGACAGCGGCGTTTAATCTGATCAGATGTCTGCTTGGTGCGGGAATGACGGCGGTCGTGAACCCGATGATCAATGCCTTGGGCAACGGTTGGACGTTTACGTTCATTGCTCTTGTTTGGATTGTCTTTAGTCCGATGCTGTTGATCCTCTTGAAAAAGGGACCTCAGTGGCGAAAAGAGAAGAAGGAAAGGCAGGAGCGGAGGAAAGAGAAGAGAGCCGCAAAGCGGGAAAGAAATAAGGACAAGGCGTAGCAGAGGCGTTTTGCAAAGATACCCTTTAGTTTTGGGGCGCTAGCATTATATCGGCAGAATATGAACTACCGCGTGACATTTTATTGATTTGTCTTTAGCAGAACGTGAGCAGAGCCTGCAGGGAGCAGTGAGTGGATACAAGACCACCGTAATTAGTGAAATTAGCCATTCCGTTGAGCTCCACCCTAGTGTCTTGACCACGAGCCAGATATAAGCGAAGGCGAAGGTCGAAGAGGCGGCAGTGGTATTCCGAAGAGGCCCGGAGATGTCGAAGAGTCGCGGAGACTACCGAAGTCCGGGTAAAGTGCGGCCGCCGGGCTGTGTTGTCCAGGCCTCGCCGGCGGTGGCATGTGGAACAGCTGAGGCGTTGGTGGTATAGTGAAATTGAACGGTGGTGTCGGGGTGTTCATCGTGGTTGGCGAGAAGCGGTTTTTGGGCGGAGCATCGTCAGGCTGATGGGCTTGAGCGGGAACAAGTGGTTGTGAGAGCGAGACAATTGGTGAGAACAAGGCAGTTGGTGAGAACCAGTGCAGTATTCGCGGTTCGCTTCCTTGAACTGGAGAAAGTGTTTGAGAAGACCTTGTCGGTTGAAGCCAACCAGTTTTGTAACAGACTATCGTCGGAAAGCTGACGATTTTGAGCCGGAGACACTGGTCGAGAAAATTTTGGTTCAATATTCCGCGAAAAGAAGTTCTGATACACCAAACCAGCCATGCGCTCAAGGCTAGCCAGAGACCGAACTTGAGGAGGGCCTCTTAAAAGCCGACGTCTGTGTTGGATATTCCCGTGCCAGGGCAATTCATTCCACTCCAAAGAACCGTTTGGGGACTCCCGGTGAAAAGGCAGAAGGTTCCAAGGAGGAAAGTTGACCGGCAGCCGAATTCTTGACGCTGTCAAGCTGATCCGTGCAGCCAGATATTTGAGACTGTGGTCCCTGTTCGTATGTTTGCTGTGTGGTCAACTTTGAGGAATTGTTTGCGTTGCCTCGTCGTTAGGAGATTGTTGGAGCTCCGCAGGCACCATAAAATCTTGCCTCCAAAGGTCTCAGTCTTTAGGAAGTCGGTGAGGGCACTAGTAGTGTCAGAATCATCCATTTCGGCGTCGCTAGAGGCCATGGTTGTGGTGTTGCTTAAGGAAATGTCTAGGGGTAACGAGGCGAGTGACAAGCTCTTAATTCTAGCTACGACGATCTCCGCGAGCATTCCCCCTGGCTATACCTTATTTCAGGAGGATCTATACCACTTCTAGCATAGTCCGCAGGCGCCATGGGCCTGGGTATGCCCCCTAAGCTCTGCCCAGCAGGTCGGCCTGCTAGGCCTGTCAGGCCTCGTCGCATCAATTCCGTTCACTGTAAAGTCCTGCTGAGTAATCAAGGCAAGCCTAAGCGCCTATCTGCGAGGTGTCACTTTCGCCTTCTGTCGATCTGACATCCTAGGCATAGTCCTCCGTCGCTTCCCAGATGGTCAGCGGGATATTGTCTCCATCATCTTCTGCGATTGTAGGTGAGTGAGAACCTTCGCCTGCTGCGCGATTGTCTGAATTGCTGTCATTCAAAGGTGGGTCTAGTGCAGAGAGTCTACCTGACGAGAAGCCGTCATATGGAAGAGTCTGCGGCAGGAGAGGACTCTGACCTTGCTGTGTTGGTTGGTTTCGCTGTCGTTAATGGCGGAATGGGTGAGG
>Ga0335072_10004849_pt1 | contig 19878 bp, 17 predicted proteins | sample Lox_Sample_21_FD_206725 | JGI IMG/M metagenome (GOLD analysis project Ga0335072, IMG submission 206725) | Soil microbial communities from Loxahatchee National Wildlife Refuge, Florida, United States - Lox_Sample_2.1 | ecosystem: Environmental > Terrestrial > Soil > Wetlands | place: USA...
TTGGCCCACCGCCCAGCCGCATCGATCTCCACAACCCGGTGGCGGGTGGCCCAGGTTCCAGGATGTGGCTCCAGCACAGAAGATGGGTGCCCCAGGTCTCGCTTTTGAGACCTGGGATGGCAGGATAACCGCGCCCGATCCCGTTCGGCAGACCCCCAACCTCTTCGCGCCCTTTACGAAAAGGATGGGCCTGACAAATGCCCCAGCGCCTCGTTCTCCGCCACAGCCCGGGTGCCCCACCCTCGCCGCGTCTCTGTCTTTGCGGCTAGGGTGGGGTTGGTCCACAGCCCAGCCGCATCGATCTCCACAACCCGGTGCTCCTGCGTCCCGCGTGGCCCACAACCTGGAAATGCACAAAAAACAAAATTATGGGCATTGGGTGACCTGGGAGACCACGGACCTCAACGGGCCGGGAGGCGGACCACCGCCTTTCAGGGTCGGTCCCGGCAAAACGCCGATCGCGCCAAGTCTTCGGGCGAGACAGACGGCGCCGGATTCCTAACGCACAGCCGGCCTACCGGTCGCAATCGCTGCTGAGCATTCTGAGGCAATCGACCAATTCGCTCAGGCGCTCGTGAGAGCGGCAATGAGCCCGCACTCCGCACTCGACCGCTTTCCGTCACAAAAGCGAGCGATCCGGCGAAGTTCGGCAGCCAGGCGCTTCAGATCGCTGATTTTCGACTCCACCTCTTTGAGGTGATCGGCAGCAACACTGCAGACATCGGCACAGGTCGGCGATTGGGCCGCGGAGAGTTGCAGGAGGTCCCTGATTTGCTCCAGGGAGAAGCCGAGTTCGCGGCATCGCCTTACGAAGCTCAGGCGTTGCAGGTGCTCCTGAGCGTACACGCGATAGTTACCGGCTGTTCGTCCGCACACGGGGAGCAAACCGGCCTGTTCGTAATAGCGGATGGTGACGACCTTGACGCCTGCATTCTTCGCTAGGTCGCCGATGCGGAGGGTTATGCTCATGTTGACCCTATAGCCACTATAGACTTTAGGCTCATTGCATGAGAAAGCGCACCCTCTTACTGGCGTTTTCGCTCGCGCTAACCTCATACGGCCAAACAGTGGGGCGCAGCGCACCTCCGGTTGACGATGATCCGAGCGTCATCCTCGAGCTAGGTGCCGCTACGAGCTGGACCACCACGGGAGGCGCTGCGAGCTTCGCCCCGAACCTTGCGGCAGAAACCACTCCTATCGAAGGTTGGCTGGAAATCGAGGCCGGCACTTCGCCTTTCTTCACGCCGAACTCCACCGAATGGGACACAGATTTTCTTTTCAAGAAGCCTTGGACAATGTCTTCGAAAGCCGAGTTCATGCTGGGAGTCGGGCCAGCGTGGGTCTGCCTTCGGCAGCATGGAACTACATCCAACTCAATCTCGGGTGAGGTCGCCGGAGACTTCATGTTCTGGCCCAATGGCGAACACCGTTTTGGTTGGTATCTGGAGCCGGCTTACGACTACAACTTCATGGCCGGTCATCAGCAGTCTATTGGAATGAGCGCAGGGCTCCTGATCGGAATTAGACGGCGACATCATTGATGTTGCCGTGTTTTCTCACGCTACTCCTCGATTAGTCTCTCAAAACGCCTTCGCACCAGAATTCAGTCTTCCGGGCGTGCGACCGCCTGGACGCAGTCTCTTTTGCATGGAATTTCCCCCTTTCGTCTCAGAATGGAAGTGAGAGGATTCCCATGGAGCAGACGGCTGAGGGGCGAAAAGTAGACAGGAACCGGCGGAAATCCGACGGCGGCCAGACCCCCCAGGGGAGGTCCTTCACAGTCTGCACACTTTTCGGTGCAAACGTGAAAATAACCCATTTAGAATCAACAAACCGATGGGGGAATTCGGTAACCAGTCAGTTACCTGATTAACATTCCTTTAACAATTCACGCAGAATGCGCCTTTCCGCATCTTGCTCAAAAAAAACGGATTGGCAGGATGGTAACACGGATTGTTATGCAGGGAAGGGCAATCCTCGGACGGCCGCCTGCTTGCCGGAGTTAGGACGCTACGCGCCCGATCTCTTTTCGATCCGGGCCCAGGAATCTTTGAGCGGCAGGGTGCGGTTGAAGACCAGATGGCCCGGGGTGGAATCGGGATCGACCGAGAAGTATCCCACCCGCTCGAACTGGAAGCTCGCGCCGGGCCGCGCATCGGCCAGCGAGGGCTCCAGCTTGGCGTCCCTTACAATCTCCAGCGAGTTGGGATTGAGGTTGTCTAGGAAGCTCCGGCCCTCCGGCACATCGCCCGGATCTGGCTTCGTGAACAGGTTGTCGTAGAGCCGCACCTCCGCCGAAATCGCATGGGCCGTCGACACCCAGTGGATGGTCGACTTCACCTTGCGCCCATCCGGTGAATTGCCCCCGCGGCTCGCCGGATCATACGTGCAGTGCACCTCGACAAGACTGCCGTCGGCAGCCTTTTGGACAGACTGTGCGGTTATGAAATAGGCGTTGCGCAGCCGTACCTCCTTGCCCGGCGAGAGCCGGTAGTACTTGGGCGGAGGCGTCTCGCGAAAATCCTCCTGCTCAATATAGACCTCGCGCGAGAAAGGCACTTGCCGCGTGCCGGCCGCTGGGTCTTCGGGGTTGTTGGCGACGTCGACGAACTCCTCCTGACCCTCGGGGTAGTTATCGATCACCAGCTTCAGCGGCCTGAGCACGGCCATGGCGCGCTGCGCCCGCCGGTTCAGGTCGTCGCGCTGGAAGTGCTCCAGCATCTCGATATCGATAACGCCGTTGGTCCGGGTCGCGCCCGCCGAACTGACAAACGTGCGGATCGCCTCCGGCGTGAAGCCGCGGCGGCGAATGCCAGAGAGCGTGGGCATGCGCGGATCGTCCCATCCGCTCACATGTTTTTCCTGCACAAGCTGCAAGAGGCGGCGCTTGGAGAGCAGCGTATAAGTCAGATTCAGCCGGTCGAACTCGATCTGCTGTGAAGGAAAAATGCCCAGCTGTTCGATGTACCACTTATACAGCGGCTGGTGATCGGCAAACTCCAGCGTGCACATCGAGTGCGTTACGTTCTCAATGGAGTCCGACTGCCCGTGCGCGTAGTCGTACATCGGGTAGATGCACCATACATCGCCCGTCCTGTGGTGCGTCGCATGCAGGATCCGGTACATCACGGGGTCGCGCATGTTGAGGTTCGGCGAGGCCATATCGATCTTCGCCCGCAGCACCCGGCTGCCGTCGGGAAACTCCCCGTTCTTCATGCGCACAAACAGGTCGAGGTTCTCTTCGATCGTGCGGTTGCGGTAAGGGCTTTCTTTGCCGGGCTCGGTCAGCGTCCCGCGGTAGGCGCGAATCTGCTCGGCGGTCAGGTCGTCCACATAAGCCTTGCCGTCCTTGATGAGCTGGAGCGCCCACTCGTAGAGCTGCCCGAAGTAGTCCGAGGCATAGCACAGCTTTTCCCACTCGAACCCCAGCCAGCGCACGTCTTTCTGAATCGACTCGACGTATTCGGTTTCTTCCTTCTCGGGATTGGTGTCGTCGAATCGCAGGTTGGTTTTGCCGCCAAACTCGTCGGCCAGACCGAAGTCGAGACAAATCGCCTTTGCATGTCCGATGTGCAGGTAGCCGTTCGGCTCCGGCGGAAACCGCGTCTGAACCACCGCGTCGCCGTATTTCCTGGTGCGCACATCCCCGGCGATGATGTCGCGGAGGAAGTTGGAGGTGGTTTGAGCGTCTGGAGTGCGAACGTCCGGGCTTTCTGGATTTGCGTTGGTCATAGTTGTGATTCTTTACGCGGGTGCGATTCCATCTTGTTGGCGCAATCGCCGGAATCAATGATTCGCAATTGCAAAGAAGATCGCGATCGCGAGGACCACGGCGCCCATCGCCCAAATGATGGGCCGGCCCATATTCAATGTCCAGCCCAGACGGCTTCTTTTGGGAACCAGGATTCGCGAGTCGTCGCGATTGAAATAAAAAACGCCGAGCTTCCAGTGGCTGGGAGTCGCATCTCTGAGCATGGTTTCTGCCTCCGCGGGTTTTCGGCAAGCCCGATCGACAGTCTTCGCCGCTAGCGGCCTAAGCTCCAGCCGCTGGGTGCCTTGCCCTTTCGCCGCGTCTCTTGGGTTCTTCGTGATCCAAAAGAACGTTGAACCGGACTAGGTAGTATAAACGTTCCATCGTGCGAAAAAGCCCGTTCAACCGCGCGATTCAAGATTCATGATTGCCTGCCCAATCCGTTCCAGGCAAACCGCCCGCCCCAGCACCACCATGGTCTCAAACAGCGGCGGCGCGTTCTTGCGCCCGCACACGGCTACGCGGATCGGCTGAAACATCGGCCCTGCCTTGAGCCCAAGCTCCGCGGCCGCCCCGCGCAGCGCCTTGTCCAGCGAGTCGTGATCGAACTCGGTTGCGGGCAAAATTGCCAGCCCTTTTTCCAGCACCCGCCGCGCCAGCGCCGCATCTCCCTTCTGGGGAATCAACTCTGCGGCGTCGTACGGCGCAAGCTGATCCACAAAGAAGAAGTCGGCCGCGGCCACGGCCTCACTCATCAATTTGATCCGCTCCCGGATCAGCGGCGTCACCGCCAACAGCTTCTCCGCCGGCGCAACGAGCCCGGCCTGCGCAAAGAAGGGCTGCAGCCGCCGGCTCAACTCTTCCACCGGCAACGCGCGCAGATGCTCGGCGTTCAGCCACACGGCCTTGGCATCGAACGGGTCGTCTTCCTTAAAGTTCACGACCGCATTGGCCCGGTTCACGTTCTCGAGCGTAAACGCCGCCGTGAGCTCGTCGACGGTCAGAAATTCGCGGTCGTTCTTCGGCGACCACCCCAACAGGCAGAGGAAGTTGATGAAGGCCTCCGGCAGAAAACCGGCGTCGCGATACGTGGTCACGCTTACCACCGGCCCGTGCTTTCTTTTTGAAAGTTTCGTCCCATCGGGCGCCACCAGCAGCGGCAGGTGCGCGAACTGCGGCGCCTCCGCACCCAGCCCCTCGAAGATCAGCGCGTGCTTGAACGTGTTCGACAGGTGATCCTGTCCGCGGACGATGTGGCTGATGCGCAGATCTGCATCGTCCACGCACGACGCCAGGTGATACGTCGGCATCCCATCGCTGCGCAGCAACGCGAAGTCCTCCACCTCGTCCGCGAGCTTGGTCTGCGCGCCATACACGCCATCCACAAAGCGCAGCACGCGGCCCTCGCCGCGCGGCACCCGGTAGCGCAGCGCGAAGGGCTCGCCCGCAGCGGCCCTCCGGTCGGACTCCTGGCGAGATAAATCGCGCATTCCGGGATTGAAAAGCCATGCCCCCTGCGCGGATGACTCGTCGCTGTCGGCCGTATGGGCCGGCGTGAAATCGCGATACGCCAGGCCTTTGGCGAAGATCTCCTCGGCCGCCTGCTTGTGCAGCGCCAGCCGCTCGGACTGTTTGTACTCCTCGTCCCAGTCCAGCCCCACCCAGCGCAGCCCCGCGAAGATCGACTGCACGCTCAGGTCGGTGTTGCGCGCCACGTCGGTGTCGTCCAGGCGCAGCACCATGGTGCCGTGGTGATGGCGCGCAAGGAGCCAGTTGAAGATAAAGGTGCGGGCGCTGCCCACGTGCAGAAAGCCGGTGGGCGAGGGAGCAAAACGCACGCGAAGGGGCAGTGCGGAGGAGGGACTGGACTCAGGCATCGTTCGAGCGGGTTCCACTCACGATCCTAGCACTCACGCCCTCTTCATCTTTGTGCACGGCATGCCGCTTTAAGCCGGTGGCGCTACCTGAGGGGGCAGCGGAGCCGGTGGCACCGGGGGCGGTGGCGGCGGTTGCGGTGGCCAGTAGGCCTGCGGCGGCAAGGGCGCCACCTTCCAGTCGGCGAACGCCAGTACATACAGCAGCACTAACAGCCCCAGCGTCGGCAAGAGGCAGCACAGTGAAAGCCATGGCGAAAACCCCGCCTTCTTGCAGATGAACCAGCAGGGAACCATGACGATGGCGATCCCAAACAGAATGAAGATGGGAATAATAGCCATAAAGGCCATCGCCATCCGCCGGATCATCTCCGGGTCGGGTTGGGCTTGCATTTGCGCTAGAAGCGCTAGGTCGTGCATGGAGATCTCCTGGATTTGAGATGGAATCCCGAAGCCAAGTTAAAGCCAGCGTGACGAAATCGCAACAGGAATCTTTGCCTGAGTTCAGGCAAGAACGATTCCGCGATCCAATCTTGGCTATCCAACATTGCAGTTGCGATCCCCAGGAGCAGAAAGTCCGCTCTACGGGCGCTAATCCCTGACCTCTGCCATCACGTAATGTCTTCTGTGTCGTAAACCGGCGCAATCCTTCGCTTGGGCACACCATGCACCGAGCTGAGCAGATCGTCCACCACGTCCTCGAGCTGCCGCTGACTCTCGATCACCGCGCTCATGCTCTTCAGCTCGTCGGGATCGGTGACGCGCTCCACCAGGGCCACCGCGTGGCATTGCGCCACACGGTCCAGGTTCAGCCCCTCCGGCGTTTTGGCCTTGATGCTCACCTGCTCCATCTCCACGCCCAGCAGCTCGGCCACGCGCGCCCGCATATCGCCCGCAATCGGCGCAATCTTCGGGGCCGCCAGAACCAGCGTCGTATCCACGTTCACGATGCGATAGCCGGCGTGCTGCAACTCCTCGAGCGCCAGCTTCAAAAAGATCGCCGAATCGGCGTCCTTCCAGCGCGGATCGCCCGGCGGAAAAAAGCTGCCGATATCGCCTGCCGCCACCGCGCCCAGCAGCGCGTCGGTCACCGCGTGCAGCAGCACATCGCCGTCCGAATGCCCGGCCAGCCCCTCTGGATGCTCGACCGTCAGCCCGCCGATCCGCAGCGGCACCCCGGCCTTGAATTCGTGCGAATCGTACCCAAATCCGATCCGTGTGTCCATGCTCTCGTATTCTCACCTGTGGCAGATGTTCCACCCTACGTATCCGCACCGACGAGGTCGGATCCGGCCTTTTGCGCTTGGAGTATCCCGAGGCTCCGCGCAATCAAGAACTTAAGGTCGCGCACCTGGGCCAAATCGCTGAAATAGATGCGTGAAACACCAAATGCCGCTGGGGCTTGCTCAATTTCAAAGCCCTTTGCGAGGCCGGTCGCCTCTTCTACTGGAACCAATGTGGTGATATTCCTGCGCTTCGTGTCAGCAAAGAATCGCACAAACCAAAAAGTTGGCTTGTTGTAAGAAATATTGAAATAGTAGACAGTATCTTTGCTCAGAATTGCCTCTGGCGGGGCGCCGGCTTCGACGCAGATTTCGCGGACCATCCGATAGAATCCTTGCTTTTCGTCAGAAGTTTCGACCGATGAATCTGTAGAAGCTGCTTCCCGCTGCCTTCGGGTTTCCCATGCCTTTAGTGCGGCCGTCGTCCCGGCTGACGAATCCGGCGGCGCTGCCTCTACATTCGATTTCTCGCCAGCTTTGACCGTCAAATTACCCTTCGAAAGGCTGGCGGCTACAGGCTTATCCTTGTCATTTTCGAGTGTGCGCTGTAACCCCTCTCGTAGTCTCTCAATAAATTCATCGCTCATCACCTTAAGAAGAGTCGGCTCAATTGAGTCGCGTGCGACCTCGCCCAGGCGCGCCATCACGGCTACGGTTCGCTTACCCCTGTAGAGGTCCGCAGTGAGCCACTGCATGAACGCGTCGTCGTCCTTAGGCGACTTCAATGCCTTCGCCAGCTTATCAATCATTTCCTGACGATAGCGTGCGTTCTCGGCCTCAGTAATTAAGGTCTGCGCATTGAACGACTCCCGGCTGAACTTTGTGAGGAATTTCGCCACCTTGTCCCAGTCAATCTTAGGGTCGTTCAAGGCGAATGCATAGAACGGCTCTTTATCCATCACATTCGGCTTTTCTAGGTCACCGAAAAACTGGTAGGAGCAGCCGTCCGTGATGACCCCAAAATGTAGATCAGGCATCTGGGCTATGTAGCGTGCAAGCTGCTGCGACTTCGCGCCGAGGTCCGCCCCGAGAGGTTTAGTCTCGAAGACCATAAGCGCCTTTTCACCTGTGCTATCGAAGATTGCATAGTCCATCCGGTCGGGAAACTTCTTGCCGTCCCCTTGGGTAAATTCCGCGCAGAACTCAGGACGGACCTCTTTAGGTATGCCGGGGTCGTACCCTAAGAGCCGGATGAACGGAATAACGAGGGCCATCTTTGTGGACTCCTCGTTGCTAATGAACTTCTTGTTTTCCTGGTAATGCTGCACAAGGCTCTTAAGCTGGTTGGCGTCCATCGCATTTTCCTTTCCGTACCCTCTTGCTAGCGTCGTTGCCGCAGATAAAACTCCGCCAGCTCCAGGTCGCCGGGCTGTGTAATCTTCAGATTAACCTGAGAACCGTGCACCACGGCCACCGAATGCCCCGCACGCTCCACCACCGAAGCCTCGTCGGTGCCCACAAACCCGTCCGCCATGGCCTCCTCGAACGCGCTCCTCAGCAGCCCGCACCGGAAGCCTTGCGGCGTCTGCGCCAGCACCACAAACTCCCGCGGAATCGTCGCCGTAATCAGCGCCCCGTGCGCCGTCCGTTCCACCTGCTTGATCGTGTCCACCGCCGGCAGCCCCACGATCGCCGCGCCGTGCTCCATCACCGCGTCGATGGTCCGCTCGATGGTGGCCGCGTCGATCAGCGGCCGCACCGCGTCGTGCACCAGCACAATATCGTCATCGGCGGCGGGCAGGCTGACCAGCGCATTGGCCACCGACTCCTGGCGCTTGTCGCCGCCCTCCACTACGTGTACTTTGGCCCGGAAGCCGTGCTCGGCCACCTGCGCCTCTACCCGCTCCATCTCCGGCTTGCGCACGGCCACGTAGATCGACGTCACGCGCTCCACCGCGGCAAAGGCCCGCAGCGAGTGAATCAGGATGGGCACGCCGTCCAGCGCCAGGAACTGCTTCGGCGGGGGCCCTGACGACGGGTCCTTGTCCCCCGGGTTTTTGGGCTGCGCTCCCGCCATGCGCGTGCCCAGCCCCGCAGCCGGCAAAATCGTAAATACCTGCATACCGGGATGGAGTATACAACGGCGAGCCGCCGGCCACTAACCGCGAGCAGAGCTCTCAGTTCGTTTTGCTTCCCCGGGAGGAATTTGGTTTCCGTACGCGCGATCGAAGCTGAAAGCTGAGGGCCGAGGGCTCCTCGCTCGCATCAACCTTCCTCCGGCGTCACATAGATCATCTCGCTGCTGGCGCGAAAGCCCATCTCTTCGTAGATCGGCCTTCCCGCATCCGACGCGTGCAGCGTCACCACCCGAATCGCGCGCTGGCGCGCCTCAGCCACGCAAATCTCCACCAGGTCGTGGGCCAATCCGCGTTTCCGGTACTCGGGCTCGACGTAGACATTCAGCAGGTAGCCACGCTTTTCTCCCGCGGGGTCGAGCGGGTGCGGCGGCCAATCCAGGATGAACAATCCAGCCGAGGCCACCGGCTGCAGCCCTTCCGCGATAATCCATCCCAGGTACCGGCCCTCGGCCATCATTCGAGCAATCCAGGGCTCACAACTGCGGCGCATGGTCTCCAGATCGGCGCTGGCCGTGCTGGCCATGGAGGCAAACATCGCCGCCCGATGGCCGGCAATCAGTGCGGCGTCCGCCGCCGTGGCTGCGCGTCTGACCAACATCATCCAAGTATAGGTAACGTCATGCCGCGCCTCGGGGCGTGCGGCATCGCCGGAGCGGCTATCATCCTTGCGTGCCCTCCACTTTGCCCACGCTTTCGCTCGATACCTCGCTCCTCAAGCCCGGTCTGCGTCTCGCCGTAGCCCTCTCCGGCGGCGCGGACTCCGTCGCCCTCCTCCGCATTTTAATCCAGCAAAGTAGAGAACTGGGCCTCGTCCTCCACGCTGCCCATCTCCACCATGGCCTCCGCGGCGCCGAAGCCGACGCCGATCTAGATTTCTGCCGCGACCTCGCCGCCGGCCTCAACCTTCCCTTCCATGAATCCCGCGCCGACACCGCCGCCGAAGCCCGGCCCGACCCTGCCATCTCCAAGCCCGCCCAGACCCTCGAAGAGGCCGCCCGCCGAGTCCGCTACGCCTGGTTCCGACAGCTCATGACAGCTGGCGAAGTCGACGCAATCGCCACCGCCCACACCCTCGACGACCAAGCCGAGACCGTCCTCGCCAAATTCCTGCGCGGCGCCTGGACCGAGGGGCTCGCCGGCATCCATCCCGTCTTCGAACTCCCGGAGGGGCGCATCCTTCGTCCGCTTCTCGCAACCCCGCGCGCCGAGATCGAGGCCTATCTCCGCGGCCTCAGCCAGCCGTGGCGCGAGGATTCGACCAACCGTCATCTCACCTACACCCGCAACCGCATCCGCCACCAGCTCCTCCCAGAGCTTGAAGCCTGGAATCCCCGCCTGCGCGAGCATCTCGCGCGCATGGCCGTGCTCGCCCGCGACGAGGAAGCTTGGTGGGCAGCCGAACTGGCGCGCGTCGCGCCCCAGCTTCTGCTCACCGGCCGTCCCGTCCGCGGAGGCGGCCGCGCGGCCGGCGACGTTCTCGCCCTCGACGTCACCCGTCTGGCCCCGCTCCATCCCGCCCTCCAGCGCCGCCTGCTCCGCCATGCTTGCGAGCGCCTCGGCGCCGCCCCCGACTTTCTGGCCACGGAGTCTCTCCGCGCCCTCACCCTTCACGGCCGCGCCGGCCAGAAGCTCGAGCTCGCCCAGGGCCTGCTGGCCGAGCGCACCCCCCGAGAACTGCGCCTCGCCGTCTCATCGTCTGGCGGTGCCGTAGCTCCGCCGCCCGAGTACACCGTCCCCGTCCCCGGCGAGATTGATGCTCCAGCCTTCGCCCTCCACCTGTGCATTCAAGCCGAACCTCCGGCAGCCACTCTCGCCGCCTGCGCGACCCTGCGCAACTGGAAACCCGGCGACCGCGTCACCCTCCGCCACTCCTCGGGTCCCCGTAGGGTCAAAGAAGTGCTTGAACGTCTTAAAGTTACCGGAACAGCGCGCGCCCTCTGGCCGGTCCTCGAAGTCTCCGGCCGCATCGTCTGGATGCAGGGCGTCGAGCTCCAGCCCGAGCCCGGCCTCCTGGTCGCCGTCGCGCCCCTCGCTGCCGGAGATCCTACCCCAGACGCGCCGCCCCTGGCGCCCCCACTACAACCCTAGTCATTGCGCTTCGTTACCGTTTTGTAGTGCTGCAACTTTCCAATTCCGGGTTTACAATCTGCATATTGCTCATTCGTGGGTAGACATGTTGGTGTCGGCCTCCCCGGAAGCTCGCACATTTTGACACTTTGCCGGGTTCCTGGTGTCTAACAAGATGAGCAATGTAAGCGGCGTTGGAGGTCTGTCGTCCAGCTTCCCCCCGCCGGGAAAGAGGAGTCCTGGTGAATTCGAGCGTTAAAACCATCGTGTTTTGGGTCTTCATCCTCGTCTGCCTGCTCATGCTGTGGGCGGTGGTCTCGAGGGGCGCAAACATGGGCAAGGACAAGGAGATCGCCTACTCGCAGCTCATCGACGAGATTCAGAATAACCAGGTGAAGGATGCCACCATCCAGGGCGACGAGCTCCGCGGACATCTCAAGTCCTCGCCCAGCGATGAGTTCCACACCATCATCCCCGGCGACTACGAAGATCTCCTCAAGGACCTCACCGCCGCCAAGGTCAGCTTCCAGATCAAGGAGCCCCAGAACAACATCCTCTGGCCGCTAATCGAGAGCCTCGGCCCCTTCATCCTCCTCGGCGCCATCTGGTTCTTCATGCTCCGCCAGATGCAGTCCGGCGGCAATAAGGCCCTGTCCTTCGGCAAGAGCCGCGCCCGCCTGCTCTCCATGCAGCAGAAGAAGGTCACCTTCAAAGACGTTGCCGGGGTCGACGAAGCCAAAGAGGAGCTCAAGGAGATCATCGAGTACCTGCGCGAGCCGCAGAAGTTTCAGAAGCTCGGCGGCCGCATCCCCAAGGGCGTGCTTCTGGTCGGCCCTCCGGGAACCGGCAAGACGCTGCTGGCCCGCGCCGTGGCCGGAGAAGCCAACGTCCCGTTTTTCTCCATCTCCGGCTCCGACTTCGTGGAGATGTTCGTCGGCGTCGGTGCCAGCCGCGTCCGCGACCTCTTCGAGCAGGGCAAGAAGAACGCCCCCTGCATCATCTTTATCGATGAGATCGACGCCGTGGGCCGCCATCGCGGCGCCGGCCTGGGCGGCGGCCACGACGAGCGCGAGCAGACCCTCAACCAGTTGCTCGTCGAGATGGACGGCTTCGAGTCCAACGACGGCGTGATCCTCGTCGCTGCCACCAACCGTCCCGACGTGCTCGATCCTGCGCTTCTGCGCCCCGGCCGTTTCGACCGCCGCGTGGTCGTCGGCCTGCCCGACGTCCGCGGACGCGAGGAAGTTCTCCGCGTCCACGTCAAGAAAGTGCCCATCGCCGACGACGTCAACCTCAACGTCCTCGCCCGCGGTACGCCCGGCTTCAGCGGGGCCGATCTCGCCAACATGGTCAACGAGGCCGCCCTCAACGCCGCCCGCGCCAACCGCAAGCAGGTCACCATGTACGACTGCGAGCTGGCCAAGGACAAGGTGCTGATGGGCGCCGAGCGCAAGTCCATGCTGCTGACGGACGAGGAGAAGCGCGTCACCGCGTACCACGAGGCGGGCCACGCGCTGGTCTCCATCATGCGCGACCACTCCGACCCCATCCACAAAGTCACCATCATCCCGCGCGGCATGGCCCTCGGCGTCACCGTCTACCTGCCTGACGACCGGCACAACTATACCCGCGAGTACCTCGAAACCCGCTTGGCCACGGCCTATGGCGGCCGTGTCGCCGAGGAGATCTTCCTCAACCAGATGTCCACCGGCGCCGGCAGCGACATCGAGAGCGCTACCGACCTCGCCCGCCGCATGGTCTGCGAGTACGGCATGAGCCGCCTCGGCCCCCTGACCTTCGGCAAGAAGGAAGAGCAGATCTTCCTCGGCCGCGAGATTGCTCAGCACCGCGACTTCTCCGAGGAGACGGCCCGCCAGATCGACCTCGAAGTCCGCCGCCTCATCGATGAAGCCTACCAGTCGGCCCACTCCATCATCGACTCGAACCGCGACGTCATGCACCGCATCGCCGCCGCGCTGCTCGAGCGCGAGACCATCGACGCCGAAGAAGTGCGGATGCTGATCGAAGGCAAGGAGCTGCCCCCCATCCGCTCCGTTCTTGCCTCGCCCACCGATACCGGCAGCGGCACGCCGCAGCAGGTGCTCAAACCCGAGAGCCGCGGCGGCCCCGGCATGCCCGAAGGCTCGCCTTCGCCGGCCTGAGGCAGGGATCAGTGGTCAGGAATCAGCGAAGGGCCGCTCCTGGGAGCGGCCCTTTTACTTAATATGCAACCGGAGTTTCATACCCATGGGAGTCCCACGGCATCAACCGGATATCCACGGAGTCGAAATCCACGACGCCGAAATTCAGGACCAGTTTACTCGCCAGGCTGAGCCCTTCTTGCGCCGCCACGCCGGCGGCAAGCAAGACCTGCTCGAACGGATGGCCGACTGCGCCCAGCCCCGCCGCGAAGACACACTCCTGGATGTCGCCTGCGGTCCCGGCATCGTCTCCTGTTTCTTCGCGGAGCGTGTAAGCCGCGTCACCGGCCTCGATGCCGTCCCCGCAATGCTCGAGTCCGCACGCCGCCTCCAGGATGACCGCGGCCTGACCAACATCGAATGGGTTCACGGCCAGGCCACCGCACTGCCGTTCCGCGACGCCGCCTTCGACTGCGCCGTCACACGCTTCTCCTTCCACCACTACCTCGATCCCGGGCAGGCCCTGCGCGAGATGAAGCGCGTCTGCCGCAGAGGCGGAACCATTCTGGTCGCCGACGTCACCCCCAGCCCGGAGACGCAGGACCGCTTGAACGAATGGGAAATTCTGCGCGACCCCTCGCACATCCGCGCCTTAACTGAGGCAGAGTTCGCGTCCCTCGGAGAGTCAGCCGGCCTGGTGCTGCACCGCGTGGAGCAATTCGGCCTGGCGATGGACCTCGAAGATCTTCTGGCAGGCTCGTTTCCCTGGCCCGGCGACGCCGGCAGGCTTCGCGCCCTGTTTCAAGAGGACATCCGCACAGGAGCCAACCGGCTCGGCGTCGCCGCCCGCGACGAAGCCGGCGCAATCAGGCTCTCTTATCCGGTTACGGTCCTAGCCTGGCGCAGGTCCGAGTGACTTTTGCTCGCCCGTCCCGCCGGTCTCACCTTCCCAGGAACCGGTAGGCGATCCCGGCGCTGAATCCGTACGGATGCAGCGAACTGTTCACCCAGTTCGGCCACTGCTGGTACTCGAAGTCGAAAGGCCGCAGCACAAAACGGCTGTGGGTGCGCACATCCAGCCCGCCCCCGTAGGCGACGTCGGTGAAGCTGCCTTGGGCGTCGTTGAACTCGAAGTTCATCTTCCCGTAGCCCACCAGAACCTTGGCGTAGGGAGTGAACCCGAAAAACGTCTGCCGGTTGAAGTGGTGCTCGTACCCCAACAGGTAGTTGTCCTCGTGAATATCGTTGAGCTGGTTGAAGCGCAGCCAGCGCCCCTCCGCTTCCAACTCGATCCACCGCGTGAAGTGCACGTCCACGTACCCGCCGAGGCCGAAGAGGTAGTTGGGCGCGCTTCCGCGCACGAAGTTCCCCGCATAATCTGGCTGGAAGGCGGAACCCAGTCCACCGCCCGTCACAGAAAAAGTCCGTGCATAAGCGGAGGGGACAACCTGCGCTTGCGACGACTTGGCGGTGGGGATCAGTAGCAAAACAAGGGCAAATGCGAAACAACGCAGTTTCAAGCTCATGATTAGAATTTGTATCCAATCGGATTCAAAACTCAAAATCAGTCCGCCCAGCTTCCCCTCAGTCCACCCTCCGGTTTAGCTCTGATCGACGGCCTGACGGACCCTCTCCGTCAGGCCGTCGACGCCACATTTGGCTGATTATTGCGGGTTTGGCGCTGCTTCCGCGGGCTGTTGCGCCGTCGCGTCCCCAGCCGGCTGAGCCTGTGCCGCCGTCGGCTGCTGATCGGCTGGCTGCCCGGCCGGCGCCGCCGGCGGTTGCTCCGCAGCTACCACGTACCGCTGCAGGTTAAAGTAGACCGGCGTCACCTCGAACGGCATCTTCTCCCGCGCGTTCATTGGCGCGTACCGTTTCGCGTCCAGCATGTGCACCGTATCGTCCCACGGATCGATCTTGATCCAGCTCCCCAGCGGCAGCGCCGCCGTCTGGCTCATGTCGTTCCAGTTGATCTTGGGTGCCATCTTCGCCAGCGCGTCCATCCACGGCACCCCGTCAGGCTGCAGCAGCGAGTCGCCCAGCTTGGGCGTATTCAGCGCCTTCAGCTCCTTCTCGCGGTCTTGCAGCTGCTCGAAGTACAAACCCGCCTCCGCAAGCTGGTCCTTGTACATCGAGTTCTCGAGGTACTTCATCGCCTGCGCGGCAGCCGTCTGGTCGTCGCCGTCGGAGTGGTACATATCGATCCGCTGGAACGTCGACGCGTCCGGGAACAGGAGCCGGTCGTTGAACGCGTAGCGCGTGTCGATGTGATGGCCCAGCGCGATGTGCGCCAGCTCCATGGAAATGACCGCCGCGAACGCGGGCTCATCCGGAAGCGTGTTGATCAGTCCGCGGCTCAACAGGATGGTGTTCCCCACCGTGGTTGCCTCGATCGTGTCCGTCAAGAGCACCCGGCACCTCACCTGTTCGGTAAACGCCAGGTTGTTCGGCACCACCAGGTTGATCACGATCTGGTCCAGCACCTTCTGCTCGTACCCGTTCGGATCGAGCGGCGCCACCAGTCCGGCCTGCACCAGCCGGTCGATCACGTTGTCCTCTGCCTGCTCGATCCACATCCGCGATGCCTGCAGTGGGCCGACGTCCTGTGACTGCCCGCTCTGGTCGACGGCGTCGTCCACCTTGATGCTGACGTTCTCGCTCTCCCGCGTGGGCAGCTTCAGCGAGTAGCCCCAGAAGTGGGTCTGCGCCTTCAGCCCCTCCGACTTGTCGCTGGCCCGCTGCGACTCCTCCACATAAATCTCCACGGGAAGCCACAGCCCCGGCTGCATGTTCATCCGCCAGCTGTCGAAGTGGAAGTAGTACTTCGAGGAATCCTGATTGGACGGACCGGTGTACGTGCCGTTGAACCGCACGATGTTTCCGCCCTCGTCCTCAACCCAGATCCGCCCGAAGAAGCGGCCCATCCCCGGCACCTTCGGATGCACGTCGAATACCCACGTCCGCACCGAGCCCAGAAACTCCCGCCGTACAAAACTGAAGTCATAGTGCTGCCGGTCGAACCCCGTCGGGTCGATGAACATCATCTCCATGAACCCGTTCGGGTTGTAGGTAAACTTCTCCAGGCCCAGCATCTTGCTCAGTCCGCTCATCGCGTCCAGCGAGCCCCGGAAGAATCCCCGCTTCGCGTCCTGGCGCGGGTCGTATACCTTGTCGAAGAAGCCCTTGCCGAAGTCCACGCGGCTCAGCATGTAATAGTCGTCCACCGGCACTTCGTACAGCTTCACGTCGGGCCGTGTGTCCTGGATGTAGGTCTCCACCAGCGGCGTCCGCTGCTGGATGTTTTTGATGATCACCTTCTCCTGCGCGATCGCCCGGTTGATCAGTGCCGATTGCTCCGGCGTCAGTTGCCGCATCTGCTCGAACTTCGGCATCCTCTTCGCATACGCCCACGTTGCACCCAATATCAGAATTAGGAAGCTGAGGGGGATCTTCCGTAACTTCATTTCAAACTCCTGGTTGCATTCTTTCATTCTGTCTTACGCGGGCTGGAGCTGCCTTACTGCCGCCATAGCCCCTTTCATGCGCGATTCTCTTGCCACTGCCAACTGCCGTCCCTAAGCCAATTGAAACGTAATGATAATATTGGTCGTCAAGTTCACAGCCCTCCCATCCCGCGTGGCCGGCCGGAAACGTATCTCCTGTGCTTCCCGCTCTGCTTCCTGATCCAGGCCGTATCCAAGTCCATGCACGACGCCTTCCACGATCACGCGTCCGCTCGCCAAGAAAGTCACGCGCAGCACCACGTCGCCCTGGACCCCCGCCTGCTTCGCCTGATTCGTATACCGCACAGGGGGTTTTGAAAGCACTTCCAGGCTGGTCACTTGCGGCACCGCCGAGACAGGGCGGGTCACGCTCGCGGACGCCATCCCCGGAATTCCGGCCGAGCCCACGTGTCCGTAACGCTCTCCTCCGCCGCCGGTCCCCGTCGCTCCCGGAATCCCGGCCGAAGCCACCCGGCCCACCGCTCCATAGTTCGACCCGGACCGCGTCCCGTTGCCGATTCCCGCCGAGCCCACCACACCGTGGGGCGCAACCGCCGGGCCGTTCATTCCACCATACGGATTCCCGATCGCCGCAATGGTCGCCGGCCGCGTCGCATTCGGGTTCGGCGTCACCCCGAACGTCTCGCCCAGATGTACCGGCGCAGTCGAGGCCCGCACCTGCGGCGCCTGGGCCGGCATCGCCGCCGTCATCGCCGCCTTCGGCTCCGGACGCAGAATGATCTGCGGCCGCTGCATCCTCATCATCGGAGCTTCCAGCTTGGCCTGCAGCTCTACCGGCTTCGGCTTGAACTCCGGCTTCGGCGCCGCAATCTTCGGCGCCTGCATGTGCACCTCGTGAACCTTCATCGGCGGAGGTGCTGGCTGCGGCGCCGGCTGCTTCATCTTCACCGGCTGCGGCGCCGGGTTCGTCGGAAAGATCAGCTCCGTCTGCTCATACTGGTGGAGTATCTCATGCTTGGCCATCATCCCCATGAGGAACATCAACAGCAATATCAGGCCATTGACCACCGTGCTGACGACAAATGAGCTGGATCGACCCTCCGGTTCCGGAAGTAAACCGAAGGTCATCCGCCCAGGGGAGTAATTGATCTGCATTGTTTTAGTCCTCGCTTCTTGCTATGTCTTTCGTGCGATGCCCCTTCATTCCTGTATCAGACGCAAGTCGTGATCCGGTCATTGCAAATTCACTCTGGGAATCTGCCTCCACACCCGCGTACTCCAGCTTCGCCGGACCCTGCGGATGAGATGCCTTTCCCAGGCTCCGACCGGCTCTCCATGCCTCTGTCGTCGCCCTGCATCCGCGTATAGTTTTGCGGGCCCACCGCGCAGCCAGGGTGGTTTCCCTGGTGCTGCGCGCCTCTCCCTTGACCCGCACTGAACCGTCCGCAAAAGTAACCTGATCGGGGAAAGACTTTCTGAGTGTGGCTTCGCTGCCCGCCACCTGATCCACCCGCCGATGCGCGCTGCGCCCTGCGCACTCGCTCGGCGGTTCTCAGCCGTCTGCCCCGATATTCGGAGGCTGCACTTTCGCTCCAAGGCACCCGGCAAACACGCTCGCGGCTCCCTTGCCCGGCAGGTAAACCCTGCACTTTCTTCGCACCCGGGATTCCCATTCACCCCGGCTGCGCAGCCGCATCCACAACGCAATTGAATTCTAGCCTTCTCACCGGGCCCCCAAAATACCTCTTTCGGGGGCGTTTCTTCACTTTCGAGGATACTCGATCGCCCGTCTATCCCCTTTTTTGGTACTTGTCACCAAAGTCACTACCCTGCCTTGCGTTATAAACTCAAGGTAACCTAAACAGTTTCTGAAAGGACAACTTTTTTGTGAAGATATTCATCACCGGCGGCGCGGGATACATCGGTGGAACCATTGCTTCGCTCCTTTCCGAGTCGGGCCACGAACCGGTCATCTTCGACAATCTTTCGCATAGCCGCCGCGAGCTCCTGCCCCCCGGCGTCGAGTTCATCCAGGGCGATCTTGCCGACCGCCTCCTGCTCGAATCCATCTTCAAATCCGCTCGGGACCAGCAGAAACCGTTTGACGGCGTCCTCCATCTCGCCGCCCTCATTGAGGCCGGCGAGTCCATGCAGTATCCCGAGCTCTACTTCCGCAATAACACCGCCTCGACCCTGGCGCTTCTTGAGGCCGTCCACGCCTGCGGCCCGCGCCGCTTCGTCTTTTCTTCCACGGCCGCGGTTTACGGCGAGCCCGAGTCCATTCCCATAGAAGAAACTGCCGATCTCGCCCCGACCAACGTCTACGGCGAATCCAAGCTGCTGGTCGAGCACATGCTCTCCTGGTTCCACCGCATCCACGGGCTGCGCTATGCCTCCCTGCGCTACTTCAACGTGGCCGGAGCCCCGGAAGGCCCCCAGGGCGTCACTCGCGGAGAAGCCCACGAGCCCGAGTCCCATCTCATCCCGCTGGTCCTCGACGCCGCTCTCGGCCGCCGCGCCTCCATTCGCATCTACGGCGACGACTATCCCACGCCCGACGGCACCTGCATCCGTGACTATATCCACGTCTCTGACCTTGCCGACGCTCATCTTCTCGCCCTCAAAGCCCTCGACGCCCACTCGCGCCTTATCTACAACCTTGGCAATGGTACAGGGTTCAGCGTCCGGGAGGTCATTGAATCGGCCCGGCGCGTCACCGGTCAGCCCATTCCAGCCGAAATCCATCCCCGGCGAGCGGGCGACCCGGCGGTCCTCGTCGCTAGCTCTCAAAAAGCCATTCGCGACCTTGGCTGGACGCCTCGCTATGCGCAACTCGACGACATCGTCCGCACTGCCTGGCTCTGGCACCAGAAGCGCTATACAGCCTTCTGACACACAATAGTCAGCCCAACCCTGAAGACTCCTTGATGTCTTTAGATGCAGGTTCCCGTCCCTCGCGGCTACTCGCCCGCTCACCGATTTGTGCCCGCGGCCGGCGACTCTCACCGTCCCCGGTGCCTCGGTCCCGGCGAAAGCTGCAACCTGACGCCCCATCCGTCTCTCCAATACAATGAAAGCCGGAGTTCCGGCAAAGCAGGTGCTTCTGCGATGAACCCAGGCGGAAACAGCGGCAATCGCAAGAGTTTCGTGGCGACCTTTGTGGACTACTTCGTCCTTTTCAGCGGCATCTCCACGGCGTCCAACCTGGCGCGCACCCAGG
>Ga0335072_10004850_pt1 | contig 19878 bp, 17 predicted proteins | sample Lox_Sample_21_FD_206725 | JGI IMG/M metagenome (GOLD analysis project Ga0335072, IMG submission 206725) | Soil microbial communities from Loxahatchee National Wildlife Refuge, Florida, United States - Lox_Sample_2.1 | ecosystem: Environmental > Terrestrial > Soil > Wetlands | place: USA...
GACGCGGCGCGCGTCATATACATCGTCGAGCGAGCAGCAGCGTCCGGTGACCTGCTCGGGCATCCCCTCGCGTCCCGCAAGCCGCCGCTGATTCCAGAGCTGCATCGTCAGGCCGATGACGTCGTGGCCTTCGGCACGCAGCATGGCCGCGACGGTGGAAGAATCCACACCGCCTGACATGGCAACGGCGATGGTGCTTGTGCTCAGCTTCTAGCTCCTGCTACTAGCATTTAGCAAAACATACTTTGTCATCCTGAGCGCAGCGAAGGAACTCGGCACTCTGCCTGCACAGGTAAAAACGCATAGGTCATTCGGCGCAGAAAATGCGCCTCAGGATGACATGGCTTTTTACATGCTTACCGCTCTTGTATATCGAGGCGAAATCTCGCGCAGCCGTGCCACGCATTCCGGCACAAGGCTCAGCGCCAGATCAATCTCCTCCTCCGTCGTCTGCTTCCCCAGGCTGAATCGTATACTTGCCCGCGCCCGATCCGGCGGCAAGCCCATCGCCACCAGCACATGCGAAGGCTCGATCGCGCCGGACGAACACGCCGATCCGGTCGAGACAGCCAGTCCCTTGAGATCGAGCGCGATCACCAGCGATTCGGCTTCGATGTGATCGAAGTGAATGTTCGTGGTGTTCGGCACGCGCCGAGCGCCTTCGCCATTCACCCCCGCATCTTCGACCTGTGCCAGAATGCCGCGCTCGAGCTTGTCGCGCAATGCGGCGAGCTTTCGATCATCTCCCCGATCCGAGCCGGCTTTTGCCACTTCCGCGGCCTTGCCCAGAGCCACAATGCCTGGGACATTCTCTGTTCCCGCACGGCGCGAGCGCTCGTGACGGCCGCCATGAAACAGCGGCTCCAGCTTCGTGCCTTTTCGGAGATAGAGCGCGCCCACGCCCTGAGGCGCGTGCATCTTGTGTCCGGAAATGGTGAGCGCACGGCAGCCGATTCGCTTCACATCGATCGCAACTTTGCCCGCAGCCTGCACCGCATCGGTATGGAAGAGAACTCCGGCTTCGGCAGCGATCTTGCCGATCTCTTCGACCGGCTGCACGACTCCGGTTTCGTTGTTCGCCATCATGATCGAAATGAGCTTCGTATTCCGGCGCACCGCCCGCCGCACATCGTCAGGATTCACTAGACCGCGGCCGTCCACCCGCAGAAACGTCACGTCACACGCCAGGTTTTCCAGATGCTTGCACGCGTGCAGCACCGCGTGATGCTCGATGCTCGAAGTGATCACGTGAACGCCGGGCGCGGTCAGGCCCGCGGTCGCAAGATTGTCGCCCTCGGTGCCGCCGCTGGTGAAGACGATCTCCGATGCGCTCGCTCCCAGCAGCGCTGCCACCGACTCGCGCGCGTTCTCGACCGCCGCGCGCGTTTCCTGCCCATGCTGGTGGATCGACGACGCGTTGCCGAAGCGCTCGGCAAAGTATGGGCGCATGGCCTCAAAGACGTCAGGGAGCACCGGCGTGGTGGCGTTGTTATCGAGATAGATTCGGCGCATACGGGATCCGTTTTCATTTTACGCGAGATTTCACCGAATTCTGAGCCTGATAGAGCTGCTGAGCTTCGCTCGCTCAAGGCAAGCTGAGATCGGGGCCGTCCCAGCATCAAGCGTCATCTTTGCTCGATGGGCACGTAGGGCGCGGGATATTCCGGGCCCATGTACTCCGCGCGCGGACGGATCAGTCGATTGTCGTCGAGTTGCTCAATGACATGAGCTGTCCAGCCGCTGATACGCGAAACCGCGAAGATGGGAGTAAACAAATCCACATCGATGCCGAGCGTGTGATAGGTCGAAGCCGAGTAGAAATCCACGTTGGCATTCAGCTTCTTGTCAGCCTTCACGAATTCTTCAATTTTGCGGGAAATCTCAAACCACTTGCCCTCTCCGCTGGAATTGCCCAGTTCACGCGACATCCTTCGCAGATGCGTGGCGCGTGGATCTTCGGTGTGGTAAACGCGATGGCCGAACCCGGGAATTTTCTTTTTCTGCGCCAGCATGCCTTTCACATACTCGACCGGATCAGCCCCCGAAGTGTCAATCGCTTCCAGGATGTGAAACACGGCTTCATTGGCCCCGCCATGCAGAGGCCCTTTTAGTGCGCCGATCGCCGAAGTGATCGCCGAGTGCATGTCCGAGAGAGTGGCAGCGGTCACCCGCGCGGCGAATGTGGAAGCATTGAGTTCGTGGTCGGCGTGCAGGATCAGCGCAATGTCGAGCGCCCGCTCGGCCGTCATGCTGGGGTTCTTGCCGTTCAGCATCAGCAGGAAATTCGCGGCGTGCGAGAGCGAACGGTCGGGCTCGACCACCGGCTGTCCTTTTCGAATGCGATCGTAGGCCGAGACGATCAGGGCGATCTGCGAGGTGAGGCGAATGGCTTTGTCGACATTCGCGGTGTGATCGTTACTTTTTTCCTGCGGATCGTAGAACGAAACCGCCGACACGGCCGTGCGCAGCACGTCCATGGGCAGGGCATGACGCGGAGCCGTGCGCAGCAGGGAAATGATCGAGGCATCCAGCTTGCGCTCTTCCGCCAGCCGGTCGCGCAGTTCCCGCAACTCGCGCCGCGTGGGCAGTTTCCCAAACCAGAGCAGGTAGCAGGTTTCCTCGAAATTGGACTCATGCGCGAGTTCGTGAATGTCAATCCCGCGGTACGCCAGCACTCCACGTTCGCCGTCGATGAAACAGATTTTCGAGGTTGTAGCAACTACGCCCTCAAGTCCTTTGGCGGGATGAATTGTGCTTGCACTCGACATGAGTTGATTTCTCACTTGGCATCTCTCTTAGATGCGTCTTTGCGGGCGGATGGAATGCGTCAGAACCCAATTCCGTTATACCGGAAACAGCGCACGGTTCCAACTCAGCGGAAGGTCAATTCACCTACCGCTAAGCGCGCGCAGGAGCACGAAGGGGCTCCAAGGACTGATTCCCTTTCGTGAAACCTTGTGGCCTTTGTGGTTTATTGGGACACCATTGCACGGCCAGGGAAGATGCGATCACGCGGGCCAGATGCTCAGGGCAGTTTTCGTCAGGATCTGCTGCCGCACCGCGTCGCCCAACGGCAACCCGCGAAATTCATCGAGATTCTTCTTGATATCGGGAACGCCCGGCCCCGGCCAATCCGTGCCAAATAGCGTTTTGTGAGCGATCTCTTCCAGTCGGGGAAAGTATTTGAGCAGCGTCTTCGGCGGAATCCCACTGATATCAAGATAAACATTCGGATGCCGCCGCACCAGAAAGAACGCCGTCTGCATCCAGAGCGGCCGGCCGCCGTGCGCGAGCAAGATCTTCAGCTTGGGAAAATCGACGGCAACATCGTCCACATAAATCGGATCGCCGTACTTATTGCGTGCGCCTGGGAAAATCGAAGTCCCGGTATGAAACATGACTGGGACATCATTAGCCTCCGCCGCACGATAGATAATTTCGAGTTCCTTCGCTCCGCTCAGATAATCATTGGGATAAAGCAACTGATGCGGCGGATGGATCTTGATCATCTGAATTCCCAGCCGCAAAATCTGCTCGACGTCGGCCAGCACATTTGTAGTGTGCCGCGGATGCAGGCTGCCGCACGAAAGCAGCCGCCGGGGATTTTCTTTGACATAATCGGCAACGAATTGATTCACTCCGTTGGTGAATCCGATGACCTCCGGTGCGACGTAATTGATGAGCATGGCTCGATCCACGCCCGCGGCATCCAGAAACTTCAGAAACGCCTTCGGCGAGCGGCAGAACTCCACGATCTGGTCGAAGTTCGGACGCTTCTGCTTCATCAGTTCCAGCGCCTGCGGCTTGAACATCTCTATGGGCTGGATGTGGATGTGGCAGTCAGTGATCATGCAGAGGCCAGAGGCCAGAGGCCAGAGATCAGAGGTCAGTCGTCGAGAGCACCTGGCCGCGGCCAAAGAAGCATACCAGAACCGATTTCGCCGCGGAGCGGCAGGCCTTCGCTGCACGGAGGTCCGGGCTCAATGCGGTCCCGCGGCAGCCACGATTGCCCGCTTCGTGAATACCCGAATCATCTCCCGGCGATACTCCGGCGTGAGAGCCGAAGTGGTTAAAGGTTTTGCAAGTCTCGCGGCGAGATCGCCGGCGTTCTCCGCGAGAGCCTCATCGGGCACTTTCCCGGCGAGCAGCTCGGAAACGCCCGGAATCAGCATCGGTGCAGGATTCACGGCCGTGATTGCAATTCTCGCCTCGTCGATATGGCCGTTCGTTCGCTTCATCGCGACCGCAACTCCCGCCAGCGGGTAATCGATCGATCCGCGCACGCGCAGCTTGCGATAAACCCCGCGATAACCCGCACTTGACGCCGGAAGAAAGATGCGCGTAACCAGTTCGTTCAGCCGGAGATTGCGGTAGTTGTCGCCCAGGCCAGTGTAAAAATCCTGCAAAGGAATGCGCCGCATTCCCTTTGCGCCCGCGATTTCGATCTCCGCGTTCAGGCACAGCAACGCCGGCGGCGTGTCGCCGGAAAACGCTGCCCAGCATTTCGTTCCGCCGGGAGCAACGTGGCAAAGGTCGCCATCTTTCTTGATGCAAAAGCCGCATCCTTTGCGCCAGGTGAGCGATTGGTTGTACCAGAGGCAGCGCGTGTCAAGACAGATATTGCCGCCGATCGTGCCCATGTTGCGCAGCGTCGGCGACGCCACCGTCGCGGCCGCCTCGGCTAGAACGGGGAAGTGCTCGCGCAGGAATTCTGATCGTTCAATCGACCGGATCGATGTCAATGCGCCGATCTCCGCACCGCCGTCCGCCTGCCGCCTGATTCCGCGCAGAGCCACGATGCCGCGCAAGTCCAGAACATATTCTGGCTCAAAAAGCTTTTGCCGCATGGAAGGGATGAGGTCCGTGCCGCCAGCGAGGACACGGATACGGCCGGAGTGCTGGTCAAGGTAGCCGACGGCCTCTTCGACCGTCCGCGGTCGCAGCAACTTGAACTCGGGCAGGCTCAATCCGCGCCTCCGGCGGGAGATTCCTGGCGCGATGAATCAAGCGCATGGCGCTCGGGTCCTTTGCCCTTGAAGCAGAGCGCGCCTCCATGCTCTCGAAAGCGACTAGGACGCGTCGGATCGACACCCTCGGTCAGGTTAAGCGGCTTGGTATGTTTCTTCGCGCGTAGTGCTGCGAGAACTCGCTCCGGTGTGAACGGCGATTCATGCAGCCGCACGCCGACGGCATCGTAAATCGCATTCGCAATCGCCGGAATCGTCGCAGCCAGCGATCCCTCGCTGCACTCTTTTGCCCCGAACGGTCCTTCGGGATCGATGCTCTCCACAATGATCGGCTCGACGTCCGGCGACTCGACCGACGACGGACTGCGATATTCGAGCAGCCCGGGATTCATGAGCATGCCGTCTTTCCACACCATTTCTTCCGTGAGCGCCTGCCCCATACCCATCCAGACCGAGCCAATGATCTGACCTTCGACCGTGACTGGATTCAATGCGCGTCCGCAATCGTGTGCGGCCCAGACTTTGTGCACGGTAACTTCGCCCGTGTCCTCATCGACGCTGACTTCGGCGACCTGCGCCGAATAGGAGTACGCCGGCGACGGCCCGACGCCCGCGCCCTTGTGCTTGCCGCCGCGAGCTTCCGGCGGAGGTGCATACGAACCCGTGCCGGTGAGCGCTCCATGAAAATCGATCGCCGCGACGACTGCTTCCTCGAAAGTCATCCAGTCTTTTGGGGCCTCGTCTTTGCGCTTCTGCTGAAGTGATCCGCGGAGAATCTGCCCTTCAACCCGCCCGGAGACAGACGCAGCATATGCATCATGTAGGGACAGCCGCCCTCTGCTGTCCTGCACGCGCGACGTTTGCGCGAGCAACTCCGGCACGCGAGAATTCCTCGCGACCACATCATCACGGAATGTCAGTTCTTCCGCTGAACATCCCATCTTCTTTGCCGCCGCTGCCGCGATCAGCTTCTTCACCTCATTGGCCGCGCGCAGCGTCGCATTTCCCGCCATAAACGTCACGCGGCTGGAGTATGACCCAATATCGATCGGCGTCAGGTCCGTATCTGCCGCAATCACGCGGACACGCGAGAGCGAACATCCCAGCGCTTCGGCCGCAATCTGCGCGGTCATCGTGTCCGATCCCTGGCCAATTTCCGACGCGCCGGTATAAACCACTACGCCACCGTCGCGATCGATCTTGATATTCACGGTCGAATGCGGCATGTCTGACCGAATAATCGAATTGGCAGCGCCGCTGACGTAATGGCTGCAGGCAATGCCCAGGCCTCGTCCTTTGGGCAATTTGCCGCGCCGTTTATTCCATCGGGAGCGATGCACGACCTGATCGATGCACTCCGGCAATCCGTAGCTCTGCACGCGCAATCCGTTGACTGTGATGCAGGGAGGTTGCAGCAGATTGCGCCGCCGAATCTCCGCCGGGTCCATGCCAATTTTTACGGCGAGTTCGTCCAGTTGGGACTCGAAAGCGAAACGCACATTGACCGTGCCATGCCCGCGCATGGCGCCGCACGCCGGCTTGTTCGTAAGCACGCGATAGCCGTCATATTGAATGTTGGGAATGTCGTACAACGCGCCCAGCAGCGCCCCGGAATAGAGAATCGTCACCACGCCGTAGGAGCAGTACGCGCCGCCATCCTGAATCACGCGTGCTTTCACCGCGGTTATGCGGCCGTCTTTTTTCACCCCGGTTTTCAAATCGATGATCGTCCTCGGCCGGCCGCGATGCGCCCAGAACACTTCCTCGCGCGTGTACGTGATCTTGACCGGAGCTTTCGCCTTCCGCGCCGCGACGGCGGCGATGATTTCCAGCGGGATCACTTCGCTCTTCCCGCCAAATCCACCGCCGACCAGCGGCTTGATCACGCGAATCTGCGCCATCGGCATTTCGAGTACGAGCGAGAGCTTGTGCTGCAGGTAGTAGGGAACTTGCGTCGAGGACCAGACGGTCAGCCGCCCCGGCTTGCCGGTGTGCGGATCAATTTCGAAGGATGCCAGCGTGGAGTGCGGCTCCATCGCGGCGTGCGTCACTTCATTCGAGATGAACCGTGCTTCGGCAATTTCGTCCGCCTCAGCGAATCCTTTCTCGAGATCGCCGAAAACGTGGTGATAATCTTTCTCGATGTTCTGCGGCTTATTCTCGTGAATGAAATCGCTCTGCGCCTTCATCGATTGTTCGGGATCGAAGTAGGCGGGAAGAACTTCATATTCGACATCGATCAATTCAAGCGCTTTTTCGGCGACCGCTTCGGAAATCGCAGCGACGCATGCCACGTTATCGCCTACATAGCGGACCTTATCGAGCGCCAGCGCATGTTCGTCGTGACCGACGGGAAGAATGCCGTAAGGATTGGGCGCGTCGGTACCGACCGCGACCGCCACAACGCCATCAAGCTTCTCGGCGCGGCTTGTGTCGATTTTCTTGATGCGCGCATGCGGATAGGGCGAATGCAGAATCTTGCCAATGAGCATTCCGGGAACGCTGAGATCGTCAGTGTACTTGCCGCTGCCGGTAGTCTTCTCGGCCGCGTCAACCATCGCCGTGGGTTTGCCGATAATGGAGAAATCAGCCATAAAAATTGCTCGTGTGGGGAGGGGCGCCTCGCCGTCCGGTTTATGTAGGGACAGCCGCTCTCGGTTGTCCGGTCGAGCGAAACTCGACAGCTCCCTACTCGCTACTCGGTACTGCGGCGCGCTCTGCTGCAATCGCTGCCCGGATCGCCTCATACATCTGGTTGTAGCCGGTGCAGCGGCACAGGTTGCTGCTCAGCGCCGCACGAACGTCGTCTTCCGACGGGTCTGGATTCTCCGCCAGCAGCGATTTCACAGTCATCACAAATCCGGGAGTGCAATATCCGCATTGCGCGCCGCCCCAATCGCCATAAGCTTTCTGAATCGCAGCCAGGCTGCCGTGTTCGCTCACGCCTTCAATGGTTGTGATCTCCTGGCCTTCGCAGCTGGCCGCGAGCAGCGTGCACGACATCATGGCAACACCATCGACCAGCACCGTACACGCGCCGCATGACGAATCGTCGCAGGCGCGCTTCGAGCCGGTAAGCTGCAGCTCTTGCCGGAGCACGTCGAGCAGCAATGCGTTTGGCTCGATCGCAATCTCATGCGTTCGGCTATTCACGCGCAGCGAGATGAGTTCTTTTTTCATCGCTAGTCCAAAGTCGCGAGTCCAGACTTCCGAGCAAACCACCCCTGCTCGGAACCCGTTGCGTAAGTCTGTTCCTCAATACACCGGCACGTTCTGATCCACCTGCCGCGACCACGCATCGATCCCACCGCGCATCGACTGTGCTTTCTCGAATCCCTGCTGGCGCAGCCAAACGGTCACGTTCATCGATCGCACACCGTGGTGACAAACCACCACGATCTCATCGTCTGGATCGAGTTCCTGATGGGCCCGCGATGGCACATCTCCCATCGGCATCAGCTTCGCGCCGGCAACCTTCGCGGTCTCGAACTCCCAGGGCTCGCGCACATCGAGCAGCGTAAACGACTGCCCTTGATCGAGTTTCGCCTTCACTTCTTCGGGAGTGATTTCGTAATCCATCCGGTTCTGTTTTCTGTCACAAAGATTGTCATCCCCAGCGGAGAAGATCGCACGCGAAGCGAACGATCTTCGCAGTCGGGGGACCTGCTGTCCTACTTCCCACTCCACTTCGGTTCGCGTTTTTCCATAAATGCGTGAATGCCTTCCTGCGCGTCGGTGGTTTTCATCAACTCGTCCAGATAGATCTTTTCCGCTCGCGCCAGGCCTTTGTCGAAGTGCATTGAGTCCCACGCATACGAAGCTTTTTTCGTGATCGCTAACGCTGTCGGACTAAGCTGCCCCAACTGCTGTGTGCATTCAGAAACTGTGCTCTCCAACTGCCCGTCCGCGACGGCCCGAGTCGCCAGCCCGATCTCCGCCGCTTCCGTGCCGCTGATCGTCCTCCCAGTCAGTATCAGTTCAGCGGCGCGCTTTTGCCCGACCAGAGCGGCAAGTGCCGTGCACGCCACCGGCGGATAGCATCCCAGCTTGATCTCCGGAAATGCCCACTGCGCCGATTCAGTCGTGTAAACGATGTCGCAAACCATCGCCAGTTCCGCGCCGCCGCCCAGGCAGTGTCCATGCACCGCGGCGATCGTGACCTTCTTTGTCGCCAGCAGCGCACGAATCACATCGTGGAATTTGCGAAGCATCTCCTCGATTTTTTCGGAAGTGTGCGCCGCCACATCGACGCCTGCCGAAAATGCTTTTCCCGCGCCGCTCAGAACGATCGTCGAAACGTCCGGCCGCGTCTCAATCTTCGAAAGTGCGTCGGAAAGTTGCTCCATCATCGCAAGATCGATCACATTCACCGCGGGATGCTTGAGTGAGATGCGGGCCACTGGCGAGGCAATCTCGCAAGCAGTGTGCGCCAACTCTACACTGAGCGTACCCATATTTCCTCCGTGCCTCCGTGGTGAATCCACGTCAGAGATTAATTGCCGACTTGCGCACTTCGCCGATCGAAGCTAAGGGATCGCGCGCGCCGGCTTTTTCAGCAATCCACTTCTTCTCGTTCTCGATAATCTCGAGTAGGAGTTTCCGGTCGGACGGTCCCGGCATGTATTCCTTCAAATGCTCGTCGTAGGCGCGATCGTCGAGCGCTTCGCCGGTCTGGGCGTGAAATTTCTGTTCTGCCCAGCGCCCGATAAAGCGATTGAACTTAATATCCGGCGCATAGAGCTTCGGTTCGCCTGGCTTCAGCGCCCCATTGAATCGCTCAATCAGTCCAGCCACTTCCTGCCGATACAAATGCCGGTTGTAATCGTTAAGGTCGTCAAGATCGGCGGCGTTGTCGTTCTTCGGTTCGTCATAGCGGCCCTTGATGCCCCACACATACGCCCAATGCGCCGACGAAGAATGATCGGTGCCAAATAAATCATAGGAGCTCGAAATCCACTTGTTCAGATATTTCTGAATCAGCCACGCGGGAATTACCCCGGCCTCCACAATCCGCCGCAGGCCGTCATTGCCCGTGCCCATGTGGAAGGCTTCTTCCCGCAGCATGTATGACATGGAACGGCCTAACGGGGCGAAGGCGGAATATTTCAGCATCTGCAGCTGGAATTTTCCGTCGCGATCGACAAAGTCGGTGTAAGTGAAAAAATCCATCCAATTATCGACGTCGACGTTGAATGCGCCCAGCAGACGCTTGTTCTCAAACGCACGCCGCTCCAGCATTTTCTGCGCTTCGACTTTGCCGGAATATCCGAAGTGATCGACCAGCAAGGCGCACATCTGCCAGCCGTGGCGCATCTCTTCGATCATGACCCGTGTGATGGCGCGACGATCCCAATCCGTGGGCGCATTCTCCAGTAGATTGCGTTGCTGCTCCACGCTGGCGAACTCCGTGTCGCCCTGGTAGACGATCATGTTCATCAGCGCGTCGCGCATCTGCTGCGTGGGCATCTGGCGCAGGTTCTCCCACTTGCGGCGTCCCTTGTAATGGCCGAACTCGATATCTTCGGTCTCGATCGCGCCGTAGAGCGTGTCGAAATGGAAGGCCTCAATATCTTCGGTATTGACGCCGATTTCCTTGCGCCAGTCGTTGAAAAGACCGATCCAATCGCTGAATGTTCCGATTTTTGCTACTTTGCCCGGCATAATTCCTCGATGTTTGCACGTCGGAGCATGAGATCCTTCGCTCCGCTCAGGATGACCGCGCAAGGCTCCCGCTTCGCTCACGCCTTGCAAACGCGGTCACTTCGCTTTGAACTCCGCCGGCCGCTTCTCCACGTACGCGGCCAATCCTTCTTTCGCGTCTTCGCTCTGGAACAGGATCTGCTGATTCTCGCGTTCGACAGCGAGAGCCGATTCCAGGGGAATCTCCCAGCCCGTCTGCACCGCGCGCTTGATGCGTCCCACGGCCTTGGCCGCCTTGTTCGGAGGGCAAAACTGCCGCGCGTATTCCATCACACTTTCCATGAAACCTTCGCGCTCGTATATGTCGTTTACGATTCCCAGTTCCTGCGCCTCTTCGAACGAAAACGTATTTCCGGTGACCATAAGTTCGATCGCCTTGCTCTTGCCCACCAGCCGCGAAAGCCGTTGCGTGCCGCCAGTTCCGGGAAGCACACCAAGATTTACCTCCGGCAAGCCGATCTTGCCCGCATCTTTACGCGCGATGCGAATGTCGGCTGCCATGGCAATCTCCAGTCCGCCGCCGACGCAGTGTCCGTTCATCGCCGCGATCACGAGCTTCGGCGTGTGCTCCAGCCGCAGCAGCATCTCGTTGGCGTGCAGGCAGAAGTAATATTTAAATGTCGGATCGACGCTGGCCAGCATCTTGATGTTCGCGCCCGCGGAGAAAAATTTGTCTCCCGCGCCGGTCAGCAGGATGACGTAAACATCGTTATCCATGCGCGCACGCAGAATCGCGTCGTCGAGTTGCCGGTTCATCTCATAGGTGTAGGTATTGGCTGGCGGATCGTTCATCTCGATCACGGCCACCCCGCCATCAGCCCGATAGTTGATCAGAGTTTTCGTTGACTCAGCGCTTGCCGGTTGCACGGTGGTTGCCATTCGATGACTCCTTACGTCGAGAATTGAAATCGGTTTTCTTCGCGGGTGCCCTACGCCCGCTCGTCACGCCCCGCAAAAAAATGTCGCCCATCTCGCGCGCGATCGAGGCCGCATCGGCGTCCACGCGCGGGTTGTGCCAGGTATATATCCAGTTCATCATGCCGAAAAGGCTCAGCACAGCCAGGCGAGTGGAAAATTGAAGGCCACGTTCGCGCTTGAGCTCATCCAGCAGCCCGACGCAAATGCGGTAGTACTCGCGCTTGGTCGCGGCCAACTCGGCCGCAAATCCGTTTTTCAGAACCTCAGCTTCATGGGAGAGCACTTTCATCGCAGCTTGATTGGCGAGGAAATATTCGAGATGATTCAGAATGAAGACGCGGATGCGATCTTCCGCATCGGTAACGTTCTCCAGTCTCTTCTTTAGCCGCGCTACGATCGTTGTGAACGTGTGCTTCTGAATTAAAAACAGCAGGCGCTCTTTCGACTCGAAATAGTAATAAAGCCCGGCGAGCGACATTCCCGTCGCGCGAGAGAGATCACGCATGGACGCGCCTTCATATCCTTTTTCGCAGAAAACTTCGGTGGCGTGGGCCAGGATCTCGGACATCCGCTTGTCATAGCGGGTCGGCGGGACAGTGCTCGCATCACGTTGATCGGCGGTGGGAATGCTCGCCATGAGGAGGACGCCAGGAATTCGAACGAACGTTCGACTTAAGTATACCGCGGTGTGATTAGAATCACAAGCGACCGCCACGCCTCTGTATTCAAGGCCCTTGGGGGGCCACTTCTCGGCGCCTTTGCGGGAAATCCGGAGACTCAAGATCGGACGCCGGGCTCTAACGGGCCGCGGTAAAGCTCTGCCTCGAATAGGTTTGGGAAGGGCACGACTTCAGTCGTGCCGCTAAGTCCTCTAAAATCGGCCGCGCTTTAGCGCCTGGGGTCAGCTTTCCGCTGCTAAAAGGAGTTTTTCAGCAGCCTGTTACTCTACGGACTCGAAGCTTCGGCCGCTTGTCGTTGCACGAAAAGAATGCGTTTGACCTGGTTCCGATCCAGGCGCTGATCCGTGCCACCGACTTTGACGACAAGCTCCATCCCCGAAAGCGATACAACATCCCCGCTGAGAACGCTCCCATCTCGCAGTTCAACCGTATCGTGCGCCGACGTCCCGAGTTCGAAGCTGACACTGCCTCCGGAAGCGTCCTCCGGACCGATCTCGAAAGGAAACTTGCCCGGATTGAAGCCTTCCTTGCTGAATTCGAGCACATGTTTCCCCACCGCGACTTGCACAATTTTGGGTGTCGTTCCAACATCCACTCCGTCGAGCTTGGCGGCGGCTCCCTGGGGGACGGTATTCACAGTAATGGAGATCTTCTTGAGAGGAGCCGCTGGTCCGAGTTCCTTCGGCAGATAACTCGGGCTTACCGACAGGGAGACTGGCGGCCCGGAGGATTGCACTGTAGTTTGAAACTTTATCGTCTCTCCCGGCCCCACGTTCGTAATCATCAGCGTCGCCTGCCCTATTCGCACCTTGTTCTTATCGAACAGATACAGAACGAAGTTCGCGTCTGGGATGGTCTTACTCCACAGGTTCTCTGCGGTTGTGTCTGTGACGTAGGTTCTCTCATTTCCGATAGAGCCAACTTCTTTGAACTTACTGAACGTGAAACGGACCACGGGGTTGCCCTGGTCCGGCCAGACGAGGACCAGCGCAGGCTGCTCTTTCGCATAGCCTACCCGCGCCATCACAAGCGTGATTAGTGGGAGAAAAATGGATAGAACTGCGATTCGTTTTCCCATGCGCGCGTGTTTTAGCACAGACGAGCGCGCCGGGCAAGCCTCGTTACGGCGGATCAGTTTCGGATATCCGCCATCGCTCGCTCAACCTCAGATTTCAGATCGGCTGTGAGCGGAAGGAAAGGCAGCCGCGCTGGGCCGCCGTAATACCCGTTGAAGTCCATCGCGTACTTGATGCCGGGAATGCCAAGTTCGCCCCCAACGCGCTGCGCAGCCATGGCGATGCGCTCCTGCTTGATGCGGGCGAGTTCCGCGTCGCCTTCTTTCCAGGCAGCATAAATTTCGTAGCAGGCGGTTGGCGCGGCGCAGCCGAAAGCCAGAATGGCGCCAACGGCGCCGGCATCCAGAGACGGGTGCAGCTTGTGCGCGGCGCCGACTAACACCTGAAATCCAACTTCCTTCTGGCGGGTTTTCAATTTTCCGATCACAGTCACTGCCGAAGACGAAGGATAAGGATTTACTGGGTGCCCCATCCTAGGCGCGTTGTGTGCGGCTAGAGTGGGGTCTTTATCGCCTGCCAACACTTCCACTGGGACCAGTTCGCCTCCGTTGCTGGGCGTGTTCGCAGCCGCCAGCATGCGCCGCGTGACTGCGTCAAAGGTTTCGGTGACAGTTGCGGTACGCTTGATGTGGCTCGTCGCTTCGACCATCTTTCGCACTTTCTCCACGTCGCCGCTCGATTCCTTGACCCCGATCAGGTTGGGATGCTCCGCCAATTCAATCACGACTTCGGCAGGGATGTCGTATCCGGTCGCCTGTGGAAAGTTATAAATGATGACCGGCAGCGGGGAGCGGTCGGCGACCGTGCGATAGAACGCGAGCATGTTCGCCGGAAGCATCTGCTTCTTGTAGTAATGCGGCGTGCGCACCATAGCCACGTCATAGCCAAGTTCGGCGGCATATTCGGTGAGCCGCAACGTTTCAATCGCCGATTCAATGCCAGTTCCGGCGATCAGGACTTTGTTCGGCGCCGTCGCTTCGCGCGCGCACTTGAACACATCGCGCTTCTCCTGATCGGAGAGCATGAGCGCTTCGCCCGTCGATCCCAGCACAACGATGCCCGCCACTGGCGTCCGCGAATAGCGCTCTACGTTGGCTTCGAGTTTTTTGTAATAGACGTGGCCGTCAGGATAGAACGGCGTTGTGATGGGAGGAAGAATTCCGTGCAGAAGCATAGCGCCCTCAGCGTATCACTTCCGCGGAGGGCAGAGCAGCGGAATCACTTCCCGCTTGTTGCGGCGGTACACGCGAAAATCATCCTCATCCACGGTCACAACAGTATGGCGCGGGAAAAGCTCACTCATCCGGATCAGGCATAAATCGGCCAAATCGGGCTTGCGATCAGCGTAACGTAGTGCCAGTTCGCGAAGCTGCTCCAGTTGACGGGGAATCTCAAATGAAATCTGCAACAGGCCGTCCGATACCATCTTCAACGGCGCTTCGCTGGAGCGGACGTGAAAAGCGGTTTCTGAGAGAACGGACTCGCAGGTCAAAGCGGGCCACTTGATTTGCTCGGCAATCTCGCTCGCCCACCCGTGGTGCGCGTCGTGGGCTTCCATAAGCGCGACAAGGAAGCCAGTGTCCACTATGGCGTTCACTTGCGTGAATACCCCTTGCGTGAGGAGAGGTCTGGCGGTCCATCTTTAAAGATGCCCACATACTTCCGCCATGCCTGATTGCCGCCAGCCGGTTCGTCTTTATCGAGTGTCTTTTCCAGAGAATCGCAAACAATCCGCCCCATTGGCAGACCGGTGCGGCGCGCCTTTTCCCGCAATCGCCGCTGAAGTTCTTGGGGAAGCCGAATTGTGAGTGTGTTACCCATTTGGCGATATTGTAACACAAAAGAAGGGGCGGCATTCGATGCTAGGCTCGGCTTACATTCCGCTCCGCGTGCAACTGCTGCAGCGCGTGCACATTCACTTCTCCACGCTGCAAGGCGGCGATGCCTTCCGCCGCAGCACGGGCTGCGGCGAGCGTGGTGATCGTCGGAATGCGCGCCATCACCGCCGCGCGCCGGATCGCCTTCTCGTCGAACCACGGCTCCTGCCCGGTCGGCGTGTTGATGATCAACTGAATGCGCTGCCCCTTGATGAAATCGACCACGTTCGGCCGGCCTTCTTTCACTTTGTAGACGCGCTCGACGTTCATGCCCGCGGCTTCGATCACCGCGGCTGTGCCTGCTGTGGCGACCAGCTTGAATCCCATGTCGACGAACTTGCGCGCGACGGGCGCGACCGAGCTCTTATCATGGTCGTTCACGCTAAGGAACACAGCGCCAGCCGTGGGAAGCTTCTGTCCGGCGGCGAGCTGCGCTTTGGCAAACGCTTCGCCGAAGTTGTCGGCCACGCCCATGACTTCGCCGGTCGATTTCATCTCCGGCCCCAGCACGGTATCGACGCCGGGAAACTTGCTCCACGGAAACACCGGAGACTTCACGTAGTAGTAGCTGCCGGTATCCAGGTCGGCGCGCTGGGCGATGCGGTCCGGTAGGAATTCGCGCAGCTTGCGGCCGGTCATTAGCCGCGCAGCAATTTTCGCCATCGGAACCCCAGTCGCTTTGGAGACGTAGGGCACAGTGCGCGACGCGCGCGGATTCACCTCCAGCACATATACCTTCGCTCCTTCGGGACCGCTGCCGCCGGCACCGTTCCCGCGCGGAATCGCAAACTGGATGTTCATTAATCCCACGACCTTCAAAGCCTTCGCCAGTTTGAAGGTGTACTCACGCATGCGCTCGAGCAGCGGCTGAGGAATATCCACCGCCGGCAGCACGCAGGAAGAATCTCCGGAATGAATGCCGGCTTCTTCGATGTGCTGCATGATCCCGCCGATCACGACGTCTTCGCCATCAGATAACGCGTCGACATCCACCTCAATCGCGTTTTCGAGAAAATGATCGATGAGCACGGGCCGGTCGTGCGAATATTCGACCGCCTCTTTCATGTAATGCACGACCGATTCTTCGTCGTACGCGATCACCATGGCGCGTCCGCCGAGCACGTACGAAGGCCGCACCAGTACCGGATATCCAATCCGCTTCGCGCCTTCCACCGCTTCTTCGATCGAAGTGGCCATGACGCCGGGCGCCTGCGGAATCTGCAGGTCCTCGAGAAGCTTATTGAACTGCTTGCGGTCTTCTGCCAGATCGATCGACTCCGGCGACGTGCCGATCACCTTGACGCCCGCGGCTTTCAGCGGCAGAGCAAGATTCAGGGGCGTCTGCCCGCCAAACTGCACAATCACGCCGACCGGCGCGCCTTTCGAGGTTTCGTGCTGATAGATGGCCCAGACGTCTTCAAACGTCAGGGGCTCAAAGTAGAGACGATCACTGGTGTCATAGTCGGTCGAGACAGTCTCCGGATTGCAGTTGATCATGATCGTCTCGTATCCGTCTTCGCGCAGCGCGAACGACGCGTGGCAGCAGCAGTAGTCGAATTCAATCCCTTGCCCGATGCGATTCGGCCCGCTGCCCAGAATGATGACTTTCTTCTTCTCAGTCGGCGCGGCTTCATCTTCATCTTCGTACGTCGAGTAGAGATATGGCGTGTAGCTCTCGAACTCGGCGGCGCAAGTGTCAACGCGTTTGTAGACCGGCATCACGCCATGCTTTTTGCGCAGATGGCGGACTTTCTCCTGGCCTTCCAGCCGCCAGACCGCAGCCAGCCGCCCGTCAGAGAATCCCATGCGTTTCGATTCTCGCAACACTTCCGTCGGAATCGACTCGATCGGATGCTTCTCCAACTCCAGTTGCTGATCGTTGATTTCTTTCAGCTGATACAGGAACCAGGGATCCATCGAAGTCATGCTGGCGATCTGCTTGACCGTGTGTCCCTGGCGCAGAGCGTATTGCACATATGCGAGCCGCTCGGGATGAGGCGTCACTAAACGCTGCGTGAGAATCTTTGGCTCGATCTTCCCACCGCCCACGCGTTTGCCGGTATCGAGCGAGCGAATGCCTTTCATCAGCGCTTCTTTAAACGTGCGGCCAATGGCCATGACCTCGCCGACCGATTTCATCTGCGGGCCAAGTGTGTCGTCGGCGCCGGGAAATTTTTCAAACTGCCACTTGGGAATTTTGACGACCACATAATCGAGCGTCGGCTCGAAACAGGCAGGCGTCTTGCGCGTGATGTCGTTGGGAATCTCGTCAAGCGTGTAGCCGACGGCAAGTTTCGCCGCAATTTTTGCAATCGGAAAGCCAGTCGCTTTCGAAGCCAGCGCCGAAGATCGCGACACGCGCGGATTCATCTCGATCACGACCATGCGGCCGGTCGCCGGATTCACGCCGAACTGAATATTCGATCCGCCGGTATCGACGCCGATCTCGCGGATCACCGCGATCGATGCGTCGCGCATGGCTTGATATTCGCGGTCGGTCAACGTCTGCGCAGGAGCGACCGTGATCGAGTCGCCAGTGTGTACACCCATGGGATCGAAATTCTCGATCGAGCAGACGATGATGACGTTGTCTTTGGTGTCGCGCATCACCTCCAGCTCAAACTCTTTCCATCCCAGCACCGATTCTTCAATCAACGCCTCGTGCACCGGAGAAAGATCCAGCCCGCGCGCCAACACTTCTCCGAGTTCTTCGCGGTTATAGGCGATGCCGCCGCCCGTGCCGCCCAGCGTGAACGACGGGCGCACGATCACGGGAAAACCAATTTTCCCGGCGAATTCGATGCCATCTTTTGCATTGTTCACGAGCGCGGATTTCGGCACGTCGAGCCCGATCCGCTGCATGGCATCTTTAAAGAACAGCCGGTCTTCCGCTTTCTTAATCGCCTCGACATTCGCGCCAATCAGGCTGACATCATATTTTTCGAGGACGCCGCCGTCGGAAAGTTCAATGGCAAGATTGAGCGCGGTCTGGCCGCCGACGGTCGGCAGCACGGCGAATCCCGCGCCCGGCGACACTTCGCGCTCGATGCGGATGACCTCTTCGAGATATTCCAGCGTGAGCGGCTCGATGTAAGTGCGGTCGGCCGACTCCGGATCGGTCATGATCGTCGCCGGATTCGAGTTCGCCAGCACAACTTCATAGCCCTCGGATTTCAGCGCCTTGCAGGCCTGCGTTCCGGAGTAATCGAACTCCGCCGACTGCCCGATGACGATTGGCCCCGAGCCGAGGATCAGAATTTTGCGAATATCAGTGCGTTTTGGCATTTAGTTCCATTAAGTCAGCTCTGTCATCCCAACCAATTTCAATCCTGTCATCCCGACCAAACGAGTTGATCGCCAAAGCGATTTAACTCGTGCGTGGAGGGATCCGCTTGCTACCGCGATCGGATGGGCTGTCGCCAAACAGCGGGTCCCTCGACTGCGAAGATCGACCGCTGCGCGATCAACCATTCTTTTTTGGCGCGATTCCATCGCTTCAGTTGCTTCTCGCGATCGATGGCTTTATTCACATCATCAAACGATTCGTAGTAAACCAGCCGATGACATCGATACTGCCGTGTGAATCCCTCGATCAGGTCGTTCTTGTGTTCCCAAACGCGGCGGTGCAGATCGTTGGTCATTCCAATGTACAAAACGCGCGACCTGCTCGCGATCATGTACACGCAATAATTGTGGTCCTTCATATCTCAACAGCAACTGCCACCCGACCGACTAAATCCTGTCATCCCGACCAAGCGAGCTGATCGCGAAAGCGATCAGCTCGCGCGTGGAGGGACCTGCTTTTCGCCGGCAGCACATCCGTCGCAAGCAAACAGCAGGTCCCTCGACTGCGAAGATCGCTTGCTTCGCACGCGATCTTCTCCGCTCGGGATGACAGAACTGATTTCATACCTCTGCGGCGCGCCTGAAGGCGCGCCCTTTCAAAGCCCTACACTATAGCTTCGTCTCAACAAACTCGTGCCCGCCTGTGCAGTCAGGGTGAATCGGAGACACATCGATCGTGATGCTCTTCGTTGCCTTTACCGTATCGGTAACTTCTATCTCGAAGAAACCTCCTATCAGATCAGGATTCTTAACCTTTACGGTTAGGACATAGTGACCCTTCGGGATTTGTCCGAAGTCGAAATTGCCATGTGCATCAACAGTCACTGTGGCAATCAGCTGCAGGTCTTCAATCTTGGCTGGCCAGTGATATTCGTACAGCGCTAGCCGGGCCTGTCCGACAGCAAAAGATTGTCGTAGCCACCGGAATTGAAACGGCCCAAGACTTCTGCCGACTACGCGTCCGCGGATCGCGGTCACCTGATGAAAATAGCCGCGAATCGGCGCGAGAGAGCAGGCCCCAGCAAGCGTTGAAGCCAGCGCAACGTACAGGAACATTGCGATCTTGTGCCCACTTCCCCTCACCCTTTCCACTCCTCCATCATCTTCGTGAACTCTTTGAACAGGTAATGCGAATCGTGCGGCCCGGGCGCGGCTTCCGGATGATATTGCACGCTGAACAGCGGCAGATTCCTGTGCCGCAGGCCTTCGAGCGTGTTGTCGTTCAAGTCCATGTGCGTGAGTTCAACTTCGCTCTCGGGCAGGGAATCCGGATCGACCGCAAAATTGTGGTTGTGCGCCGTGATCTCGATCTTCC
>Ga0335072_10004851_pt1 | contig 19874 bp, 18 predicted proteins | sample Lox_Sample_21_FD_206725 | JGI IMG/M metagenome (GOLD analysis project Ga0335072, IMG submission 206725) | Soil microbial communities from Loxahatchee National Wildlife Refuge, Florida, United States - Lox_Sample_2.1 | ecosystem: Environmental > Terrestrial > Soil > Wetlands | place: USA...
CTTCCAGAAGAAGATCACCGTCCTCCCCGACGTCCTCGCGAATGCGGGGGGCGTGACGGTGAGCTATTTCGAGTGGGCCCAGGACATCCAGGGGTACTTCTGGGCGCTCGACGAGGTCAACTCCCGGCTCGAGCGGACGATGGTGCGCTCCTACAACGACGTCCACAAGGTCGCGGTCGAACGCAAGGTCCACAACCGGACCGCCGCGTACGTCCTCGCGATCCAGCGGGTCGTCGACGCGATCAAGATCCGCGGCATCTACCCGTAAGGCGGATCGGCGGCGGGCGATGGCGGACCTCCCGCGGTGCCGCGTCGCGACCTGGGCGGACGTCGACCGCTGGGCGGACGCGGTCGCCGCCCGGGTTCGGGAGCGCTCGGCGCTGCCGTCGACGATCGTCGGGTTGACGCGGGGCGGCTGGGTGCCGTCCCGCGTCCTCGCGGACCGGCTCGGGGTGAAGCGCCTCGTCTCCCTGCGCGCCCAGCACTGGGGGATCACGGCGACCCCGACGGGCGCGGCCGAACTCACCGAGGGTCTCAGCGGCCGGATCGACGGGGAGCGGGTGCTCGTCGTCGACGACATCACGGATACCGGCGACAGCCTCGCGCTCGCCGTCGCGCACGTGAAGGACGCCCGGCCGAGCCGCGTCGAGAGCGCGACGTTCCTCCACATCGCTCACTCCCATTACACGCCGACGTACTACGCCGAGGAGATCCCGCGCGACGCCTGGGCGTGGATCGTCTTTCCGTGGAACTACTGGGAGGACCTCACCGCGCTGGCGCTCAAGGCGGCGGTGCCCGGCGGAGGGATCGAAGCGGTCCGCGCGACCCTGTTGGAGCGGTGCGGCTGGGACGTCCCGCGGGCCGATCTCGAGCGCCTCGCCCGGTACGTCCCGTTCGGCTGAGGCCGGACCCGACTACCCCGGCGCGGCCGGTTCGAGCACCGCGCGCGCCGCGGCGCTCTTGAAGTACTGCTGGAGGACGCCGGCCCCGATCACGAGCCCGAACCCCGCGACGAGCAGGCCGACCATGACGGGCAGCTGCGTCGCCGGGCTCACTCCCTGCAGGTACTGGACCAGGAGGAGGATCCCGAAGCTGACGAAGCCGATCCCGACGATCGACGTGGTCGCGACCGCGAACGAGCGGGGGAACCTCCCGCGCGACAGCATCCGTCGGATCGCGCGGCCGCACTCCCAGACGATGGCGCCGATCAGCCACCAGATGAGCGCCGTCTGCAGGAAGAACAGGACGCGGTCGAGAGGCGGGGCCGCGCTCGCGGCGTAGGCGTTGTAGCCGGTGAGGAGCCCGACGCCGACCAGCGCGATCGCGAAGAGGCCGAAGCCGAACGCGACGGAGCCTTGCCGGATGTCGCTCGAGGCGCCCTGGACGGAGTCGATGATCGCCTCGTCGATGTCGAACGTCCAGAAGATGAGGTAGACGCCGAGCACCACGGCGAGGCCGATGATCCCCCAGGTGACGACGTTCGCCGCCGCCGCGATCCCGAGGATCAGGAGCACGAGCGCGATGGGGAGGACGGTCTTCGCCCGCAGCTTCGGGTCCTTGAGCGCCCGGACGACGGTGTAGTACGTCGACTCGATCGATGCGCTCTGGCGGACGTAGACTCGACGGACTCCGTCGACCTTGACGCGGGAGGCGAGGATCGGGAAGAGGAACTCGTCCTCCGCGCCGTCGCTGACGAGGTACGCCGACTTCGCCGCGGTCCGCCCGAGGACGTCGTCGAACTGGTCCGCGATCCGCCGGTCGGAGTGGACCCCGACCTTCCCGGAGCCGGTCAGGACGCAGACCTGGCACTCCTCGCCCGCGCCCACGAGCTCGTCGAGCAGGTTCACCGCGGCGAGCATCGCGTTGGTGTCGGAGTCCTCGGGGTCCGCGGTGCCGAGGCGGACCGCCGCATCGAGAACGGCGGCGCGGCCGACGACCGGTCCGGCGACGGACGCCTTCCGGCCGAGGTCGTCGTCGCGGTCGATGCAGACGACCAGGCGCATGGCCCGCGAAGTATGACCGGCCGACCGCATAATCTCTCGGGTGCTCGGGTCGTCCCCGCCGACCGACCCCGAGGCCGGGGGCACACGCTTTTACGGTCCGGACCCCCCCGGGACCGACCGGCGATGGCGGAGCTCCCCGACAAGCGAACGGCATTCATCGACTGGTACCTCGCGGTCGTCGAGGCGGCCGATCTCACCGACAAACGCTACCCGGTCAAGGGGATGAACATCTGGACCCCGTACGGGTTCCGCGCGCGACGGAACCTGGACGCGGTGCTGATCCGCGAGATCGAGGCGACCGGCTCCCAGGCGGTCGAGTTCCCGACCCTGATCCCCGCGACGGAGTTCGCGAAGGAAAAGGAGCACATCAAGGGGTTCGACGCGCAGGTCTACTGGGTGACGAAAGGCGGCCTTTCGGAGCTCGACATCCCGCTCGTCCTCCGCCCGACGAGCGAGACGGCGATGTACCCGATCTTCGCGCTCTGGGTCCGCTCCCACCGGGACCTTCCGCTGAACGTCTACCAGATCGTGAACACGTTCCGCTACGAGACGAAGACGACCCGGCCGTTCCTTCGGGTGCGGGAGATCCACTTCTTCGAAGAGCACACCTGCCAGGCGAACGAGGCGCACGCGACGGACCGGGTCCGTTCGAACCTCGCGGCCTTCCGGAAGATGGCGGCGGCGTTCGCCCTGCCGTACCTGCCGATCCGGCGCCCGGAGTGGGACAAGTTCCCCGGCGCGTTCTACTCGGTCGCCCTCGACGCCCCGCTCGGAGAGGCCCGTACCCTCCAGCTGGGGAGCATCCACCACTACCGCGAGAACTTCTCGCGGCCCTACGAGATCCGGTACGAGGCGGCCGACGGGAGCCAACAGTACGCGCACCAGACGACGTTCGGCCTCTCCGAGCGCCTGCTGGGCGCGATCGTGGCGGTCCACGGCGACGCGAAGGGGGCCGTCTTCCCGACGGCGATCGCGCCCTACCAGGTCGTCCTCATCCCGATCCCCGGTCCCGACGCCGGCGAGGGGCCGCTCCGCACGGCGACGGAGGCCGCCGAGCGGCTGCGCCGACACGGCGTGCGGGTCCACCTGGACGGCGGCGACGAACGGCCCGGGGCGAAGTACTACCGCTGGGAGCAGGCGGGCGTGCCGCTGCGGATCGAAGTGGGGCGCCGCGAGGCGGAGTCGCGGGTGCTCACGACGGCGAACCGGCTCGGGACGAAGGGGAAGGTCGCCTTCGACCGGCTGGAACACGAGGTCGAGGAGCGGCTCGCGGAGTTCGATCGGGCGCTCTCGGAACGGGCCCAGGCGGCGTTCGCCGAGTCGTTCGCCGTCGCGCATTCCGTGAAGGAGCTCGCCGGCTCGACGCGGGTTCGGATCGTCGCGTGGTGCGGCGCCGAGGCGTGCGGCCACGAGATCGAGGCGGGGATCGACGGGGCGCTGTTGGGGACCCCGGAGGAGGAGCTCCCGATCCCGCTCGGTGCGCCCGGCCCGTGCATCGCGTGCGGTCGGACGGACGGGGCGCGCTGGGCGCTCGCGGGACGTCCGCTCTGAGTCGGTCCGGGCTCACGGGGGCGGCGCGGCGACCGGCGGGTTCGGCAGCACGAGCCACATCCCGGCGAGGCCGAACAGCAGGAGCGTGATCACGACGGCATAGACGCCGTTGTCGATCCAGACGCCGAACGACACGCCCCACCAGACGTAGAAGGCGACGGCGAGGACCACGAGCGACGCGAACCCCCAGAACGAGAGTCGGCGGGGGAGGGACATCTCCCGGAACCGCACCGGTTCGGGAGGGGACGGACCCGGCCCATCGTCGGCCATCGGAGCGCTTCGAGCCGGACCTCGTTAGATAACCCTTGCGGCGCCGACCGCGCCACGACAGAGCCGGCGCCGAGCCACAGTTTTAACCGATATTCGGGGTTAGAACGTCGCCGATGCCGGACGCCCCGCCCGCGGAGGACGCCGCCGGTCCGGATCTCGCGCAGTTCGAGGAGCTGACGGCCGAACAGCACCGGATCCTGGCGTACGCGAGCGCGATCGGCTCCCAGTTCGACTTCCCGCTGCTCGTGACGGCGATGGGGATCGAGGAGGAGCGGCTCGCCGAACAGCTCGAGCAGCTCGTCCACGCGGGGATCCTCCGCGAGCGGATCGGGGGCGACCAGTTCTCCTTCGCCCACGAGGCGTTTCGGGCGCGGATCTACCGGTCCCTGACCGAGAGCCGGCTGCGCGTGCTGCACCGGAAGATCGCCGAGGCGATGGAGCGCATGCACCCGGCCCCGTCGGCCGAGGTCGTCGCCGAGCTCGGACGCCACTACTTTCTCGGCAAGCTCCCGGAGAAGTCGCGGCTCTACAATCGCCTCGCTTCGGAGAACGCGCGGGCCGCGGACGATCCCGAGTCCGCGGCGCACTATCTCGAGCGCGTCCGGGTCGACCTCGAGGCCTCCCCTGACGATCGCCGGCACGACCTCGCCGAGGTCGACGAAGCGCTCGGGGAACTGTACTTCTCCACGGGGAACTTCGTGGCGGCCGACCGGTACTTCACCGGGGCGCTCGAGCGGCTCGGCAGCGACGAGCCGCGGCTGCGCGCGCGCCTCCTGCTCGCCCGCGGGGAGGTCGCCCGGGAGAACCTCGATATCGAAGCGGCGACCCGCCAGGCGACCGAGGCGCTGCACCTGTTCGAAACGGCGGACGACCGGTTCGGGCAGGCGCAGACGTACCGGCTCCTCGGCCGCATCGCGTTCCATCGCGGCGCGTATCGGGAGGCCCTCGACGAGAGCATGCGCTCGCTGGATGCCCTCGGGGAACTCCGCGACCCCCGGTTGATGGGCGAGCTGTCGATCGACATCGGGAATTCCTTCGCCCTCCTCGGCCCCGAGGTGTCGGCGGAGGCGATCGACTGGTACGAGCGGGCGATCGATCGCCTCACGCAGGCCGGGGACTGGGTCGAACTCTCCCGCGCGTACCACAACCTCGGCGTCTCGGTCGGCGAGCAGCGGCCGATCGACGGGCTCGAGCAACTCGAACGCGCCCGGGAGATGGGGGACCGGGCCCACGATCCCCGCTCCGTGGGGCGGGCGCTCCTCTCGGGCGTCGAGCTCCGCCTCTCGCTCGGCCAGCTCGAGGAGGCGACCCGCGACAACGAGCAGGCCGGCCGCCTGCTCGAGCGGCTCCAGGACGAGCTCGGCCTCGAGCAGGTGGAGGTCAACCGCGGGCAGATCGCCGAGAAGCAGGGCCAGTGGGACGACGCGGAGCGCGCCTACGAGCGCGCGCTCGGGACGTGCCAGAAGTTCCGGCTCCGGGCCGACGAGGCCGAGGTCTGGTTCTACCTCGCCCGACTGCGCTTCAAGACCCGGAACCTCGAGGGGGCCCGCCACGCGCTCCAGGCGGCCGGGAACCTCGGGCTCGCCGACCTGCGGCCGGCGATCCGCCCGCAGCTCGACGAGCTGCGCCGCCAGCTCGACGCGTCGACCCCCGCCACCGGCGGTCCGTCGCCCGCTTCCGGATCCGCGCCGCGCTCCTAAAAGGGCGCATTGAATTATCTACTCGGGGCCGCGTCGTTCCGCGAGGATGCCGGCGGTGGAGGCGTCGAAGGCGACGGTCCCGCCGATCTTCGGCCGCTCGGACGCGGTCATGGAGGTCGAGCGCACTCTCGACCACGCCCGGACGGGCGCGGGGGAGGGCCTCCTGCTCTCCGGGGAGGATGGGTCGGGCAAGAGCGTCTTCGTCCGCACCGCGATCCATCGGGCCCGCCACCTCGGGTTCCGGGTGCTCGACGGTCGGGCGCTCCCCGAGGAGATCCCGCAACCGTTCTCCCTGCTCCGCGATCTGCTCCGATCGCTCGAGCGCGGCGTCCGTCCGGAGCGGCCCGAGCGGGTTCCCGACCCGCTCCTCCCCGCCTTCTTCGCCCCGTACCCCGCGGACGAGGGCGCCCTGGCGGCGCTCGCCGACCGCAGCGAACCGACCCCGGAGTCGGAGGGCCTCGCGACGATGCTCACCCCGCTCGACGCGCCGGGAGCGGGCCTGGGCGCCGCCCGAGGCGAGCTGTACGTCACCACGATCCAGTACCTCACCGATCTCGCGAAGGACGTCCCGCTCCTGCTCGCGATCGACGACCTCCACTTCGCCGACGGACCGTCCATCGAATTCCTGGCCCGCCTCGCCCCCGAGTTGAGGGGCCGTCCGATCGCGCTGATCGCGACGGTGGCCACCGGGACCCGGATCCCCGCGGGCGTCCGCGAGCCGATCGAGTCGCTCGCGCGATCGACGACGTTCCGCACCGTCCCGCTCCGCCCGCTCTCGACGGCCGAGGTGGCGGAGTTCGCGCAATGGGTCCGCCGGGGAATGCCGGCCGACCCGGCCGACGTGCTCCGCTGGCACGCGCAGACCGAGGGGAACCCGCTCTTCGTGGAGCAGATCGTGCGATCGACCACCGGGGTCGGGCTCCGTCCCGCCACGCCGGCGGTCGGGGGCCGGAGCGACCTCAACGAGATCCTGCTCGCCCGCGTGCGCGAGCTGGGGGAGGCGGAGCGGCGGACGCTCACGTACGCCGCGCTCCTCGGGAAGGAGTTCGCGTTCTCGAACCTCGTGGCGATCTCCGAGATGGATGAGGAGCGCGTCACGGAGACGCTCGACCGCCTGGTCGCGGGAGGGCTCCTCCGGGAGAAGGGCGACGAGATCGTGGAGTTCGTGACGGAAGGAGTCCGGGCCGGCGTCTACGGGGATCTGACCGAGACGCGACGGCGCCTCCTGCATCGGCGGGTCGGCCGGGTGCTCGAGGAAAAGGGCCTCGCGGGCGAGTACGAGCTCGCACGCCAGTTCTACCTCGGTCGCGACGACGCGAAGGCGGCGGAGTACAACTACCGGGCCGGGGTGAACGCGATGCGCGGCTTCGCGTTCGAGACCGCCGTCCCGCATCTGGAACGGGCGCTCGAAGCCGAACGGCGGAGGGCGGACCGCACCGCGGCCCGGGAGGTCCATCTGCTCATCGAACTCGGCCGCTCGTTCGATGAGCTCGGCGAGCTCCATCGGTCCGAGGTCGCGCTCGCCCAGGCCGTCTCCCTCGCGCGGCAGCAGCCCGACCTCGATCCCGAGCTGGGGCGCGCGCTCCTCGGTCTCGCGCAGACGCGCCAGGACCAGGGCGAGTTCGCCTCCGCGCAGGCCCTCGCCCAGGAGGCGTTCGAGCGGCTCGAACGGGGCGGGACTCCCCGGGAGGTGATGACCGCGCACCGGGTCCTCGGCCTCGTCTTCTGGCGGCTCGGCCGACTGCCCGACGCGGAGCGCCACCTGCGCCTCGCGCTCGAGATCGCGGAGCGTGAGGGCACGCCGATCGAGCGCGGGCACGCGCTCGTCGACCTCGCGAACTCGATGCTCCTGCGCGACGAGGAGCAGTTCGCGCGGGCGCTCGAGCTCTACGAGAAGGCGGCCGAGCTGTTCGGCTCGGGACAGGACCTCCCCGCCCGGGCTCGCGTGCTGATGAACCGCGCCGTACTGCTCTACTCGGCGGGCCGTCACGAGGACGCGCTCCGGGGCCTCGACCAGGCGATCGAGGCCGCCGAGCGATCCCGGTCGCCGATCTGGATCGGTTACTGCTACCTCAACCTCGCGCTGATGCACGCAGAACTCGGTCACGCGGACCGGGCCCGCCCCGCGGTCGAGCGCGCCGAAACGCTGCTCACCCCGCTCGGCGATCGCCTCGCTCCGGAGCAGCTCAGCCTTGCCCGGGGCCTCCTGGCCGAGGCGGAGCACGACTACGACCAGGCGGAGACCCACCTCCAGGACGCCCTGCGCCGGGCGCGGGAGCTGAACGCCGAGCCCGAGGTCTCCGAGATCCTGTTCCGGCTCGCCCACGTCGCGCTCTCGCGCGGCGACCGGCCCGCCGCCCGAGCGAAGCTCGCGGAGGCCCGGGAGGCCGGACTGTCGACGAACCGCAGCGACCTCGCCGTCCGGGTCTCCGAGCTCGAGACCGCCCTCGCCGCGCCCGACCCGCCGCCTTAAGGTCGGGAACCGGGTCGCCGGGCGATGGGCGTCCCGGCGGCGCGCGACGGCTCCCCGTTCCCCGATCGCCGGGATCCGGGATTCGAGCGGGACGTCCGTCGGATGTTCACCCATATCGCGCAGCGGTACGAGTGGTTCGACCACGTCGCCTCCCTCGGGAACGACCTGTTCTGGCGTCCGCGCGCGCTCTGGGACCTGGACCGGTTCCGCTCCGGGGTCCCGATCCGACGGATCCTCGACCTCGGGTGCGGCACCGGCGAGCTGAGCCGTCTCCTCGCCCGGCACTTTCCCGCGGCCGAGGTCGTCGGCGTCGACTTCACGGCCGCGATGCTCGGCGTCGCCCGCCGGCGGACGGGGCCGCGTCGTCCCTCGATCGCCTACGGCCGGGCGACCGCGATGCGCCTCCCGTTCCCGGACGGAGCGTTCGACCTCGTGGCGAACGCGTTCCTCGCCCGGAACCTCGTCGATCTCGAGGCGGCCCTGCGGGAGATGCGCCGGGTCCTCCGGCCGGGAGGCGTCCTCCTCATCCTCGAGATCACCGAGCCGGAATCGCCGGCGTTCGGGGCGCTGTTCCACGCGTACTTCGACCACGTGGTCCCGTGGCTCGGCGCGGCGGTGGACAGCGCCGGCCCGTATCGCTACCTACCGGAGTCGCTCCGCCGCCTTCCGCCCCGCCCCGCCTTCCGCGCGGCGCTCGAGCGTTCGGGATTCCCGCGGGTCGCGCTGGTCCCGCAATCGATGGGGATCGTGACGACGTTCCTCGCCGAAGCGGGCGGGACCGACCGCAGCCGTTAAGGGAACCGCCCCCGTCGAAGTCGGAGGGGCCGCGATGCCGTTCGACGCGTTCCGCTATGCGCACCAGCACCGGAGCGAGGTCGCCTGGCTCTCCCAGAACACGAACCACCTCGTGCCGCCGGAGGTGATCCGGGGTGCTCTCGAGGCGGCGATCGCCGAGCGGCGCTACGAGGGATACCCGTATGCCCCGGGCGACCCCGAGCTGCTCGAGCTCGTCGTGCGCGACCTTGGCGTGCCGGGCCTCACTCCGTTCCTGACCGCGGGCGGCACGGAATCGCTCTACATGATCACCCGGGGCTTGCTCGCCGCCGGCGACGAGGTCGTCGCCTCCGACCCGAGCTACCTCATCATCCACCGCTTCGTCGAACTCTCCGGGGCCCGGACGCGGAACCTCGACATCTACGCGCCGCCGTACCGCCTGACCGCCGACCGGGTCCAGGAGGCGATCGGTCCGAAGACGAAGATGATCCTCCTGATCGATCCCCTGAACCCCCTGGGATCGGGGTACCCGCGGGAGGAGGTCCGGGCGATCGCCGAGATCGCGCACGATCGGCACCTGATCCTGCTCAACGACGTCACGTACCGCGATTTCGCGGATGCTCCGGCCCTCGCGGCGGAGTTCGCCCCCGAGGAGACGATCACGGTCTGGTCGGTCTCGAAGAACTGCGGGATCGCCGGGTTGCGGATCGGCGGGTTCGCCGCCACGGCGGAACGGGTGAAGGCGCTCGCCCGGTACAACACCAACGACCTCGGCGTCAACATCCTCGCGCAGGTCGCCGCCCTCGCCGCCCTGCGGACCAAGGCGACGTGGTTCCCCGAGGTCCGGCGGCAGACCCGCGCGAACGGGGAGCGGATCCGCGCGGTCGTGGAGGCCGTGCCGGGCGCCTCCCTGCCGGTCTTCCCGTCCCAGGCGAACATGATGGTGATCGACCTCGCGCGCCTCGGTCTCTCCCCGGAGGCGCTGCAACAGGAGCTGCTCGAACGTCACGGCGTCTTCGTCCGGGCCGGGAACTATCTCTCTCCCGCCCACGGCGCGCGGTTCGTGCGGGTCTCGTTCTCGAACCCTCCCGCGGACATCGAGCGGTTCGCCCGCGCGTTCCCGACGGCCGTCCGCGCCGTCTCGGGCGCCCGGGTCCCCGCACCGACCGCCTAGGCTCCGGGCCGGACCCGCACGTCGACGACCACGTGGGTCCGACCGGGCCCGTACGGTTTCACCTCGCGCCCCCGCGGGCCCTCGTCGACCCGACCGCCGGCCGCGCGCACCTCGGCCGCCACGTGACGCTCCGACGCCGAGACCGCCTCCCGGGCGTCCGCCACCGTGTGGACGTGCAACCAGCCGCCTCCGGTTCGAAGGAGCTCGAGCGCGCGGGGGATCCACGGCATCGCATCGGGCAGGTAGCCGAGGAAGATCCGGTCGGCGATCCCCGGGTCGATCGCGACCGTGCGGTTCTCGCCGAGTCGGGCGTCGATCACCTCCGCGACCCCGTTGCGGTCGGCGTTGGCGACCAGATAGTGGAACGCGAGAGGGTTCTTCTCGACGGCCGTGACGCGCGCCGCGCGGCCGACGACGGCCGCCGGGATCGCGAAGTAGCCGATCCCGGCGAACAAGTCCACGACCGTCTCCCCCGGCCGGACGAGTCGGCCGGCCCGGGCCCGCTCGGTCCGGTTCCCGGCGGCGAACATCAGCTCCGCCGCGTCGAACCGCCAGCGGATCCCGTGCTCCACGACCTCGGTCTCGGTCACCCTCCCCGCGATCCGCTCGACCGTCGGACGGCGGAGTTCGCCCGCGACGGGCCCGACCTGCGTGAGGACGGTCACGACGCCGAGCTCTTCCTGCCAGGCCCGGCCGAGGAGCGGGAAGTACGGACGTAATCCCGCGGGGAGCCGTAGCAAGAGCACCCCGCCAAGTCGCTGGTAGCCGGCGGGCATCGCGTCGGCGACCTCCGCCGATGCCGCCGCACGCAAGCGTGCGCGGACCCGTTCGGCGGGCGGGCGGCGCGGACCCCGGACCGTGCGGGGGGCCGCCATCGCGCTCCCGCCTACGCGGGCGCCCGGCTCGCGCCCGCCTCGAGGATGACCTCGAGGAACTGCTTCAGGTGGGCGGTGAGGATCGGGTTGTCGGTGAAACCGCACGCCTCAAGGCCCGGGGCCGCGAGGAGCGCGTGGGCCCCGTCCGCGAGGACTTCGGTCGCGAGCAGGTTCTCCCGCGCCACGTACTCGACGCCCTCGGGGACCCGCTGCAGCGGTGAGGTGACGAACGTCACCCGCACGTTGCGCTTCACGGCGTGCTGGATCTTCTTGGTGAGCTCGTCCCGGACCTCGGAGACCTGGGGCGTCGTGAGGATGAACGTCTGCGTCGACTGGTCGAGCAGCTCCCCGATCTTCGCGACGACCTTGTCGTGGCCGGAGAGGAGGTAGACGAGCTGCGGCTCCCCGTGCTCGCCGACGACGCGATGGAGGTGGGCGAGCTTCTCGAACACTTCCTGGATCGCCGCCTTGAGCTGGTCGGCGACGTCGAGCGGCGCGGTGGGACGGAACAGGATCGGCTTTCCCCCCGTCGGCTGGGCGTACCCCTTCTCGGCGAGCGACTCGAGGACCTTGTAGGCGCTCGTGCGCGGGATCCCCGCGGCGGTGGCGAGGGTGGCAGCGTCCCCGACGCCCCGGGCGACCAGCGCGATGTACGCCCGGGCCTCGTACTGGGTGAGGCCGACCTTCCCGAGCACCTCGGTGGCGCGCCGGAACTCTTCCGACGTCTGGTTGCCCAGCGCGACGGCCGCCTCTTCGATCGTCGACATGCGGGTCGAAGGGTCGGACGACGTGCGCCCGTCTTAACGCTGCCCCCGGCGGGGTCGAACTACGGCACCGGCTCGGCGAGCTTGAGGAGGGCCGCGCGGCCGAGCAGTTCCTCGACCTCCGCTTTCGAGAGCAGCCCCTTCTCGACGAGGAGCTCCGTCACGGGACGTTGCGCCCGTTCGGCCTCGTGGAGCACCTCGGCGACCCGCAGGTACCCGAGCTTCGGCGTGAGGACGGTGGCGAGGGCGGCGGACTCCTGGAGGAACCGCTCGAGCCGGGCGGCGTTCGCGGTGATCCCGTCGACGCACGTCCGGGCGAAGACCGGGAGGTAGCGCGTCAGGATCTCCGCGGCGAACAGCACCTCGAACGCCGCGAGGGGCGTCATCACGTTGATCTCGAGCTGGCCGGCCTGGACCGCGTAGGCGGTCGCCGCGTCCGCCCCGAGCACGTGGAACGCGACCATGGAGAGGCACTCCGCGGCCGACGGGTTCACCTTCGCCGGCATGATCGAGGAGCCCGGCTGGATCTCCGGGACCCGGATCTCGTCGAGCGCCGTCGCCGGCCCGCTGGCGAGCAGCCGGAGGTCGCCCGAGATCCGTACGAGCTCGAGGGCGAGCGCGCGCAGCACGCCCGACGCGGCGCCGAGCGGCCAGCGGCTCTGCATCGTCTCGAACGGGTCCCGCGCGACGGTCAGGGGGAGCCCGGTGAGTCGCGCGTATTCTTCGACGGCCGCCGTCCGGAAGCCGGGGACGGAGTTGACGCCGCTCCCGACGGCGCTGCCGCCGAGCGGGATCTCGGCCAGCGCGCGCTCGACGGCCGGGAGGGTCTCCGCCACGTGCTCGAGCGCGGATCCGTAGGCGTGGAATTCGGCCCCCAGCGTCACGGGCATGGCGTCCTTCAGGTGCGTGCGGCCCGACTTCGGAAGGCGCGCGAACTCCGCCCCCTTCCGGTGGAGGCTCTCGGTGAGCGTCGTGAGCGAGACGCGCAGTTCCCGGAGGGCGAGCAGGGTCGCGACCTGGGCGGCGGACGGGAACGTGTCGTTCGTTGACTGGCCCCGGTTGACGTGGTCGTTGGGGCTGAGCTCGGCGTGGTCGCCGCGGGGCTTGCCGAGGATCTCGAGGGCCCGGTTCGTCAGGACCTCGTTGACGTTCATGTGGAACGACGTCCCCGCGCCCGCCTGGAAGACGTCCACGACGAACTCCCGGTCGAATCGCCCCGCCGCCATCTCCTCGGCGGCCTGGGCGAGCGCGCGGCCCCGCCGCTCGTCGAGTCCGCCCAGCCGGACGTTGGCGCGGACGGTCGCGAGCTTCAGGTACGCGTACGAGCGGATCAGGAGCGGGGACTCCGTGAGACCGCTCACCGGGAAGTTCTCCCGGGCGCGCAGGGTCTGGATCCCCCAATAGACGTCGTCGGGGACCTCGCGCGCACCGAGCGAATCCTTCTCCGAGCGGGGCGGGGCCATGGCGGCGGGAGCGGGGCTGGCGACAAAACCCTTTACTCCGTGCGGGGTCCCCGGACGACCCCCTCTCGGGGCCGGGGTACAGCCGCATGATCGATCCCGGGACCCTCGCGAACGACATCGCGGGGAACGTGACCTTGCTCGCGTTCCCGGCGGTCCTCTGGGCTCTCCTGTACCTCCTCGCCTGGGAGCACGGGCCGTTCGCCACGAGCGTGGGGTTCGGCCGCCGCACGTTCTGGATCCTCCTGCCGGGGGCGCTGCTCGCGACGCTCGTCCTGCTCCCGATCACGCCGATCGGCGACGACTGGCTCGCCGTGAGCTTCTCCGGAGCGCTGTTCCCGATCCTCGTCGGCCTGCTGGCGTTCGAGCGGTTCGCGCCGCCCGCCCTCCGGAACGCGCTCCGGTTCGTCGGGCTCCTCACGCTCGAGACGGCGGGCCTGCTCCTCGTCGTCGTCTTCGTGCCCGCCACGACGATCCAGACGATCGCCGTGGTCGCGGTCGCCGCCGCGGTCCCGATCGCGGTCGGCGCAGCGTCCCGGACGACCCAAGACGCCGCGATCAAGCGGATCGCGCTCGTGCTGGCCCTCACCTCCGGGGTGGCCGTCCTGACGTTCCTCACCGCGATCTCGATCCCCGGCGTGGGCATCGAGGAGACGTTCCCCGCGTACCTCCTCCCGCCGATCGGCGCCGGGGTCGTCGCCGCCGCCCTGGCCGAGTCGGTCTTTCCGGGCGAGGAAGGGTTCGCCCTGCCGGTCGCCTTCCTGGCGGCCACCTGCGGCACGCTCGTCGGCGCCGACGTGCTGCGTCAGCCGCCGCTCTACGCCGCCGGGACACCGGCCGGCCTCTACGCGATCGGGGGCGCGGGCGTGCTCGACCTCGTCTACCTCTCCGGGCTGCTCGCCCTCGGCGCGGCCTACGTGATCCATCGGGCGCTCGACCGAGGATACACCCCGATCGGCACGCCGATCCCGCCCTCGGAACCGACCGCGCTCGCCCGGCTGGGCCGCGCGTTCCGCTCCGGCGCCGACGGTCGCATCCCCGAGTCCCTCGCGGAGTCGGCGGCCGCGAGCCGGGAGGCGGCGGCCGAGGCCCATCGGCTGCTCGCCCTGCCCGACGCCCCCCCCGATCGGCCGTGGGACGGGCTCCCCGTCCCCGGCTGGGTCGTGAGCGACCAGGCGAACCTGGACGCCGTGGCCCGGTCGGGCGCGACGGACGGACGCGAAGGGTTCCGGGGATTCCTCACGGCCCGATGGCTCGTCCTCCTCGGCCGGGAGTTCGGGCTCCGACGGTTCGGCTCGATCGGAGCGCGGGTGGCGGCGTTCCTGGTCGATCTCGCGATCGTGACGGCGCCGGCGGCGCTGCTCTGGGTCTATCTGATCGAGACGACCCCGGGGTCGCTCTCCGATCTCGCCGCCAGCATCCCGCTCAACACGGCGATCTACGGGTACGCCGCCGTCGCCTTCCTCTACTTCGTCCTGTTCGAGAACCTCGCGGGACGGACCCCCGGTAAGGCGCTGCTCGCGATCGCCGTCCGGGATCGGCGCATGGACCCGCCGCCGTTCTCGTCGGCGCTCCTGCGGAACGCGTCAAAGCTCCCGACCCTCACCGTCGTCGGGCTCGGCCTCGCGATCGCGCTCCTGTTCCTCCTCCGGGGCGGGCTCACCGGGAGCCTCTCGATCGCGGGCGGGGTGCCGATCCCCGCGAACCTCGTCGATTTCGTGGGCGTGCTCCTGTTCGTCGTCGGGGGCGTGGGGATGCTGGGCGGGATCGGGGTCCTGGGGATCCTCCTGACCGCCGAACGTCAGCGGTTCGGGGATCTCGTGGCGGGCACCTGGGTGATCCGGACTAGCCGCCCGCGGGAGGAGCCGCCCCCGCCGCCGGCGGGGGGCCGATCCGGGTGAGCGGGATCGCGATCGACGAGACGTTCGCGTCCCGCCCGTCGCGGTTGACGAGCCGCTCGGTGCCGATCGCGATCGCCCCGATCTCGACCTGACCCTCGAGGAAGCGGCGCCGCACGACCTCCACGACGTCGACGGCCTTCGCGATGGCGTTCCCCCGCGCCTTCACGACCACCGGACCCGCTCCCGAGTTGAGCTGCGTCACCACCTGGAAGACGTAGGTCATCGTCGGCTTGAGGCCGATGAAGACCGTCGCGGTCGGGGCCTCCGAGCCGCGCGCACCGGTCGCCGGCATGGGACGGGCTCCACCGCGCCTCCGTACAAGGCTTTTTGCGCGCGGCCGTACCCTCTCGGTGCCCGTGAGCGGTCGCGTTCGCAAAGGTTATCGCTCGGGCCCCGTAGGCGCGGCCGGTCGTGCAGGGGTGGCCCAGCTTGGTCAAAGGCGCCAGGTTGAGGTCCTGGTCTCGTAGGAGTTCGTGAGTTCAAATCTCACCCCCTGCATACCCCTCGCGAACGTCCATGGCCGACCCGATCCGCTCCTGTCCGCATTGCGGCGCCTCCCTGCCGGAGGACGTCCTGCTCTGCCCGACCTGCCACAACCCCGTCGATCTCCCCGCGATCCCGGAGGCCGCCCTCGGCGGACCGGGAGGCGCCGACCCGCCGGCGGAGGGGGCGACCGACCCGGTCTCCCCCGTCCCGACGAGGGCGGAACCGGCTCCCGAGGACGACGACGCGGTGGTCGCCCCGGCCCCGACACGGGTCCCGGCGAAGCCCGCCTCCCGGCGGGGGACCGCCCCGCCCGCGAATCCGTTCGCGGCGGAGCTCGCCCGACGGCTCGCGCGCGTCGCGCAGTGGGCCGAGGGGGCCGTCCCGCTCGGCGTCGAGATCCCGCGTCTGCCCGCCTGGGCGGAGGAGGCCGCCCGCGCCTCGTGGAACCCCGAGCCGTGGGCCGAGGCGGTCCGCGGCATCGAACGGATCGCCCAGAAGCGGATCGTCGTCGGGTTCGAGGAGTGGGCGAAGCGGACGAAGGCGCGGCTCACCCGGCTCGAGGCGTACGCGGTCGACAGCCGGCTCGAGCGGGACCAGATCGAGGACACGCTCCACGCCGCGCGCACCGGCGACATCGCCCAGGCGCTCTCCACGTTCCAGCAGGTCGACCGGGTCGTCGCGCTCAAGGAGCGGCACCTCGACCAGGCCCGCGAGGAGCTCGAGCGGGTCGTCGCGCTCCTGCGCGACATGCAGGCGCTCGCCGTCGATCCCCCCCAGGATCCCGCGACGGTCGAGGACGATCTGGAGAGCGAGCTCCGGGCCGGCAAGCTCGCGCCCCTGAAGCAGCAGATCCGCGCGCTGCGCCTCCAGGCGGTCAACCGCCTGAAGGCCGGCCTGCCGCGGTACATCGCCGACTACGGGGATTACCTGCTCGACGAGCGCGCCCACGGGATCGCGACGGAGCTCGAGGCGACCGAGCTCGCGCGGGGCGCGCGCGAGTTCTTCCGGGGCCACCCCGAGGAAGGCCTGCGGCGGCTCCGCGCGCTCCAGCAGCGGCACGGGCTCCCGCCGAACCGCGTCCCCCACGGGGGGACGCGCCGCTAGAGGATCTGCTCGAACAGGCGGACGTCCTCGTTCCACTCGTGCCGGTGGAGGACGCCGCACTCGGCGAAGCCGAGGTGCTTGAAGAGCGCGACCGCCGCCGGGAACCCGGCGAGCGCGTCGGCCCAGACCTCGCCGGCGTTGGCGTGACGGGCCCATTCCACGCCGGCGCCGACGAGCGCGCTCGCGACCCCCTTGCGCCGGTGCTCGGGATCGACCGCGAGATGGACCAGGTGGCAGTTGCCGCGCGTGACCTCGCAGCCGACGACGCCGAGCAGGCGGCCGCCCTGGCGCGCCGCGAAATACGTGACCCCTTCCATCCAGCTGGTGAACTCGAGCGGGGTCGGCTGCCAGGATTTCACGAGCTCGACGGGGGCCGGCGGATGTCCCGGCGACTCCCACACCCGGCGATAGAGCGCGCAGATCTCGGGAACGTCCTGGTGGGTGATCCGTTCCACGGTGATCGGCGTCTCGGCGGCCTTCGCGGCGGCCGACGGCGGGCGCTCCCCTCCCCGGTCCGTGCCGTGCATCGCCGCCAAGCTCGATTCTCCGGTCCGGATCGGTGGAGAGTCCACGCGCGAGCGCGCTCTTGAACCTTACCCCGCGATCGCGCGCGCCGGCTCACGGAGTGTGGCGCGACGGGGTCCGGGGGAACGGCGTCGTCTCGCGGATGTGCTCCCGGCGCAGCATCCACCGCAGCATCCGCTCCACGCCGAGGCCGAAGCCGGCGTGGGGGACGTTCCCGTGCCGGCGGAGGTCGAAGTACCACTCGTACTCCTCGGGGTTCGCGCCGATCGCGCGGACGCGCTCCGTGAGGCGGGCCAGGTCGGTCTCGCGGCACGACGCTCCGACCATCTCGCCGTATCCTTCCGGCGCGAGGAGGTCGGCGGCCTCGACGGTGCGGGGGTCGTCGGCCGAGCGGAGCATGTAGAACGCCTTCAGTTCGCGCGGGAAGTGGGTCACGAACGTCGGCACGGACGCTTCGAGCGTGAGCGCCCGCTCCTCCGCCGTCCCGAGGTCGCTCCCCCACTGGACGGGGAAGCCCTGCCCGGCGAGCCGCGCGATCGCGTCGGCGTACTCGAGGCGGGGGAACGGCGCCGCGAGGGCGAGCAGCTCCTCGGGCTTCCGTCCGAGGGCGCGGAGCTCCGCGGGCCGATGCGCGGCGACCGCGTGGGCCACCGCGACGACCAGTCGCTCTACGAACGCCATGAGCCCGGCGAGATCGGTCCACGCGAGCTCGACCTCGAGGTGCTGGTACTCCGTGAGGTGGCGCGGCGTCCGCGACTTCTCGGCCCGGAACGACGGCGTGAGCGCGTAGACCCGCTCGTGCGGGGCGAGCATCGCCTCGAGGTAGAGCTGCGCGCTCTGGGAGAGGTATCCCGGGCGGCCGAAGTAGTCGATCGTGAACGCCTCCGCGCCGCCTTCGGCGGGGTTGCCGGTGAGGATCGGCGGCGTGACCTCGAGCACGTCCTCCGCGTCGAGGAACGCCCGCAGCGCGCGCAGGAGCTCGGCCTTCACGCGGAACGTCGCCACGTGCTCGTCGGAGCGGATCACGAGATGCCGCTTGTCGAGCCGGAACTCCTCCGTCTGCTCCTGGAAGATCGGGAACGGGAGCCCGGGGTCGACCACGGTGATCGACCGCGCCCGGATCTCGCGGCCCCCGGGGGCCCGGGGATCCTCCGCGACGGTCCCCTCGACGTCGACGACCCCCTCGACCTGCACGTGCTCGGCGGCGTCGAACGACGCCGCGCCGAGGACGTCCTTCTTGCCGGTGACCTGGACGGTGCCGGTCCGGTCGCGGACGTGGAGGAAGAGGATGCCGCCCGAGGATCGAGAACGCTGCAGCCAACCGCGCACGCGGACCAGCGTGCCGACCGCCTCCGCGGCGAAGACCCGGGCGATCGGGACCGCGGGAGTTTCGCTCACTGGTATTCCCGCCACTTGTAGCCGCACTTCGTGCACTCGAAGATGCGCGTCTCGGGTTCGTCCGAGCCCCGCGTCTGACGGAGGACCCAGTACGCCTTGGTGTTCCCGCACTTCGCACAGAGCTCGTCGGCGGTCGGCAGCGTCACGGTCTTCGCGTCGACGACCGCCATCTCGCGCGCCGTCGGCGTGGATCGTCCGACCTCGACCCCCCGGCCGAGCGGGACCTTCTGGCCGCAGGCGGAGCACTTCCAGACCCCGGCCGCGCGGTCGGGGCGCATGAGCCGCTTGCAGTTGGGGCAGAACATGGGAACCTCGATGACCGGGAGGACCGTATTTAACGATGGGCGGGGCGGTCGACGGGTCGCGCGCTAGATCGTCGCGCGCACCTCCGGCGGGAGTCGCAAGAGTCCCGAGCGGAGCGAGATCGCGCCGGTCTTCCGATCGATCTGACCCCGCACGCCGAAGGCGCGACGCAGCCCGCCGCCCCCGATCATGAACCAGAACACTTCGTAGACGTCCCCGCGCTCGAGGGCGGCGCCGGCATGGTAGTTCTCGGCGAGCCACTCGTTCTTCGCCATCGCGGCGAGATACGTCCGCTCCAGCGCCGCCTGCGGCGAGTCGACCGGCCCGGACGCCGTCGGTTGCTTCCGCACCTCGAGCCGGTGCTCGCGGCCGGTCGGCCCTCCCCCGAGTTCGAGGTCCCGGAATCGGATCCGGTAGCGGTCGGGCTCGTCGACCTCGTCGACGAGCAGCCAGCTCCACGGACTCGGGTTCGGCAGCACCGCTCCGTACCCCTCCCGCCGCGCGGCGATCCCCGCCCGCCACCGGGCGACCGAACGGAGGACGAGGTAGCCGCCGTAGATCGCGATCAGGATCCAGACCGTCTCGACCCAGACGTTGAACGCGACGGTTCCGTGTTCCGCAACCAGGACGACGAGCGTCCCCGCTGTGAGGACGATGGTGACGAGGTTGACCGCGATGTCCGCGTCCAGCTTCAGGAAACGGCGGGAGAACGGCTCGAACGGCGCGACGGCATAGTTCGTGAAGCCGTCGAGCACGAGGTGGGAGAGCCCGCCGATCTCCATCGCGACGAAGTAGAGGAGCGTGGACGCGGGGGTGAAGTACGGCAGGTACGGCACGAGGACGCTGCCGACCGCCGCGATCACCGTCACGCCGAGCACCGTGTGCACGATCCCGCGATGGTGGAGCCGCGGGAACCACCGTGTGAGGGGGAACAGGAGGATGTCCGCATCCGGGAGCCCGCCCGCGAGCGCGCCCGCCGCGATGTACTGCGGGGCGGCCGGCCCCCAGATGACGAAGGAGAGCAGGTAGGCGAAGATGACGTGGGTGAACAGGTCCATCGATCCGCCCCGGAGGCTTCAGTCGAGCAGCTGGTCCGGCGTTCCGGCGCTCGAC
>Ga0335072_10004852_pt1 | contig 19871 bp, 23 predicted proteins | sample Lox_Sample_21_FD_206725 | JGI IMG/M metagenome (GOLD analysis project Ga0335072, IMG submission 206725) | Soil microbial communities from Loxahatchee National Wildlife Refuge, Florida, United States - Lox_Sample_2.1 | ecosystem: Environmental > Terrestrial > Soil > Wetlands | place: USA...
GCGTATTCCGCGATGACGGTGATCGGCAGGCGATACGCGGGGTCGGCCCCGGCATAGAGGTCCATCACGTACAGATCGCGCTCGGCCATGTGCTTCATCACGCGGTCGAGCAGCGCCTCAAATTTTGCCGGGTCGAACCGCTGGTTCACCCTGCCCCAGTCAATACGGCTGCGCGTCTCTTCGTCCTCTACTGTGAACTTGTCTCTCGGCGAGCGACCGGTGCGCGATCCGGTCAGCGCCACCAGCGCGCCGTTCGCGGCGAGACGGCCTTCGCCGCGCGCAATCGCGGCCTCCACCAGTTGCGGAGTCGACAGGTTCCGGTGAACAAGCGGGCCTTCAGTCAGAGTTCGCAGGCCGGTTGCCATCGTGGCAGCTCCCATAAATACGCTCCTTGAGCAAACTGTTTATTTTGCCATCCGGCAGCGGGAGATGGCAAAAGCGCTATCTGTAATCACCGCTTGGCATCATTGCGCTCTACAGCTATGTTCCTTTTTAAGATGATGTTCGTATAGGAGATTTCATGGAGTCTATCGCACTCATCGGAGCATCCGGCAGTCTGGGTAAATCCATAACCTCCGCGCTCAGCGCAAAATCAACAGCCTACCGCGTCATCGGAAGATCAGAAGCATCGCTCCGAGCAACTTTCGCCGCCGACACGTTCGCCACGATCGCCACATGGAATCCGGATGAGCCCGAGTCGATTCGACACGCGCTCGCTGGCATCGAAACCGCCATCTACATGGTTGGCGTCAACTATGGGCAGTTCGAACTGCATCCGCAACTCATGAGAAAGACCCTCGACGGAGCAATATCCGCCGGTGTGAAGAAGCTTCTGCTTATCGGGACCGTGTATCCCTATGGCCGGCCACAGGCCAACCGCATAAATGAGGACCACCCGCGCCAGCCGCATACATTCAAGGGTCGCATGCGCAAGGAACAGGAAGATTTAGTCCTCGCAGCGCATGATACGGGAAAGATCCAGACTGCTATCCTGCGGCTCCCCGACTTCTACGGCCCCGGCGTCGATAAAAGCTTTCTCTGGAGCGTCTTTCAGGCCGCAAAAACCGGCAGGCGCGCCCAACTCGTCGGCCCCATCGACACACCGCATGAATTTGTCTACCTACCGGACGCTGGTTCCACCATCGCACGCCTCATCTCCGAACCAGGAGCGTAGGGACACGCGTGGAACCTGGGCGGTGCAGGCGTCACCTCGACGCGCGCCATGGCTGACGAAATCTTCGCCCAGGTTGGCCGCAAGCCGAAATACATGGTCGCGGGAAAAACCATGCTGCGTATCTTCGGTCTCTTCAACCCCATGGTTCGCGAACTGGTTGAAATGCACTACCTGCTGACATCACCCATTATCCTCGACGACACGCGCCTCAAGAACCTGCTGGGCGAATTGCCAAAAACGCCCTACAAACAGGGCATTCGCCAGACCATGGCTTCGATTTAATGATCGGATTCTCCGGGAAGTGCAATAATAAGTGCGACTATCGAACCGCTGCTCAGACTTTCTGTAATCTCCTCCAGGTATCGAGTAGATAAAGCGAAACAGGCGCAGGAACTCTCCAGACGGGAAGAATCAACGAAGGAGCTTATATGGCTGGGGACCTGCAACTCATCTGCAGCGACTGCGGACAGGAATTTACTTTCACCGCGGCCGATCAGGCATTCTTCCGCGAGCGCGGCTATTCCGCGCCCAAGCGGTGCAAGGCATGCCGACAGGCCAAGAAGAACGAACATCAGGGCGGCGGCTATAGCGGCGGTGGTGGTGGCGGCGGCGGATACCGATCGAACACAACGCAGGGGACCTCGGTCATCTGCGCCGGTTGCGGGCAGCAGACCACAGTTCCCTTTGAGCCGCGCGGCGACCGGCCGGTCTTTTGCCGGACCTGCTACCAAGCACAGTCCGGTGGCCGCGATTCGAAAAGGCCGCGCAGCGGTGGCCGTGACCGCTATTAAACCTCGATAAGCTCCTTCGCTGGGCCATGGTTACGGCAATCAGCCGAATCATGGCCCATTAACTTTTCACGTAACTATGACTGAGCTTTTTCCGTTCCCTGTTGGCATTGAAACAATAGGGTGCGAATAAACTGCTCGTGAAAAAGGGCCGTCCAAAGACAGCCCTTTTTCTTATATGCTAACGGCGCCTTCTACGGAACAGGCTGGGCATCGTCGCTGGCGGGCAAGGTCGGCAGCTTGCTGGTATGTCCCGCCTCGTGCAGCACCACGTCCAGATGCTCGAGCACTTCATCGATGCTCATCGTATACATCTCGCGCCCATTGTCGTAACCGGACTCGACTGCTTGCTTCAGATAATGTCCTGCAATTTGCGCGGCCAGCTGGTCGGTAATCACATGGCCTGTCCGCTTCTTCTGCTCCACCCATGCCTCGCAGGGCATCGCAATCCACACCGGACGGTTGTTCACTTCAAAACGCACGTCTACGGCATCGGCATGGCGGGTCGCAATAGCGACGATATTGGCCTTCCACCGGCAATGCAAATCTTCTCCGGTCCAGCGGTCAGTCACGTGAAAGTCGTCATACATGATTGCCTCTAGCGTATACGGCTGCCGCTGCCGTATCAAGCGCCGCGCAGAAGGGCACCTGAAAAAATGTGGATTTACACAATCGGCACGCAAATCTTTTTTTCTCCATCCTGCGTCCAATATTTGTCTTGCATGGGACAAAAGATGCATCTGAAGTAAAGGAGTTTAAGCAAAGTGACACAATCTGCCTACAACCTGCGGCACATTGAGGAGAAGCTGCTGCAACAGCAAGCCGTACTCGAGCGCTCGATGTTGACCGCCGTAGAACAGGGCCGCCAGACCGTTACCGACGCAACGCAGGACATCGCCGACCAGGCCGTCTCTTCCTATCAGAAGGAGCTGCTGTTTACGCAGGGAACCAACGGCCATAATCAGCTGTCGCAGATTCGCCTTGCTCTTGAGCGCATCGGCGAGGGCAGCTATGGCGAGTGCCTGCAATGCGGCAACACAATCGGCGCCAAACGCCTCGAAGCTCTGCCGTGGACCCCCTACTGCATCGACTGCCAGGAAAAGATCGAGAACGGGGAGATAGAAAACCCGGTTCGCGCCGCATAAAAAATGCAGGACGCCTCCCGGTGTCCTGCAAATCCTGTCATGCCGAAATCCTGCCTGCTGCAAACGCCTTCCGTGTGCCTGAGCGCGGCCCGCGATGCTCCCGCACCAGCAAAGGGCAGCGCACCGTCGCTGCCCTTTGCATTTCACTGATTGCTGTTTTAGAAGATCCCGCTGCGCCGTTCCATCAGGACAACGTCACGCCAGAGATTATCCATCTTGCCTAACTTCTCTCTCACGCCAACCACGCGGAATCCGCATCGCTTGTGCATTTCGATGCTGGCGACGTTCTCGGGGAAGATGCCTGCCTGAAGCATCCAGAGCCCATGCTTCTCCGACTCTGCAACCAACGAGGCGAGCAGCCGCTGACCGATCTTTCTCCCGCGCATGTTTTTCGCGACATAAACGCTTACCTCAGCTACACCGGCGTAGACACAACGGCCCGATACAGGAGTAAGCGCCGCCCATCCCGCTACATCGCCATGCAGGCGAGCTACCAGACGGCACTGCTGCATGTGCGCTGCATGCCACGCCTCCCATTCCGGAGCGGAACGCTCAAAGGTCGCATTGCCGGTGGCGATCCCTTCGACATAGATGGCGCGGACTGCAGGCCAGTCCGCGGCCACCATTTGTTCGATGCCCAATTCCTGCATACACACCATTTTAGAAGTGCCCAGCACTATGGGCGTTCCAAGGGCTTCCCGAGGCCGCGCCTTGCGGCCATATCATCCGGACGGTCATCGGTTTGACCCGCCTAAACCACGCTGCTAGACTTAAAAGTATCTAAGCAGACAGCACTATTTCCCTGCCTGCCAGTTCCCCTTCCTTAAAGGATCTCGAAGGAAACTCGTGGATACACAAACACGTCACGCACTAAAGCAGGACAGCTTCGTTCAGGCGACCGCTTCCAGCATCAACTGGGTGGATGCTCACCGCTCCATCATCATCAAGGTATCGATCGTCGTAGTCGCCGTCATCGCCATCGTCCTTGCTGGCGTTCTCTCCTACAACACCCGTTCCGAGCGCGCCGAAAACCTCTTCGGCCAGGCCATGGACGTCTACAGCACGCCGCTGGCGCAGCCCGGGCAGCCCGCCGAACCCGGCGTCAAGACCTACGCAACCGCTGCCGACCGCGCCAAGGACGCGCATCCGCTCTTCCAGGAAGTGGCGGATAAATATGGTTGGTTGAAGACCGGCGCCAATGCCCGCTATCTCGCCGGGATGACCGCCATCGACATGGGCCAGACATCGGTTGGCGAAAACGACCTGAAGCAGGCTGGCGATTCGCATGATCGCAATGTGGCCGCTCTGGCCAAGCTCGCGCTTGCCGGCCTCTATCATCAGACGGGCCGCGATTCGCAGGCCATTGCGTTGTATCAGCAGCTGATCGCGAAGCCGACGACCACTGTGCCGGCCAGCATGGCCAAGCTGCAGCTCGCCGAGCTTTATGAAACCACCAAGCCGGAAGAAGCAAAACGTCTCTACGCCGAGATCAAAGATCAGGACAAGACAACGGCAGCCGGCCAGATTGCCGCTCAGAAGCTGCAGGGCGCGACCGCTCAGCCGCAGCCTTAAAGTTTGCCCACCCCACCGACAACAGGCCCGCACATGCGGGCCTTTGTTATTTGCCTGCCGATGCCGCAGCCTCAAACTGCGCTTCTGCTGCGACATGTTTGCACGGCCAGCCCATCAGGTACGTGATGCCGATTCTCCCGCCGCTCTGCTCGCCGATCTCCCACCGATAGTCATTGCCACCGAGGCCATCCGTCAGCTCCGCCAAATCCTCGAGCGAGTAAGCTCGCAGGCACGACAGAATTCCGTCTGCAAGCAAAGTAAAAGGAACAACCGGCAGCAGATATGTCCACACGATGCGCGACCAACGAAAAGGCATGCGGGGCGTCACGTACCAGCACAATACCGGAATTGCCGCCGTTGCCATCATCGTACGCAGGTTGCGCTTTGCCGCTTCAAATACCGCGATCCCCTGACGCCGCGTCACGGCATCCGCCAGAATTGCGCGCGCCGTTTCCGGATTGAAATGGTGAAAGGTAGAGAAGATCGTACGAAAGCCATCGAGGTCAGCTGGAATCCGGGCAGCGTCCACAGGCACGGAATAAAATTCCATGCCAGGCGCTGTTTCTGCCTGCCGGAAAGCTCTGCGGTTTGGATATTTATCGGTCAGCGAGACACTGACTGGAAGCTCCTCGCGCAATCGCATCCACGGGCCGCCTCCACCGGAACATAAGTCGACGATCCGGTGTGTCCCGGCGTCTTCCATCGCCGCCTGCAGGCGCGGCACAATCACGCGATAGCTGTTGGTGCAGCTCCAAATGGCCTCCAGCGCGTCCGTCACTAGGTCGCGCAGAAAGCCCGGATACAGCCGGTGATCGTGCAACTCAAACCACTCGCGGCGTCGCATCGCAGTCGCACCCAGCATAGCAGCATCCGGCTGTCATCCTCTCAAAGGCGTTTCGCTGCTTTTTCGTGAGCGCAAAAGCGTCTTTAGCCGTCATTCTGGGTATAAGAGATGAGTTCTTTCGAAGCACAAGTCGCCGACTGGTTTTACACTCAACCTGTCTTGAAGACCCGGGAAGATGTGAGCGAATCCATCACTGCGCTCGTCGCCGAATACTCCACGACCCTGTATCGCGTCGCCTATTCGGTCACGCGCAACTCTGCCGAGGCCGAAGACATCGTGCAGGAAACCTTCCTCCGCGTCCTCAGGCATCAGAGCAAACTCGCGGAAATCCGCGATGCGCGCGTATGGCTTGTCCGCATAGCGTGGAACCTGGCCCTCGACCGCAAGCGCCGCAGCAAGGCGCGTCCGGAAACCGAAGATATTGCCGATCTCGTGCGCACGCTGCCATCGAGCGAACGCCGCGCCGACGACGAAGTCATCTCCTCGCAGGAGCACGCGCGCATGCTCGCGCTCATCGACCAGCTGCCGGCAAAAGAGCGTCAGGCGTTGCTGCTCTCCGCTCTGGAAGAGCTATCGACCAGCGAGATCGCGCACATCTGCTCCACCACCGAATCATCCATCCGCTCCCGCATCTTTCGCGCGCGCCGCGAACTTGCAGGTCTGCTCAGGAAGCAGAGGAGGAGCCGATGAACAGGCATCAAGATACTTCAAATCACGCGGACAACCGGATCGACGCCACGCTGCGCCTCCTGGCACATGCGCAGCCGCCGGCGGAGTTCGAACAGCGCATCTATGTGCGTCTGCATGACGAATCCGCGCGCACGCAAAAGAGTTTGGCCGGAAGATTCGGTCGTTTCTTTCTTGCGCAGCGAATTGTATTCGCCTCAGCCGCCGCAGCGCTGGCCTGCTGCGCCATCGTCATCGGCAGCGTGCAGCATTCGCGGCAACGCGCATTCCCGGCCACTGGCGTGCACCTCTCTGCTCCCGGCAGCGGACTCGGCGCGGCTTCAGGGACGCGCATTGCGCCCGCGCCGATTGCGGCACCGGAGCACGCCCGCGCGCGCGCCGAGCGAAAGGCCACAGGAGGCCGCGCCACAGTCTCTCGCGATGCGCACAAACCCAAAGGCGTGGCCGTCCCTGAATCTACCGAACCGGAAAAGCCCTAACGCGACAACACTTCAAAGAGCACGTGCAGGAGCGCCAGCACGGCCGCGCCGATAAACGCCGCGCCGAAGGTATTCACATAGAATCCGGGCACGACGCCGCTGGCCAGCTTCAGAATCAGCGCGTTAATCACCAGGAAAAATAATCCCAGCGTCAGAATTCCAAGTGGCAGCGTAATCAGCTTCAGCAGAAATCCCAACGTCACGTTGAGCAGGCCGATCACAATCACTGCAATGAGCGCCGACGGCAGGTTTGCCACCTTGAAACCCGGCACCAACCACGCAACAATCAACAGCGCAATCGCGTCAAGAATCCATCTCACCAGCAACCGTAGCATATCTCTTACCTTTCTTTTTGAATCAGGGAACGTCTCTCAACTGGGAACAATCGCGACCGTACCAGCGTACCCTGAGATATCCAGGAAGGCCAGAAGGAAGGACAGCCGTTATGAAGCCCCATTTTCTGCTGACTGCCCCAGTCTTCATGGCAGCGCTTTTCTTCGCGCAATCCACGCAGCCGCCGCCTCTGCCTGACGTGCCCACGCTCATGAAGCAGGTCGAAGACCATCAGCATAAACTCGACCAGGTGCGCGAAAACTACACCTACCACGAAACCGTCATCACGCACGAACTGGACAAGAAGGGCAATATCAAGAAGATCGAGAGCGAAGAAGACGATATTTTCTTCGTGAACGGCCACGAGATCGACCGCAAGATCAAGAAGAATGGAAAAGACCTGAGCGCCGATGAGCAGAAAAAAGAGCAGGACCGGATTGAGAAAGAAGTAGAAAAAGCTTCGAAGACGCCGCCCGGTCAATCGCTGGACAAGAACGAAGTGAGCGTGACCCGTCTGCTCGAGATCATGAAGGTGTCGAACCCGCGGCGCGAGCAGATGGATGGCCGCAGCATGATCGCCTTCGACTTCGCCGGCGATCCACACGCCAAAACACACGGCATGGCTGAGGACGCCTCAAAGAAGCTGTCCGGCACAATCTGGATTGACGAGAACGACCGCCAGGTCCGCCGCATGATCGCCCGCTTCGACGACAACTTTCATCTCGGCTTCGGCCTGTTTTCCGTCGGCAAAGGAAGCACCTTCACCTTCGACCAGAAGCTTGTCAACAATGAACTCTGGCTGCCGACCGACGCGCAGGCCCATGTGGTTGCCCATGCGATCGGCATCATCGGCTGGCGCGGCGACATCGCCGTCACCGATAACGACTACGAGAAATTCCACGCTGACGCCGTGCAGCAGCCCGGCGCAACCGTCGTCGATCCGCAGTCTCATTAAACAAAAATACCGCCAGTTTCCCGGCGGTATTTTTGTAACTCAATCAGGCACACAAATTACTGAGGCTGAGGCTGGGCCTGTGGCTGCGCACCGCCCTGCATTCTCTGCTGCATCCGTTCCTGCATCTTCTGCTGCATGGCTTCGTATTGCTGCTTCTGCTGGTCGTTCAGCACGGCTTCAATCTTGCTGCTAGTATCCTCGCGCAGGCTCTTCATCTTCGTCATCTTGTCGTCGCGCGACAGCGACGTGTCCTGATGAATCTGCATCATCTGCTGGTGCTGATTCTCAAGGATCGGCTTGATCTGGGTCTGCTGATCGGAAGTGAGATTTAAAGTCTTCGTCAGATGTTCCAGCTGTCTATCCGGATTCATCTGGCCGTGCCCATGCATCGGCGGCGGGCTAGTGGATTGATCCTGCGCGAATGCCGTCATTCCAAGCCCGAGCAGGCCAGTGAGCGCTATCGTACAAAGTGTTTTTCGCATAGTGTATGTGATTCCTCCAACACTGATTCAGAACACCGTCTGGCGTGCTGGGTTGCGCTCGCCCCTCTAGGCGATGAGCGCTTCCAATGCAGATAGACGCAAGAATTCGCCCGGCAGCCGACTTGTCACATAACTTTTATCTGACCTGGCCTGAGATTTCACTTTGCGCTTGCATGGGTTGCCGCCAATGGCGGCATCACCACCGGCCCTGAACGCAGCCCGCAGGCAAGCAGTCCTTCGGCATGTTCCTGAGGATGCGGGAGATACGCGTATGCAAACACGGCGCGGTACTCGTTCTCGCCAGGATAGTTGCAGATGGCGCAGCTCGGGCGGTAGGCGATTGCTGGATGGTCACTCACCGACTCCGTCCATTCGTGCGAGGCATGCGCGGGAACCGTCATGTATTGCGGATGCTGCGGCGGTTCTTTAGGCTGATAGGCAAAGACCTCGCCCTTCTCGTTGTAGGCGTCCACCAGGCTGCCGCCCGATCCGCTCGACGCGCGCCACAGCCACTTGCTGCCGACATGCGCATACCAATGCGCGCTGGAGGGAACGGGCTCGGCCAGGCGAATCTCCTTATTCGTATCGTTTTTGATTACAAATACAAATCCCGGACCTTTACCCGGCTCCGCTTCAGCCAGATAGCTCGCCGTGAGCGTGATCTTCGAGCACAGCGGCACATACGGTCCAGGATGATGGGTGACGGCCTGTCCTGTGGACATGGCCAAGGCCGTAAGTGCAGCGAAAACCGTTTTGCATCTGCTCATCAAACCTAGACTATCGTGGTCAGGCGCGCTTGAGCGCAGGCAGACGGTTTTTTGCCGTCGGTTGCAAAAGCAGCTCTGCAGTCAAATCCCATCGAAGTGCCATCTCTGCAGGGCATCCTAATACATTCCCACCGGAACTAACACCGGAAGCCTGGGTTTAAGCAGTTATCGCTTCTCGGCAGCAGGCCCTTGACGGGCTCAACGCCGGAGGGCTGAAGAAAGACGAAAGCGTACCGGGATCGGCTGCGGCGGAAAGCGAAGCTTGCTGCAGGCCTCCTGGGACACAGGTTTCCCGTGGAGCAGACCTGTGCGCCACTGAGAGGGAACATGAAATCCTGCATAGACTTGCGGGCTTCGCACCCCGCCTGGCTTTACCGCCTGCGACTTGGTTCAACCATCAGTAGTTTCACTGCCGGCGAAGGCGCTGCCCGAAGCATGATCGTTTCCCCCAAACATCTGACGGCATTGGCTTTCATCCTACTTCTTCTGTTGCTGGGACAGTCGGCGATCTTTGCCCAGCAATATCCCCAGATTGGTCCGTCGTATGGCGCGCAATATGCGCCAAACCCGTCCATGAACGATGGACCACCCCCTCCGGTCGATGTTCAATCACAGCCATATGAGGCGCAGCCGCAATATGGGACGCAACCGCAGTACGGGGCGCAGCCGCAACCCTACGCCCAGCAGTCCTATGCTGATTACGGCCAGCCCTATCCGCAGCAGAATCAGCCCCAGCCGCTCAATGCAGGCCAGCTGGAGCAGCTGGTGGCTCCGGTCGCCCTCTATCCGGATAACCTGCTGGCGATGATCCTCGCTGCCTCCACATACCCCATGCAGGTGGTCCAGGCCGACCGCTGGCGGCAGGCGCAGGGCTACGCATCTCCTGACCAGATCGCAGGCGGAGCCGACGTGCAGTCCTGGGACCCGAGCGTGAAGGCGTTAACCGCGTTTCCGCAGGTGCTGGCCGAAATGGACCAGAACCTGCAGTGGACCACCGCGTTAGGCAACGCCTACTTCAATCAGCCCCAGGACGTGATGGAAGCGGTGCAGGTGATGCGCCAGCGCGCGCAGGCTGCGGGAAACCTGCAAAACAATCCGCAGCAGACAGTCGGCTACTATGACGGAAACATCGCCCTCTACCCGGCGAATCCGCAAGTGGTGTATGTGCCGGCCTATAATCCCTGGACCGTCTATGGACAGGCAGTCTCGCCCTACCCCGGCTTTTCCCTGCTGGGCGCGCTGGGATCCTTTTTCGGATCGTCTCCCATACAGTACGGCCTGGGAATCGCGATGTCGGCCTTTAGTCACACGCCCTGGGGATGGATGGGCTGGGCCTTGAACTGGCTTACCCAATCCGTGCTCTTCAACCACTCGAACTACTATTCACACAGCTCCACAGTTGCAGATTGGCACCTGCGGCCCGGCTCCATGCGCGCTTTTTCGGGAGCGAGAACAAGCGGCTCGTATATGGCATCCGCCAACTACAGCCGGGGCGGATACAACGCCAGGTCCGAATCCAACTTTGGCTCAGGCTTTGTCCGCGAGCCGCAAAGATACGGCTATGGATACGGAGTGAACCATCAGCCGACCAACTACGGCCGTCCTTATCCGTCACCCGGAACAGCCTACGCGCGCCCCACACAGGAAGCCTATAACCGCACCCAGCCGATGCTGAGCAGGCCGCAGCAGTACAGCCGTCCAGCCTACTCAAATTACAGCTACGGCTCCAGCTTCTACAACAGACCCGCGCAGAGCTACGGCTACAGGCCAGCTCCCGGCTACAACTATTCAACGCAGGCCTATCGGACGCCCACTTCGAGCTTTCCGCGCAATGAATTCACGCAGCGCTCGTCGGGAACCTTTGCAAGCAATGGCTTTGCAGGCTATTCCAACAAGACAGAGCACTCCGGCGGCTTCCACCTCTTCGGCGGCAGTCATTCATCCGAAAATCCCTACAGTGGTGGCCACGCACCGAAGAGCTTCAACAGCAAGAGCTTCAGCGCACATTCAAGTGGGGGCTTTCATCTCTTCGGCGGGCACTCCGGCGGAGGCGGTCATTCCAGCAGCCACGGAAGCGGCGGCCATCATCACGGATGAAGTTTCTTTTCGTGCAACCTGATTGAAGCTTGATCAACACTTCGCCGAAATTCGCCGTTCCTTTTCCTGAAGTTCAGATTCTTTGGAGCGCTTTGACTGGAACTTCTACCGCGCGCCGTGATATCACCGAAAGCATGAAGTCATCCAACCAGCCAGACCCCGCGGAAGCAGCAAAGCGGGCGGCAGCAGTCTGGGCCGCCTCACAGATTGAGGACGGCATGGCCGTCGGCCTCGGCACCGGCACCACTTCGGCGCTGGTCATCGAAGAGGTAGGCCGCCGCGTCGCCTCGGGCCTGCGCATCACCGCCATCGCCACATCGGAGGCATCACACCGCGAAGCCCTCTCGCTCGGCATTTCCATGACCGATTTCGCCCACCAACTGCATCTCGATCTCACCATCGACGGCGCCGACGAGGTCGAAGACCGCACGCTGCACCTGATCAAAGGCCACGGAGGCGCGCTGCTGCGCGAGAAGATCGTTGCCATGGCCAGCAGCAAGCTGCTCATCGCCGTCGACCCGCGAAAACTGGTCAAGACCCTGGGCTCAGTCTTCACTGTGCCAGTCGAAGTGGTTCCCTTCGGCTGGGAAACGACAGCCGCGCGCCTGCGCGATCACGGCTTCGCGCCCGAGTTGCGCATCAACGACGACGGCAAGCCCTACATCACCGACGGTCAGCATTACATCCTGCACTGCGATCTGCCAAAGTCTGGCTTAACTCCAGAGCAAGCTGCCTCCGCATTCAACGATACCGTCGGCGTGGTCGAGCATGGTCTTTTCCTCGGCATGGCAAGCCGGGTCGTGATCGGAAGCGTTGAGGGTATTCAGATCCTCGAAAGAACACAGATAGTCGGCTGAGGTCTAAATTGGGGAAACAATCGAGGGTATAAGCCTAGTTGTAAAGGCAATGGCGTCTTTCTTCCTGGACCACGCTTTTCAGGCTACTGTGCCCCACATCTCGGGGTGAGATGTGGGACATACCCGGCTCCAAATACTTGGCAGCCCGTTCTGACGAAATCCAGGCCTGATCGGCTGAAGAACGCCGGCCCTATGTCCTTGTGTGCTAGCTCCTGCCGATTTGATCGGCAATTGCCACGAGCGCCCGATGCGCGCGCTCTACTCCTTCAAGGTGATAACCAATCGAGTCCAAACTGGCTTGGACAAACTGTACTTCGCGCAGTGTCGTCCAGCCAGGCTTGTGGATGATTTGCAACAGCCGATCAGACTGGTTCTCAGTCGTCATGTTGCTTATACGTTCTTGAATTTTCCGGATCTTTGGTTCAAGTTCTTTGGCATGCTCACTCATATGATTTCCTCCTTCCTGGCATAGGGTCCGCCACTCAAGACTTTGGTCCCGACCAAACGTCGCCGCCACCGCTTACTTAGTGTTCTGTACGCAGACTGCGTTTCATGCCATCACGCAATTTCATTTCCCGATAGCTAATCAGAGCTGTCGTTATGTCTGGAGCCAAAGCAAAAAGCCCGCTCTTTCGAGCGGGCTTTTATGATTATGCCCTGCGCTCAGTCACTTTGAAAGAATGAACCGAGATCAGAAATCCTGCACTCGAAATTCAGAGAGCAGGTAAGGTGGCAGCTGTGATGTGCACCGGAAAGATCTGCCACAGTTGTCCTTTATTCGCGGGCACCATCCAATCGCCGTTTGAGGCGGCCGCCGGCGCCTGCTGTTCGATCACGATTCCCCGGTTCTGACCCTTTTCGACGGCGGCCAGAACGAGACCGCTGGCCTTGTTCACGATCATGTAGTAGTCTCCCGTCGCCGTCAGCGGCGGCGTTGTGCAGTTCGCAGGGATGTCGCCGCAGTTCCCGGCCGTTATGATGTCCCACTCCTGGCTGGCATTTGTCCCCGTGATCGCAGTCACCTGGGCCGTCTGAGTATTCCCCACGACTGGACTGCCGGGCGTAGTACCTCCATTCGCATCCAGGACGTGGACTCCATGTTTCTGGTCTGCATTGATGATCTGGAAATAGCCGTCGCCCAGGTGGTCCATGGGAGCCGGATAGACCGCGCCATTCACTTCGGGATCAGCCCCCTGGGCCAGGATTTGCCACTGCTGGTGGAGGCCCGTAACACCCGTATCGAAGCCAGTACGCAGCGAACTGCCTTGCTCCTTCCCCGGTATGAAAGGCTTTGCGTCCACCGTCTCCAGAATGTGCCCGTTGACGGCGCTCACCAGCTTGTACGTGAGGGTCGGGTCTACTTTGCCGCCGAGCGCAAGCATTGACGGCAGCACGGCGTTGTCAAGATAACTTCCCGCCGCGTACGAGAAGTCGAAGAGCCCGAGGGCGGCGTTGACCCAATACCCGTAGACGCCATTGGCCCAGACGCCTCCGGCCCCGGGAATAGGCGAAGCTTCACACGCCCAGCAGTCCATGCCCATGCCCAGGTTATTGGGCGCATCTTTCTCAACCTTATTGAGATCGATGAAGTATTGGCGCTCGTGTGCTCTGGACCCGTCATAAGGTGTCAGCGCGCTCCCATACCAGGCATCAGTCGGGCTTCCACCGGGTGTATATTCCACGCCATCCTCGGCGGTGAAGATGGGTATTTCAAGCCCGGATGCTTCCGTGGCTATATTCGTCTCTTCAACGTGCTGCCCTACAGCCGGGTTGCAGCCAGGGTCGCCGCCGGCGCCGCAATCGTCCCAGTTAAACTGCGCCTGCGTCATAGGTCCGTGCCAGCCGGGATAGTAGCTCTGGCAGATGTTGTCGACGGGAATTCCATAATACTGGGTCGCTGTCGTGAAAAACGTTTGAAGGTCGGGGCCGCCGTCGATGTCAATACAGCGGAGGGGCGGCGGTATGGGAGGACCAAGATCAGGATCAGACGCGGCATCGACAATCGCCTGCATGGCCGCTTTCTGGATGGCCGCGAAGTTGGCAAAACTGGCGTTCGGCGTGCCGGCCGTGTTCGGGGTGGCGTTCGTGCCGGCGGGTGAGAGACCGCCGCTGCCCGAGGTAGTGAACATGCCGTCGTTGACTTCATTTCCCATCGCAACCATGTCCGGCATGGCTCCGTTTGCGCGAAACAGTTCGATCTCTTGCTTGACGTAGTTGTACATAAGGCCGGCATTGGGAGGAACTCCCGCCAGCTCAGCGATCGTCTTACCAGCCCAAAGCCCTGGCGTGTCCGAAGTGTTGTAGCCGTCATAGAACAAGCAGAGAAAGACCGCCATGCCAAGCTCTTTCGCGCGCTTGGCCAGGTCAACGGCTGACCAGTCCGTCTGCGCATAGTTCCCGCTGCCGCCATCCGATGTAGCTGGAACGATCTGGTTCACTGCGGTCGCGGGAAACGTTGTCGCGGTGCCCGCAGGCAAGGTGTAGTTGGTATATGGACCATTCGACATTGAAAAGCTGACGCTTCCATGCACGACGGTGGTGCTGATCGAGGCCGGGCGAAGGCGAATCGCATTCATCCCGCTGTTCTTGAAGATTTGCAGCATGTCCTGTCCTGGCAGATAGGCATCATGCCACCACGGGAGATTTGTGGGATTCTGGGCGGCACGGTCATACTCCTCTTTTAAGGCAGTGCTCATGTCATTTCCCCGCCAATATACGGGGCGAAACAGCCACTGCTGGCTTTGCTTGCTGGTATCAGCCGCTGACAGGATCAGTTTTGCGCCTGCACTCTGACCGGAGGCATCCAGCACGCGTCTGGAACCGATGTTCCGGATTGAGTTGTAGCCATTCGTGGTGTAGGTAAAGGACCACTCCTGGGTGGGAACATCAACGCCGCATGGTTTCTGCACGATAGCAGCGGTTGCTGCAAAAAAGCCCGGCTCGCTGTCCAGACACAGCCCGCTGGCAATGTTGCTGATCTTCCAGTTGCCGTCGGGCAGCTTCGTCATTGCCCATCGCTGGCTCAAACTCGAGAAGCTGCGGGCGTTCTGGGTAACGTAATTCTCATTCGGCCCCGAGTTGCCGTTCAGGTCCGCCTGTAAGCCCGAAAGCTGATTGATGAGGTAATAGGTCTCGCCGTTGATCGGGCTGGGATCGACCGGCTCCGGAGGTTGCGTAACTGGGACTTGCGCAAGCGCCAGCGTGGAACTGACCACTGCAAGCGCAGCAGACATCAGGGTTGACCACTTCATTTCTACTGTCTCCTTCCCAGAAAGGCCGACATTCTGGGGTCTCGGCCAGGTTTAGGCGGCGATTGCGTTCACGCCGTGCCGAATTGTGAGTGGACGGAGATTGACTGTCAGTCCGGCTGCTATTTCTTACCGCCAGGACCCGTCTATGTATTCGCTTACATCTTGTCGTGTACCCGCTTACATTTCTGGTTATCCATAAAGTAGCGGATGGAAAATTGATAGTTTGCAGCTGGAGTAATATCGTTCGGCTGGCTCTTATAGAGCATCGTATTTTGCTTTGTCAAGAAAAATTTCTTGCCCGGGGAGGCGGGGTGGTCCAGGTCTCAAAGCGTAAGCGCGAGGGTGTGCCCCATGTCTCGCTTCTGAGACATAGGATCATCGCAATCGCCATAGGCGAGACGTACTCGACGGCATCGGCAACTGCATCCTGTCCGGAGCGAGCCATTCTCTTCTGGCCTTCTCACTCTGCAGCAACTCCGGCGACCAGAAGCGATACAACAACTCGCGATTCAGCCGATGCTCATTCAACCTGAGAAACTCGTTGAAAGTCGGCTCATGGTGCGAGGCGATCAGACGCACCCACGCAGCGGTCAGCGTCTCGTGATAAAGCTCCGGCTTTCCCAGATGCTTCGCGTACGCCTGTATCCCGTTCCGTACATTATCGACGGCAACCTCCAGTGGATGCTGATGAATATGCAGCCATGCCAGCCGCAGATGATCTGCATGGCGGAAGCACGACGGCGGCAGGGAACACGCGTGAAATGCCGCGAGGAATTCGGCATCGCTCATAGCCGATGATGCTGGCCGTAACTGCATGGCAACCTTCCTCCACAAATCCGGTTTATGCCGCAGAGCACGTGGCCCCACACTGCTTGAAAACCTCTTTAATTTTCACCCTGAACAGCGAATTCCGTATTGCGCACAGAACAGGCGTCCCGTATGATGTTGCGCGCTATCACAATCCGGCCAACCTTGGAGGAAAACCATGTCACGCTTCTTTTTCGTGGCGGCGGTAACAGCCATTTGCGGGCCCCTGACCTTAGCACAACTATCCACCTCGGTTCCAAGAGCAGGGCAGGTCAGGCGTCCGGCATCCAGCATAGAGCAGCCGGGCGACCACGGAGTTAACGCTCACACCACCATCGTAATGTACGATCTCCCCGGCGACCACTCCAAGGCTGTACAGCCTGCGGAGCTGCCGCCTTTTCCCGGCTATTTCTTTGAAACGCCCGCGTCCATTGCCTGCGTATACCATCTGGTAGGAGAAACGCCGTTCGGCTGCAATCCGAATACGACAACCGCAAATCCCACCGGCGGCGGCCGCGCTATCGCCATCGTGGATGCCTACGACAATCCCACCGCCGCGTCTGATCTTGAGATCTTCTCCAAACAATTCGGCCTGCCGGCCGCGGATTTCACCGTCGTCTTCGCTCAAGGTTCGAAGCCTGGTCAAGATCCCACCGGAGGCTGGGAAGTTGAGGAATCGCTGGATGTCCAGTGGGCCCACGCCATGGCGCCCGGCGCCAAAATTTTCCTGGTCGAAGCAGCGACCAACTCATATTCAAATTTGCTCAACGCCGTGATCATAGCTAGCCATCTCGTTGCTTCTAATGGCGGTGGCGAGGTTTCCATGAGCTGGGGCGGAAGCGAGTTCACCCAGGAGACTGGGTATGACTCGGTCTTCACAACCTCAGGTGTCGTCTATCTCGCTTCGGCAGGCGACAGTCCTGGAACGCTCTGGCCCAGTACTTCGCCCAATGTCATTTCCGCCGGAGGCACGTCTATCTCACGCGACAGCAACACCGGCCAGTTCCTTCTTGAGGACACATGGCAGGATGCTGGAGGCGGCCCAAGCCTGGTCGAATCGCGCCCGGCATTCCAGGATCACATTCAGGACATCGTCGGAGACGCGCGGGGAACTCCCGATCTATCGTTCGACGCCAACCCCAACACCGGCGTATGGGTGTATGACACCAATACGGTGATCGGCGTGGGATGGTATGTCGTAGGCGGAACCAGTGTCTCTTCGCCATCGCTTGCAGGCATCCTCAACGCGGCCGGCAGTTTCAACGGTTCCAGCCAAGCCGAGAACCAGCAACTCTACCGCAACATGGATAATCGCAATGTCACTCGCGACATCGTCTACGGCACATGCGGCCTGAATATTGGCAGCTTCGCCGTCCCGGGTTGGGACTTCTGCAGCGGCGTAGGCACTCCCCAAACCCTGCACGGCAAATAGCCGCCATCCATCGCCGCAGATCGCGGCGGGTACAAAACGCCGGGAATCTGCGGACCGACGACGCCTCGTCATGTCATGTCGGTATTCCGACGTTCGCCTAGGCTGCACTCAACCGCCAGCCTCCTTTGGGATGACAGGGATGTACAGCTAAATAGCACCGAAACAGTCTTTCCCAATGCAACCGATTCACAATTGCCGCTTAAGATTTTGGTGTCGGCCTGGGGGAGATCGATTGGAAGCAGGCTTGCATTTCACCTGGCAAGGTGTCTGGAGTATCCCAATACGCAAGCCCGGTTTGGGTCAAAAATAATGAATTGATCAGAATGAAGAGGAGCGAGGAAATGAGCAACCAGCAGGCGGTAAATCTGGTACCACCGTTCACACATGAGACAGCAATACTGAAGGTCCGTAAGGCCGAAGACAGCTGGAACACGCGAGATCCAGAGAAGGTTTGCTTGGGATATTCGATAGATAGCTACTGGCGTAACCGAGCAGAGTTCGCCCAGGGGCGAAGCGAGATTGTGGAGTTCTTAACGCGAAAGTGGCACCGCGAACTGGACTACCGCCTGATCAAAGAGCTGTGGGCCTTCGGCGGAAGCCGCATTGCGGTACGTTTCGCCTATGAGTGGCATGATGATGCAGGGAATTGGTATCGCTCATACGGAAATGAGAACTGGGAGTACGACGAGAATGGCCTAAATTGTCGTCGCTATGCCTGCATCAATGATCTGCCGATCAAGGAGTCTGACCGCAAATTTCATTGGCCGCAAGGCCGGCGGCCAGACGATCATCCGGGACTCACTGAACTAGGTCTCTAGGAGCGCGGCAAAAGGAATACCCGATTCACCCGATTGTGGTATCTGCTGACCCTCTTGTGCTGGTATGTAAAAACCCTCTTATGTCGTGATGTGTGATTCGCTCCCAACGCTGCATAGTAACTCCATAGAACATATGGGCGCAGGTCGTTGGAAAGCGCGCAAGCCCCTGGAAAGGAAAACGACATCGGACAATGGAGCAGTCGGAGGCATCTTCGGATCGCCAGGCAGGAGACAAACTCCAGCATGAAAATGCTGACAATTGTAGCATTCATGTTTCCGATATCGGGGAGCGTATACTACGCAGCCTTACGGGTACTGATGCACGTCATCAGGTGAACAAAATCTGCGCGCAAATTCTCGTGCAGCCTGCCGCAAAAAACAAAAGCCCGCTCAAAAGAGCGGGCTTTTATGATTATGCCGGCGATCACCTAATCTCCCACACAATTTCTCGTGCAGTACCATCGGCCCAGCGAGGCTTAACTTCCGTGTTCGGGATGGGAACGGGTGTGACCCTCGCGGTATGGTCACCGGCAAACTGAGGCGCTTAGAAGGCGTTCACGCCTTCTGCCGGAACTCTGAGGCTTTATGCCCGAAGGACCCGACGCCTTATAACTTGGGCGGCGCTTGGCGGGCTGTTTCTCCCGCAGCCAGGTGCTTCAACGAGCTTTTTCTCTCGGAAGCGAAAACGGCAAACTGGCGCCATATCCAACCTAATATCTCACAACGAAATCGATCGGGAATATTTCCCTTGAATCTTGTTACTTTGACCAAGCGTATTTACAAGGCTTGTTGAATATCTTCAGTGCGACATACTGCACAGAATTAATTCTATGGACAAGCCGAACGGGCGATTAGTACTGGTAAGCTACACGCATTACTGCGCTTCCACATCCAGCCTATCAACCAGGTGGTCTTCCTGGGCCCTTCAGGGAGATCTCATCTTAGAGCGTGCTTCCCGCTTATATGCATTCAGCGGTTATCACAACCGAACTTCGCTACCCAGCCGTGCCATTGGCATGACAACTGGAACACAAGAGGTTCGTCCATCCCGGTCCTCTCGTACTAAGGACAGCCCCCCGCAAATCTCCTACGCCCACAGCAGATAGGGACCGAACTGTCTCGCGACGTTCTGAACCCAGCTCACGTACCGCTTTAATAGGCGAACAGCCTAACCCTTGGAACCTTCTACAGCTCCAGGATGCGATGAGCCGACATCGAGGTGCCAAACCATTGCGTCGATATGAACTCTTGGCAATGATCAGCCTGTTATCCCCGGCGTACCTTTTATCCGTTGAGCGATGGCCCTTCCATACAGAACCACCGGATCACTAAGGCCTGCTTTCGCATCTGCTCGACTTGTAGGTCTCACAGTTAACCACTCTT
>Ga0335072_10004853_pt1 | contig 19870 bp, 21 predicted proteins | sample Lox_Sample_21_FD_206725 | JGI IMG/M metagenome (GOLD analysis project Ga0335072, IMG submission 206725) | Soil microbial communities from Loxahatchee National Wildlife Refuge, Florida, United States - Lox_Sample_2.1 | ecosystem: Environmental > Terrestrial > Soil > Wetlands | place: USA...
GCCGCCGTCTGGCCAAGGATTGGGAGGTGCTCAACCGCAAAGCGCAGGCGTTCCTGATCATGGCCTCCATCCGCTTCATGGTCAGGAGGCTATGCCGCAGCTACGCATGATCCCGGACAGACTCTAATGCAGAATATTGTAACCGCCACAGGTCCGGCCACGATCCCAAGTGACATTTGGAATCTCACGATCATGGTCGTCTGGTTCGTCTTGTCGGCGTTCGCCATGTACGCACTGCCCGCGGTCGCATATTCGATCGGTTCCGGCGTTCAGGTAAACGCACTGGCCGAGGCGATCGGGGCGGGCGTCGGCCTAAGTATGTTGCGCGGCAGCGGTGGTGGTGGCGGCGGTCCGCCCGGGCAGGGGCAAGGCGGCTATCAGATCCCCGCCGGACTCTCGCTTTCCCCCAACACGATCCCGCGGCCCCAGGCGGAGATTGCCGGGTACCTGTCCGGCCCCGCAGCGGAGCCACCTCCCCCGATGCACGAGGGTGCCCGATGGACCTGATGCGCTGGATGATGTTCACGGTGACCATCTGCGTGCCCCTCGCGCTCGGCGGCTGCGCCGATCATCCAGCGATGCCGCAGCCGAGCGGCCCGCTGCGGACCATGAACCCCGGCCTGTGGAATTACCACGGCAATGACGTTGTGCCGCAGCCATCGAGTCCCACGCGATGAGTGACCTCGCCGACCAAACCAGGCCACCGGCTGCGGGCTTCGTACCGCGCGGTGCGGAACTTGATCAACGCGAGGCGGCATTCCGTGCAGCGTGGAGTTTCGAGCGCGAACGTCGCTGGATGGCGTTCCTGACTGGATTCGGCGGGTGGATTGTGGCAGCGGTTCTTGCAGTCCTCCTCGGGCTCTCGTTGCTGCTCGTGCTGCGTCGGCCAGTCCCGCACCAGAGGCTCCTCATCGCAGTCCTGCACGGCGACGGCACCTATTCAGCGCCGGTGCCGGTCGGTGATTTGTCACGCTCCCAGCAGGAGTTGCTGCTCAAGAACACGATGTGGCGCTATGTCGTCGCGCGAGAGAGCTACACCTGGGAAGCGGTGCAGCACTATTACGAGTTGGTGTCCGCGCTATCGGCCGCCCCGGTGCAAGCTGGCTACCAGAAATTCATGCTCGACGCGCCCGACCGTCCGACGGCGGCCTACGGGAAGCGGGGCGACGTCGCGGTCTCGGATGTCCACGTCTTTCCGGTCGCGCCGAATGCGATGGAAGTCGATTTCCTGCGAACGGTCCGCCTACCCGATGCGCCCGTTAAGCGGGAGCCCATGATCGCACGGATCACCTTCGCACCATCCGGCAAGATCCCGATCGCCGTCCGCCAGCAATACGACCCCGCCGGAATCCTCGTCACCAAATACGACGTAGCAAGAAACGGCCCGCAATGAGAGCACCCGCGCTATTCTTGTCCCTTGGTGCGGTACTCCTCCCCGGCTTCGCGCAAGCTGCGCCGCCACCCTCAGCCAGATCACCATCGGCGCCGCAGCCAGCGGCGCAAGTGGCCACTGTCACGAACCACGCCAAAAGCGATGTGATGGCGGTTTCGGTCGCAGGGGCAAGCAGCGGCCTCCCGACCCCGCCGCCGGCACCTCCGCCCCATCTGATCCCAATCGCGCTTGATCCAGTGCCCTACAAAGGTGACCCGGCTGTTGTACAGATCCCGTTCCACGATGGCGAGGTGTACAAGATCACCAGCACGGGCCTGACGCCGGTGCAGATCGTATTCACCGATGGCGAGCAGCCGATCCTGGTGGCGGGCAAGCTCGTCTCAAGCAGCAAGAAAGCAGCGCGGGACTGGTATGCCTACCATGCGGCGCAGATGAACATGCTGCTGTTCCAGCCGCTGCACATGATGGCTCCGAGCATTTGCTTCGTGACCACGGAAGGGGCCTATGGGCAGCCGGGCAAGAACTACACCTTCGAACTGGTCACCAAGGCGGGCAACGTCACGGTGCCGGGCGACGGCGGCTATGTGAAGGTCGATGTCACCTATCCCGAGCAGGTTGCAGCGGCGAAGGCGGCAGCCTTGCAGGCGCGCCTGGCACGGGAGCGCGCGCAGGCGGCGCGTGATCGCCTTCAGGATGCGCATCTCGAAGGGGTGCGCAACTGGCGCTACCTGGCGCAAGGGTCGGAGGCGATCCAGCCGTTGAGCGTCAGCGACAATGGCCTGAGCACGATCCTGCTGTTCGCGCCGAACACGCCGTTGCCGGCGCCATACGTCGTCACGCCCGACGGCAAGGAGGCGATCGTGCAGACGACGAACGAAAGCTCGCCGGACGGCCTGCTGATGATTCTGCATCGCACATCGAGAGAGATTATTCTCCGCCGGGGGAAGCAGGTACTGGCGCTCTATAACCAGGGTTACAACCCGATCGGCAGCACGAATGGCACCGGTACCGCCTCGCCGAATGTTGTGCGGGAGGCCTCGTCCCGATGAGCGAGATGACCAGCACAACCGGGCAGGCATCCATCGTCGGGCGTGGCCGCCGTCCGTTGCCGGTGTGGGCGAAATATACGGGCCTCGCCGCGATCGGCGTGGTGATGGCGGGTGGCTTCGGCTGGGCGTGGATGCAGGGCGTATCACAGCCGCTCTTCCGCCAAACCTCGCCTGGCTATTCCAAGGGGCTGCCGTTTCACGCGACCGTTGCGGACGTTGGGCAGGCAAAGGCCCCACCTGTTGCGCCGGTGCCCCTGCCCCATTCGGCGGCAGCAGTGACGACAACGTCGACCGGCCTGCAGCTTAAACCCATGGACGTTTGGGCACAGACCAACAACGCAGCACTGGTCGGCGGTGCGCAGACCGGTACGGTTGGCGCTGGCGCGGGAAATGCGAACACGCGGGCACCTGGCCCCTGGCAAGGGCCTGCAGGGACCGCCTCCAGGCAAACAACTTCGCCGACCGAGAACGCGTATGCGCGGCGGCTGCATCCAACGGCGACACCCGACGCGGTCGCCAGTGTGATGCCCAATCCGGAGTGGACCATTCCCAAGGGCACGATCTTCCATTGCCTGCCGGCGCAGCCGATCGATACCCAGCTTCCCGGGCCAGTGAAGTGCACCGTCACCAGCAACGTATGGAGCGCGGACGGCACCAACATCCTGATCGGCCGGGGATCGACGGTGAACGGCGAGATTCAGCGCGGTCTGAATCTCGGCCAGAACCGGGCATTCGTCCTGTGGACCGACGTGCTGACCACGCATTACGTGACGGTCGATCTCAATTCGCCGGCGGCCGATGATCTCGGCGAAATCGGTGTGCCCGGCATCGTCAACGAACATATGTGGGAGAAGCTGAAAGCCGCGTTCCTCCTGACCCTGGTGCAAACCGCATCCGGGGTCGCGTTGAACGAAACGCAGGCAGCCGGAACAACGAGCGTGAGCATTGGGACCTACGCCCCGGACCTCGCGGAGCAGGCGCTGGCGCATGATCTCGATATCCCGCCGACCCTCTATGTCAGCCCGGCAACGCCGCTGACGGTCTACGTCAATCGCAACCTGGACTTTTGCGACAATGGCACCGGCCGGTGCGTGTATCATGACGCTATCCGGGCGGATTCGCAATGAACGCCGTCGAAGCGCAACTCCGCTGGCTGCTGCGGCCGTTCCAGCAGTGGCTCGACGATCCGGGCGTCACCGATGTGTTTATCAACGGTCCCGACCGGTTCTTCGTGAAGCGGTCCGGCCGAACCACACGGGAGGATGTCCGGCTGGACTATGAGGACCTGATCGACATCGGCATCAACGCCGCGGCGCTGATGGCGCAGGACATCGGACCCGACGTGCCGCTCTGCTCAACGCGCTTCCCTGACGGGCATCGCGTCCAGCTCATCCGGCCGCCGGCCGTGGCTGAAGGTCAATACAGCATTTCGATCCGCCGCCCGGCAGCGACGTCGCCGACGCTCGATGATCTCGCCAATGCTGGCGTGTTCTCGCAAGCCAGGCTTGCCGGCACCGGACTATCTGCGATCGATCGCGAGCTGGCATCACTCTACCGCGCTGGTAGCTGGCGCGCGTTCCTGCATCTGGCGGTATCCAGCGGCAAGAACCTGGTCTTCGCTGGCGAGGTCGGGTCGGGCAAAACTCATAATCTGCGGGCATTCACGAATTCGATCCGCCGGGAGGCGAGGATCGTCACCGTCGAGGACATGCCGGAGATCATCGGCCTGCCGCATGAGAATGTGGTCAACATGTTCTACTCCGAAGGCCGGCAGGGCACCGCCCGGGTCAGCGCGGAGGACCTGATCGTGGCCGCGCTGCGCATGGGCATGGACTATCTGCTCATGCAGGAACTTCGGAACGCCGCGGCGTTCGCCTATCTCCGCGCGCTTGCCTCCGGCCATCCGGGTATGACCACCTGCCACGCCCCGAGCGCATCGGCTGCGTTCGATGCAATCCGGCTGATGGTCAAGCAGCACGAGGCGGGCCGTCACCTCGCGGACGCTGACGTGCGGGCCATGCTGTTCTCGCTGATCGATATCGTCGTTCACTGCGAGTGCCGTGACGGCCGCTACCGGATGACCGAGGTTTGGTACGACCCCGAGCGCAACGGCGACATCGCGCCGCACGCGATGGCCGCGGCGTAGGCGGCAGGGACGAAGTATGTTGTTCCCTCTGGTTGAGCGTCTCGGCCGCAAGCTGCTGCTGATCTGGCTTGCCTTGATCACGCTGAAACTGATCACGCCGAACTGGCTGGTCACTCTGACGCCGCACCCAATCGCGATCCTCGTCGAAGGTCTGTACGGCGAATCGATCATCGTTTTCCCGGCAATCGCTGTGATCGTCTGGACGCTCTTCGGGGCAAAGACACCCCGTGCGGTACGCATCGTTCATAGGGATCGCCGCTGATGCGCAAATCTCAGGCAATCACCCTCGGCAGCCTGTACCTGCTGGTTGCGTCCGGTGTCTGGACGTTGATCGCTTCACTGGTCTTCGCATTCGGCGAGGACCTGGGCGGATCGCTGCCGCCGCTCAAGCTGGCGGCAGCCTGGTGGTTGTATCTCATCTGGTGGCGGGCGGTCCCGGATGTCTGGCTCTGGCTGCAAATCTCCGCCGGCGTCGCGAGCGTCGCGGTGCTGTTTTCCGGGGTGTGTTTTGCGATCGGTTTGGTGCGGCGCCGCGTTCGTCTGCGGCCCACCCGCCGCAACGAGACGCGCATGCCGCGGCCGGTCCGGGCGGCATCGGACAACCACGGTCATGCCGATTGGATGTCGATGCCGGCGCTGCGGGAGCTGTTTCCAGGACCGGACCCGGACTATGGCGGCATCGTCATGGGAGAGGCGTACCGCGTCGACCTCGATCCCGTCGCTCAGCGGTGCCGCTTCAAACCAAGCGATGCCACCACGTGGGGCCAGGGCGGTAAGGTGCCGGTTTTGGTCGATCCCTGCCGCGGCAATGTGACGCATGGACTGGTCTTCGCGGGATCAGGGAAATTCAAGACAAGCTCTGTCGTCACGCCGACTCTGTTGTATTGGACTGGCTCGGCCGTCGTGCTCGATCCGGATGGCGAGGTGGGGCCGATGTTGCACGCCGCGCGGGAACAGATGGGCCACAAGGTCGCGACCCTCGACCCATTCCGATCCGCGGCCTGCGGATTCAATGTCCTCGACTGGATCGACCTTGCATCACCGGTCGCGGAATCGGATGTCAGCCGCGTCGTCGGCTGGCTCGCCGGCAGCCTGCCATCCAACGCCGACGCTAATACGAGCTTCTTCCACGATAAGGGGAAGGAACTGCTCGCTTGCCTGCTGGCGGACGTCCTGTGGGACACGGCTCTCGCGCCACAGGAAAAGACCCTGCGACTGCTGCGACGACGCGTGGCGACACCCGAGGACGAGTTGCCGGATCTGCTGTCGCGCATCCATCGCCTCTCGAAAAGCGAAATGGCGCGCGACCTGGCCGGGACCCTGATGGGGCTGGCCAGGGAAACCTTCTCCGGCATGTACACGCACGCCACGAAAGAGACCGCCTGGCTGGCGGTGAAGGCCTATGCCGATCTCGTCTGCGGCAGCGGCTTCCGTTCGTCCGATCTCGCCGGCGGCCGGCTGACGGTGTTCCTGCAACTTCCGCTCGACACGCTGAAAGAGACGCCGGCGATCGCGCGGGTCATCGTTGGGGCGCTCCTGAACGCCGTTTATCTCGCACGGGGACAGGTGTCGGGACGGGTGTTGTTCCTGCTCGACGAGGCCGCACGCCTCGGAGCGATGGAGATTATCGAGATCGCCCGCGACGCGAGCCGCAAGTATCGCGTGACCTTGCTGCCGATTTACCAGAGCGAAGGCCAGCTCATCGAGTTGTGGGGCCGGAATGCCAAGAAGAAATGGTTCGAAAGCGTCTCATGGCGTGCCTACGCGGGGGTCGCCGACGTCGAGACCGCGCGCGACATCAGCGCGAGCTTCGGCGAGTACGGCGTCCTGGCCGCCTCCGAGGGTCAGACCCGCGGCTCGTCCTCGGGCGGCTCCGGCTCAAGCAGCCGTGGACAGAACAACAACCTGTCCGAGGGCGGACGGCCACTGATCAAGCCCGGTGAACTGATCCACGACGCCCGTGACGACGAAGTGTTCATCGTCAAGCCGGGGGTCGCGCCGATCCGGTGTGGGCGTGCCATTTATTTCCGGCGTCCCGACATGCGAGCGCGGGTCAGCCAAAACCAGTTCGTTCAGCAAGCGGCGGGTTGAGGCTGCGCGCGGCGGAAGATTTCCGCTCGTTCCGTGCTGGTTGTTGCCGTCGGTCTTCTTGGCAGGAGGCTAGGTTACGCGAAATCACCACGTGCGGGTCGATGTGTCCGACGACGGGCGCGGAAGCGGCGGGCCTTGCCCGCCGCCCCCGGCCGTCTCAGTCCCGGCGCTGCGGGCGGGACCAGATCAGCGCGAACCCGCCTTCGTCCTGTGCGACCAGGTTGGCGAAGAACGGCGCCGCGAAGGTCGGATCGTCAAGCCGCACCGAATAGTAGGTCCGGCCGGTGTTTTCAGAGGTCTTCTCCCAGGCGCCACCTACCTCTGCCCGACCTGAGAACACCCGGTATGCCGGCGCGTCCGGGTTGGATTGGTTCTGGTTGGGCACGAACGTCAGCGACGCGTTGATGCTGAGGGTCTGGATCTTGCCGATGAGCTTGCCGTCTCTCGCGGTGAAGGTGCCGATGGTTGCCATGGTGCCAATCTCCGTGCTGGTCGGGCCGCCAATCGGCCTCGACGGCACGATGACTGGCCGGGAGCCGGGACCGGGGCACCGCTTGCGGCCGCAGCGCAGCGGAGGGCCGAAGCCGGAGGTTATTTTATCTCGCGAGGAATGGCCGCGCAGCGGCCAGGGGAAAATAACCGCCGGCGAGGTTGCGCTGGTCCCGGCTCCCGGCAATCGTGCCCCTGAGAGAGGCCAGATGGCGGCCCGACCAGCACGGAGATTGGCACCATGGCGACGGCGGACTTTGCCCGACGTTCGGCATGATCAGACGCTGATGACCGGCCCTCTGTAACGGTTGCGGGCTTTCCGCCAGCCGCCGTCTGCAGCCCGACCCACGGCTACCGGGTTTCCAGGCCGCCGGGGGACTAAGCGATGGTAGAAGCCGCTACGCCCCGGCCGGGCCCTTTGCGGCATCGGCATGATCGGCCTTCCGCCGCCCGATCACGCCCCTGGGCAGACATGGCCAAGGAGATCGATGCCTGTCCAGCCCTGGCCGCCGTTCCGAGCGGCCAAGGCGGCGGGCATGGGCCGCCGCGACGGTGGCACAGCCAGCCTGGAAAGGAGGCTGGCTTCCTTGATCCCGCTGTCAGCCTTTGCCGCGCGGGGCGTGCAGTGCGCTGGGGTGGCGCCAGCCCCGATCGCGTTGGGCTGGCGCCTGCACTCAATCAATCGTCGAAGGAGCGCCAGAAGCCGCGGCCGCGGCGCGCCCGCCGGTCGGCCCTGACCGGGGCGGTCGAGATACCGAGCGCCTTCAGCTCGCGCCCGATCACGTCGCGGCAGACGCCGATCTCTTCCGAGATGTACGAAAACGTCCGCCCCTTCTTGCGCATCGCGACGATCGCCGCGACCTCGTTGTCGAACAGCGTCATGCGCTTCGCCTCCTGGGCCGCCGCCAGCTTGCGGCGGTGCTCCGGCCAGCGCGGGTCGTTGGCCACGTAGGCGCGCTGCGCGATCGACAGCTTGATCTTTTGTTCTGCGCTCGTCGGTGGGCGCCGGCGCGGCTGGGTGTTGCTCTCCTGCTCGGACATCACACGGGCTCTTTCCGCTGCCCGGGTGGTTCACCGGCCCCGTGCCGGCTCTTCCCCTCGGGTGCGGTCGGCTGAGGCCGGGCAAGGAGGGAGCGGCGGGCCCTGAGGACCGGCAGTGGTGCGGGAGTGAAGCGACCCGGTGCTGGTCCGAACCGCGGGCGCTTCGCCTCTTCGCGAAGCGGGGCTTGGAGCGACCGACGCCCGGCCTAGACCGCACGCAAACCGAGGGGAGAGACGGCACGGAGCCGCCCGGCGAACGTATCGGGCAACGGGAGCGGGTCGTGCATGACTGCGTGGAGACGGCACCCGGCCGCGGCGGCGGCCCACCGACGAGCGCAGAACTATCCCTCAGGCGGCGGCAGCGGTCCGCTGTTCAGGACAGGAAGGAAACTCGCGGAGCACCGCCGCAAGCTGCCGGCGGCCCAGGAGGCGCAGCGCATGGCGGCATTCGGCCGGGTCCGCGCCGGGGTGCCCCAAGCATGGACACGGGTGCAGCGAGCGCGGAGGAGATCGGCGTTTGCTGCGACGTGATCGGGCGCGAGCTGAAGGCGCTCGGCCTCTCGACCGCGCCGTCATGAGATCAGCGTGGGTCCTTCCGCGCCGGCGTTGGCTTTCGGGCTGGTCGTTACGGCAGCCGACGGCAAGACGGCAGGGTCAGCGGCGTCCATCCGGCGATGGTCCTGGCGCACCGACAGGCATGCTCATTGTCCGTGATTGCTGGGAACAGCCGGCGCAACTCGATCGCCGCGGCGAACTCGCCGTCACGATCGAATGCAGCGCGGATGGCAGCGGCGTCTTCCTCTGACACAACGAACATCGGGGTACCATGGAAGCCCACGTTACCCTGCACAAGTGACACATCGGTTTGGAGCGCAGACCCGCCCCGGCGAAAGGATTCTCCATTCGCAACCGGCGCTGAGAGGTTACCCCCACGGTCGGGCAATCCCGCCTCGGTCGGAGCAGGAACTAAAATCATGCGTAATCCCCGGTCGGAAGCACTGGCGCAGCTAATCGGCATGCCCATGCGAATGGTCTCTCTCACGCTCTTCGGCCTGATGTGCGCGTTTGCGCTCGGGGTCGTGAATCTCACCTTGGTATCACTTGATCCCAACAAGGCCGCCTCCGCTGCCTTATTGGGGGGCCTCTGCTACTGGGGCGGCCGTTCTCTTTGGCGCCTCGAAAATAGGTTCGATCCCCCAGATTGAGCGCAAATTTGCGCGCCGCAGCCGGCGGGCAATGATGAAGGTGTTTCAGATCGCCCGATTGTTGCGGCGGGGCAGCAATGCCCCTTGTTCAGTGCTGCGTCGGTAGATGGTGCCACCGCCGGCGATCACGAACGGGACTGGTGCAAAACTGGGGGTCAGGCCGCAACCGCGGTTGGCTCGAATGAGTCGTTGGCTGGGCGGAATCTCCGTCCGAATTCGGAATCGAACGTACCATTATAGACCGCGCACCGAACCTGAAGCAGTAGGTCGGCACCGTGGCGTGATCAGCGCATTTGCTGACTTTTGTTCATCCGGCGGTTCACCAGGAAATTGGCTGTCCCTTCTGTAATCGCGGTCCCGACTCTCAACCCAGCACGGTGGCGTTCGGCGTAATTGACCAGCCAAGCGCTCTGGCCGATTAGATATCTGTTCAGCCCACGTAAGGCCGTCCAAAGCTTTCGCGACGGCGCGATCGATTTCCGGCTGTCCCGTTCACCACGGAAATGATGCATCACTTTGAGGATGCGGTCGATGCTTTTTCGCGCGTCCTTCGCTTTCCCATTCCAGATCCGCCAGTGCAATCGCTCGACCTCGGTCACGATCAGGGGGTGCACGCTCAGCCCCTCGGAATTTTTGATTGTAACAAACCGCGGCCTGAGTGGGGTCGGATCACCTCAACTTTTCCGAAATAACTTGTATTCGGGAAAGTCCGCCTTTGATTTCCTGGGCATGACGGCGTGGATGTGATCCATCCAGACGCCCTCCGATGTTCATTTTCGGGAAAGTCGGCGCTTTCGAGCCGAAATTTCGGCCGATGCCTCACCAAAACCGACCGTCAAAAATTCCGAGGGGCTGAGCGTGCACCCCCGATCACCGCCTTCGCAGCCGCGCGCGCCGGATCCTCCGCCGCCAGGCCATCGCCGATTTGTTTGAGATGTTGAAGTCTCATCGCGATATGGAACCAGTCCAAAATCGGCGGTTCCAGAACGCCAGCATCGGCGAGAATACCCCGGAGACCAGGACAACCATCGGTGAAGGCCGTCAGCGCGGTGTCGCTGGTGCCGCCAAGCGCATCGAGGTTCTTCCTGATCAGTCCTTCGATGTCTGTCCCGGCTTTCGCGACGCAGCCGAAAACATGACGGCCGCCGGCTTTCGTTTCGACATTGCCAACCCGCACATCTGGTTTGTCCGCGGTGACGCTCCAATAAGAGAGAGGCACCAATTGGTAATTGCCTCGAACAGGCAAACGACACGATCATTGCCAAGGCCGGGGACCAACCTTCGGACCAGGCCAGCGGCCACGCCGAGCGCGGATCCCGGCTACCGGATCCGTGTTGCAGAGTTTCCATGAGCGAACGCAGTGACGACACTGCGCAGTGGGTTACTGGATGTGCAGCTTTCGCATCTTCTCCCACAGTGTTGTCCGCGATATGCCAAGCAGTACGGCCGCTTTGGCGATCTCTCCTCCCGTTTGGCGGACCGCTTCCTCGATATGGAGTCGTTCTGCGCGGTCGCGCGCTTCCGCCAGAGTCGCCACCCGGTCGCCTTGTTCCTCATGCAGCGACCGCTCTGGGAACAGTAAGTGGGCCGAGATCTGGGAAGCGGCGGCTGCTAGATCCAAGGCGCGCTGAATGCGGTGCCGCAATTCGCGGACATTGCCCGGCCAGTCGTAGTCCAGCAGTGCCGTCACAGCGGTGGGTGTCAGAACCGGGATCCGATGTTCCGCAATTCGCGAAATCTGGGCGATAAAATGCTCGGCGAGCGGGACGATGTCATCTCGCCGCGCTCGTAGCGGCGGAATGCGCAGTTCCGTTGCGTTGAGGCGATAATACAAGTCCGCCCTGAACCGGCCCTCCTTTGTCAAGGCTGGCAGATCGGCGTTGCTCGAGGCCACGATCCGCGCTTCGGAGATCATTGCCTGCGTGGCACCAATGCGGGTGAAGTGCCCGTCCTCCAACAAGCGCAGGAACTTCCCTTGCAGCAACGGCGACAGGGCGGAAATCTCGTCAAGGTACAAGGTCCCTGCGCCAGCTTGTTCGACAAGGCCGACCTGGGCGGTGCGAGAGCCGGGAATAGCACCGCGGTCATGTCCGAAGATCACGCTCTCCGCGCGTTCATTCGGCATCGTTGCGCAATTTACCACGACAAATGGCAGGGTCCTGCGCAGCGATCCAGCATGAAGCTGCCGCGCCGCGACTTCCTTGCCTACACCGGTCTCGCCCAGCAGCAGCACGGAATCCGGCTTGTCCACGATGGCAAGCAACTCGCTCTGAACCCGACGCATTGCCGGTGAGCCGCTCAATGCCTGTCGACCTGGTGTATCGCTGCCGGCGGCAACCTCCCTGGCGCAGAACATCGCGATTTTGCCGAGGAGCGCATCCACCTCGAACGGCTTGGTGATGTAGTCGTTGGCGCCCGCCTGGATCAGCCGCACGGCTTGCTCGACTTCGCCGAAAGCCGTGATGAAGATGACGGGTGTGGTTCCCAAGGTTGGCAGTGCCCGCCGGAACAGTTGCTCGCCGCTCAGATCGGGCAGGCGAATGTCGCACACGAGAACATGGCAGCTTGCTTCCCGGAGGTGAGCGAGCGCGGCTTCGCCCGACTTCCACCAGCAGGTCCCGTAGCCTTCCAGCCGGAGCCGTTGGACCAACGACTCTCCCATGATCGGATCATCCTCGACGATCCCGATCAGTGGCTGGACGCCATCGGAGATGGTGCGGACGACCGGTTGAGGGAAAGCGGTCATCCAACCTCCTGGCGTGTCGGCGCATCCACGGGCAGGGCGACGACGATCCTCGATCCGGCTTCGCCCGCGGCGGCGGTGATCCGGCCACCAAGGCCGCGAACCAGATCTCTTACCACACGTATGCCGAGGCCCCGCGGAGGGTCTTTGGCGTCAAGAGTGCCAAGTTCGGTCAGCGCCGCGACTACCGAAGGGGGTAGGCCGGGTCCGGCGTCGCTCACTTCCAGCCGCAATTCGGGCTGTTGCATTTGGTCGCCGCCGCCCGCGACCGACACCTCAAAGCCGACGTGGCCACTTGCCGGGGAGGCCTCGCACGCGTTGAGCAGCAGGTTCAGAGCGATCTGGCGGGTCTCGGTCGCATTGACGTTTATGTCGCCATCGATGGTGCTATGCCAGGAAAGACGCAGGCCTCGCCGGGCTATTTCGGGGGCGATCAATAGCCGCAGGTCCTCAAGATCGCCGGCGGTGAGTTTGCGGCCGTCCCCCGGCATGCGATGGAACGCCAGCACCGAACCTACGACGTCCCGGATGCTCCATAGGCCTCGTTCGATCAGATCGAGGGCTTGCGAACGGGCATCGGGGTCGTCGCCAAACTTGCGCACGGTGTCGAGCGCCGTGGCCATTCCCCCGAGCGGGTTTCGCACCTCGTGCGCCAGTGTCGCCGCGAGACGGCCGAGGACGCTTTCGCGTTCTCGTTCCGCCAGTCTGCCTGCCAGCGCTTCCCTTTCTCCGAGGGCATCAACCAGGTCGTTATAGCCGCGCAGCAGGCGACCGTACTCGCTTGTGCCCGGCGGCAACATATTGACTGGCACTCGGTCGAAGATTCCAGCCTGTGCACGCCGAAGCCGGTCGGTGAGCAGGCGCACCGGGCGGACCATGCGATGCACGACCAGGCAACCGATGCCCGCAGCTCCCAGGCTCGCCAGGACGGTCGCGATCATCAGGCTTCGGTGCAGCGCCGTACGCTCCGCGAGCAGTGGTTCGAGGTCCAGGGCGACATAGAGATCGGCGACATGGTTGCCGTTGCGCACGATTGCGCGCGACGCCCAGCCGGTACCCGTCTTCGAGTCGAAGACAAAGCCGTCGTTCTGTTCGAGCTGCCGCTGGAGTGCCGCATTGTGAAGTGGACTGACCCCACTCCCATTGCCATGTGGGCCAGAAACATCGGCAAACAGACTGCCATCGGGAAGCAGCACGATGGCGCGCTGCTCACTCATTCCCTGATGAAACCACATGGACCGGCTGAGCGATTCGATGGTGTCAGGGAGATTGCGCGCCAGGACATGCGGATAGACCGTGGTGGCGATCCCGTCGAGGTAAACCGCTTCAATGCGGCGAACTCCGATCTCCTGTTCACGCGCGACCGTGGACATCATGAAGTGTGAGCCCAGCAGCGCAACGGCAAGGATCAGGCCGCCTGAGACGATCGGCACGCGCGCCGACAGCGGTAGCGGCCACGCGAGCTGCCAGCGGGCGGCGACCCATGCGATGACGGCGCGCATGTAGGCGGTGCGTGGGGCATCTCGGACCTCACGAAACCGTGATACGTTCGGAATTCCCGACATGCTGCGCCGCAGCAAGTTCGGATAACCGAACGCCGATCCACCGGCACGCGCAAGAACCCTTCGAAGAGCAATCATCCCACTTGTTGCCCCAAGAGAACGTGTGCAGACTTTGGCATTTCCAGTCGTATGTGTTCTTCCACACAGCAGTGCCATCAAGCGCATTATATGCCTTGCTTCCCTTCGAACGGAAAGCAATTGTCATCGGCCGTATCAATAATCGACGCCGACTCCGCTTCGGCTTCTGAAGGGAATGTCCATTCGCGGCGCGGCTGAACAATAAGACTGAGCGGGAGGCATACATGGGTTTGCGGGATATCCTCGTCGTGCTTGATGACGGGCCGGCCAGCGAGGGGCGTCTGCAGCTCGCAACGAAGATCGCCCGTCGGCAGGAAGCCTCCCTCAGCGCCGTGTTTCTTCGATCTGACCGCGTTGTTCCGTCGCGGGTCGAGACCAGAGCATCGCATCTGGCGTTGACGGGGGGAACGTCATCGGCGCTGGTTGCAGCAGCCTTGTGGAACGAGGCGATGCCCCGGGATGACGGTGAGTTCCTCGAACGGCGCTTTCACGAATGTGTCCGATGTGTTGAAAACGGCGGAGAATGGTACTGCCTGAAAGGGCCTGATCCTGCCGCGCTAGTGAATCTGGCAAAGGCGGCAGACTTGGTCGTCATTGGCCAGGTCAACCCGTATGCGGGCGCGGCGCCGCCGTGGTACCGGCCGGAAGAAATCGTTGTCAATTGCGGCCGCCCCGTTCTGATGATCCCGTACATCGGTAGGTTCGAAGATCTCGGCCAGCGTGTCCTTGTCGCCTGGGACGGCTCAAGAGAGGCGGTTCGCGCCCTCAATGACTCGTTGCCGGTCATCGCTTCCGCCCGAACGATCACACTGATGACCATCCGCCCTGATTTCCGCGACTTCCAATCCGAGCGTGTGTCGACGCAGAACATGCGCCGGCATTTGGCGCGCCACAATGTCATGGCACGGATCGACGAGACCCTGCAGGGAAATGACCCAGTTCATGATGTCCTGCTTTCTCGTTCGGTCGATCTGGCAGTCGATATGATCGTGGCCGGGGCCTATCACCGCTCGCCCTTGCGAGAAGCACTGATCGGCGGCGTCAGTCGTGGTCTGCTTCAGCACATGACGGTTCCTGTGTTGATGTCGCACTGAGCATGGGGCGGTTCGTCGCGGTGCCGCAGGCTGCAACGCCTGGGGGCCAATCATCTCATCGGGGATACGCGGGCAAGGACGCCACGATTTTGCGACTCCGTTGTGCATACCTGCACGAAGACTACCGTCAGTTCGCCGAAGGCGATCTCGGCCGTCCTCGGCAGTGCCGCAGGAGTGACGGCCAATGAACTTTCCTCTAACGCTGGTGACACTGGCCGGCTCGGTGGCGCTCCTGTTGTGGGGCGTCCGTATGGTTCAGACGGGCGTGCAGCGCGCATTCGGAGCAAGGCTACGCAGCGCGCTCGGCCATGCGCTGCAGAACCGCTTCAAGGCGTTCCTGGCGGGTACGAGCGTCACCGCCATCCTGCAAAGCAGCACGGCAACGGGTCTGATGATCACCGGGTTCGCGGCGGGCGGGCTGGTCGAACTGGTGCCGGCCCTTGCGGTCATGCTGGGTGCCAATGTCGGCACCACCCTGATCGTCCAGGTGCTTTCCTTCAATGTCAATGAAGCTGCGCCCGCGCTCATTCTGATTGGCGTGATGATGTTCCAGCGGGCCACCGCCGGTCCGCGTGACTTCGGCCGCGTGCTGATCGGCCTGGGCCTGATCCTGATGGCTCTCAACCAGTTCCTCGCGGTGCTGTCGCCGTACGAGAGCGTGCCCGCTCTCAGCCAGCTGCTGGGCGCGATATCTACGCAGCCGCTGCTGGACGTACTGCTCGCTGCCGGACTGACCTGGGCCGTCCATTCGAGCGTGGCTGTTGTGCTGGTCGTCATGTCCATCGCCGCGAAGGGTACGGTGCCGCCAGAGGCGGCCTTTGCGCTGGTGCTTGGCGCCAATCTTGGGACCGCGATCAATCCCGTGCTTGAAGGCGCGACCGGTGATGATCCAGCGGCGCGGCGCGTGCCGCTGGGCAATCTCGTCAATCGCGTGGTCGGCGTGGCGGCAGCCCTTGTCCTGCTACCGCATATTACACCGTGGCTGACGCAATTCGATCGCGACAGCGGACGGGCCGTCGCGGATTTCCACACGGCATTCAATCTGGTGCTGGCAGTCATCTTCCTGCCGCTCCTTGATCCCTTTGCTGCGTTGCTGCGGCGCTGGCTGCCGGCCTGCATCGATCAGGCGGATCCGAGCAGGCCCATGTATCTCGATCCCGCGGCGCGCGAGACGCCCGTCGTCGCTCTGGGGGGCGCCGCACGCGAGGCGCTGCGGCTGGCTGACGTGCTGGAAACCATGCTGACCGGCTTACGCGATGCGCTCGAGCGAGGTGATCGCAAGCTCATCGCTGAGACCAAGCGTCTCGACGACGTGATCGACAAACTCAACACGGCGATCAAGGCCTACATCACCTCGTTGGATGCGGGTGCGTTGGGTGATGCCGATCACCGCCGTGTGCGTGAAATCCTCGCCTTTGCCACGAACATGGAGCAGGCCGCCGACATCGTGGAGAAGGACCTGCTGGGGACTGTCAGTAAGAAGATCAAGCGGGGGCTGGCGTTCTCCGAAAGCGGCCAGTCGGACCTGATGCAGATGCTCGACCGGCTGCTGGTCAATGTGCGCACCGCGGCGGCCCTCTTTATGACCGGGGATGAGCGGGCCGCGCGGCTGCTGGCGAGCGAAAAGGAGACATTCCGCGGCATGGAGACAACCGCCACCGAGGCGCATTTCGAGCGGCTGCGCTCAGGGCGCATCGACACGGCCGAGACCAGCGCCCTGCACCTGGATGCGCTGCGCTATCTCAAGAGCGTCAACGCGCATCTGGTCGCCGGCGCAGCGTACCCGCTGCTGGAGAGCAAGGGTGAGCTGCTGGCCAGCCGGCTGCGGCAGGACACGTGACAGGATTGCTTCCTGCCGTATCCGAGCAAGTTTTCACGAAGTGCCGCTGAAGCAGATGGCGATGGCACGCGCCGAGGAAAATTGCCTGATCGCCGACGCCACGAAATTAGATCAGATCAAGCCGGCATGCTTTGCCGAGATCCCGGCATTCGACCGGATCGTAACCGATGCATCGATCGCGCCAGAAATCCGCCGTAGATTTACCGACGCCCACCCGGTGTTCGAAGTCGCCGCCTTGTGATGTCTGGATCAGAAGACAAGCCCAAGCGAAAGAAACAGCGCGATGGGACCGGAACGCAATTCGCTGCCCTGCCGTTTCGCATAACGGCCGGCGGGTTGGAGATTTTGCTCATCACCTCGCGTGAAACGCGGCGCTGGATCATTCCGAAAGGCTGGCCGATCCGCGGGCTACGGCCAAGAGACGTTGCTGCCAGGGAAGCTTTTGAGGAGGCCGGACTGGTCGGCAAGATCGTGGACAAGCGTTCGATCGGTTCCTATCACTACAGCAAGCGGCTGCCCGACAACCGCGACAGGCTCTGCCGTGTCAAAGTCTTCCTGTTGTCGGTCGATGGTCAGCTCGATGACTGGCCGGAGAAAGAACAGCGCGAGCAACGCTGGGTGGACCCGACTAAAGGGGCTCAAATGGTCGACGAGGGCGGGCTTGCGGAGATCCTTCGTTCGGCCTTCCCCGCAATCCAGATGCTAAATCCGAGGCTACGCAAACGCAGGCGCCTTCCCTGAGCCGAAAAACTGGTCGGCGCGCCTGCGAGCTTGCACTGCCCGGGAAGCTCCCATTGCTCGCCACCACTCAGCGCCGTGCAAAGGACGGCCGCAATCCCCAGGCCAACGGCAATGTCAGCAAGCACACCGCTGCCACCACGAAGACGGCGCGCGTCGGTCCGAACGCATCGCCAGCAAAGCCGTAAACTAACGGCGCGATCGCCCCCCCGCCGATCGTTCCCGTGTAGAACAAGCCGAACGCCTGCTGATGACGGTGGGCGGGCACCAGTTCCGGTACGGTGCCGTACAACACCGACGACGTGCCGTTCAACGCGACGCCAATCAGCGGCAGGCATCCCAGGCCGGCGGCCAGCGGCGAAACCGTCAGCAAGGCGATGCCAAGCGCAGTGCCAAGCTCGGTCAGGAAGACGGTGCGCAGCACGCCGAAACGCGCGCCCAACCATCCACAGGCGAGCTTGCCTGCCGCGCCGCCGGCGAAGATCAAGGTCAGCGCCACGCCAATCATCGGTGTGTCGGCGCCTTTTGCTTTCAGCACGAACGGCAGGAAGGCGAGGAAACCCATGCGCGTGCCGCTGTCCAGCACGCCGATCAGGAACAGGAGGGGGAAGCCATAGCGCTGCCGCGGCCGAGCCACCGCTGCACGCTGCTGCGCGTCGTCTTCCTGCGGCGCGGGTGCCAGGCTGGCGTTCTGCGGCAGCAGCACGAGGATGAGAGCGGCGGTAACCAGTCCCAATGTGCCGATCCACCCTAGCGCCGAGCGCCACGGCATGACGCTCAGCAACCATGCCGTGACCGCGGGAAGCGCCATCTTCCCCACGTCGCCCGCGAAATTGTAGGTGCCGAGCGGGCCGCGCGCGCCCTTCCCGGCATAAGCCGCCGCCACCAGGGACGATCCAATCGGGTGTTGCGTCGCCGCCCCTGTGCCGCCGATCAGGAGCGCAATGACCAGCAGGGCAAACCCGGCGCCGGTGAGCCCGATTGTTAGATAGGCCCCGCCTGCTACTGCGGTGCCCAGCGCCAGCAGCAGCGGTCCGCCGATACGTTTCCCCAGCAACGACATCGGCACCTGCATGCCAGCCATGGCGCCGGCGAACAGCATGCGCAGCAAACCCAAGGCGACGTAGCTGAGCGAAAATTCAGTCTGCCAGACCGGGAGCAGTACGTAGATCAGGTCAGTAAATCCGTCGTGCAGCGCATGCACGCCACAGGCGACCGCTAATACCCGCCTCGGTTCGGTTCGCTGAGCGGTACCAGTGCGACTGGTTTGGGCTACCAGAGACATATCCCGTCTCCCCTGAACCTGCCTGGCATTTGGGTGGGACGCCTGGTCGATGACAAGACGGAGAATGTGTCCAACTTGTCTAGATGTCTGTATCTCAGGGGGCTGGGAAAGTTAGGTGGATCCCGACCATCACCTACTTTCGCTGGGCGGCGCATGTTTTATGCGCTGACATGCCCGCTCCGCACGATTAGATGTCAGGCCGCACAAAGTGGAGTTCACGACGGTGATGTCGGATGTGTGGCTGGGCCGGATCGAGGCGAGACTTTCAAGCCAGCTTCGGTTCCTGATCGAGGCCGACCGACTGAAATCGGTGATCCGCGGCAGTCGAATCGCAGACGGCTCGTGGCGGGAAAACACGGCGGAGCATTCCTGGCACTTGGCGTTGTTTGCGCTCGTTCTGAGAGAATGGGCGGCGGGCACTGCGGATCTGTGGCGCGTCGTGCAGATGCTGATCCTACATGATCTGGTGGAGATCGAGTGCGGCGATACACCTTTGTTCGATGAAAAAGGTGCCGAGACCCAGAGCGAAGGCGAACAGCACGCCGCCGACAAAGTGTTCGGCCATTTGCCATCAGATCAGGCGCGAGCACTACGCACATTGTGGGAGGAATTTGAAGCCGCGACCACCGATGATGCCCGGTTCGCTAAGGCGCTCGACCGGTTTCAGCCGATCTTGCAGAACCATCTGGTCGGTGGCGGCACCGGACTGACTATGCCGTGGATGAAGCGCGGGAACGGCAGATGACACACCGGATCGCCCAAGGATCGCCGGTCCTGTGGCGCGCGGCCGAGGCGGTGTCTGCCGATGCGGTTGAAAACGGATGGCTGCAGTCGGTGCCACCAGGGTAGCAGTGGTAGAAAAAGAGAGCGGGTTGTCATCATTAGTGGTTTGCATCGTTATGGCGCGACCCCGGAGCTATAGAAGACCATACCAACCGACGCCCCTCGAGCCCGATTCGCAACGATAGAATCGGGCACGATCTTACATCCTTGAGAGTGCGGACTTCTCGGTCATTTTTTGGCAGCCCGTGACTTTCGCTCACGGTCTCGAATCCACGGCCGGAAGAGCCGGTCGAGTTCGTTGATCTGGCGTTCGGAACCGGGTTCCGGCACGCG
>Ga0335072_10004854_pt1 | contig 19868 bp, 17 predicted proteins | sample Lox_Sample_21_FD_206725 | JGI IMG/M metagenome (GOLD analysis project Ga0335072, IMG submission 206725) | Soil microbial communities from Loxahatchee National Wildlife Refuge, Florida, United States - Lox_Sample_2.1 | ecosystem: Environmental > Terrestrial > Soil > Wetlands | place: USA...
GCCGACTGGCTCGACCGCTATCTGTGGGGTGGAATTGTTGCGGGCATTTCGCTTTTGTTCCGTGGATGGGCGCAACTTAATCGCTTTCTCGATGCGAATGTGGTGGACGGCGGGTTCGACAAGGGCTGTGAAGAAATTGCTACCGGCGGGGGACTGCTGGCGCGTGTGCAGAATGGGCGCGGGCAAATCTATCTTCGGCTGCTCGCGGTAGCTGTGGTCATATTGGCCGCGATTCTGATCTGGAGCGGCCGCCAATGAACGGAATTCCTTTGCTGACACTCATCACGGTGCTGCCGGTTGCCGGCGCGGCAATTGCACTGTTTTCCGGACGTCATGCGCGCGGAGTTGCGCAGGTAACCGGCGTTATTGCCTTGGTGCTTTCGGTCGTCGTTTGGCTGCATCTGCCCGCGGATGGTTCGATCGGCCTTGAAGAGTTGAAGCCATGGGCGCCATCGCTCGGGATCCAGTATCACCTTGGCGTTGACGGCCTGGGCGCGCTGATGCTGATTCTTTCAGCGTTGGTTTCGCTGATGTCGATTGATGCGGCGCATCGCGTGCATCACGAGCCGGGATTGTTCTTTGCGCTGGTGCTGTTGCTCGAAGCCGGACTTTTCGGTTCGTTTACAGCGCTGAATTTCTTTCACTGGTTCATCTTCTGGGAACTGAGCCTGATTCCGGCATTCTTTCTTATCAAGCTTTGGGGTGGAACCAGGCGCGGACCAGCGGCAACCCAATTTTTCGTCTACACGATAGCGGGCAGCGTAGCGTTGCTTCTGGGATTCCTTGCCGTGTTTCTCTCGACCGGAAGCATGGAATTCGGTCAACTCGCACAGATGGCCGCGAACGGAACGCTGGAACAGCAGGTCACGGCTCATCTCGGGCATGTGATGATGTGGCTGGCGATCGGAGTGCTGGCAGGTTTTGCGGTAAAGGTTCCGTTGGCTCCGTTCCACACCTGGCTGCCGGCTGCATACGCGGAAGCGCCTTCGCCGGTAACGATGCTTTTGACGGGGGCGATGTCGAAGATGGGTGTGTACGGCCTGCTCCGCATCGCATTGCCGCTGTTCGGAGCGCAGATTGCGCAGATCCGCACGCCGCTGTTGGTGCTGGCAGTCATCACGGTGGTGATGGGTGCGTGGGCTGCGGCAGCGCAGAAGGATTTGAAGCGCATCTTCGCCTACTCGTCCGTGAATCACCTGGGCTACTGCCTGCTCGCGATCTTCGCGCTGGCGGTCCCGGGAGGGGCAAATGTCTCGGTTGGCACGAGCCAGGCGGCGGCCCTGAATGGCGTCATCCTGCAGATGTTCAATCATGGACTTACAGCTGCGGCCCTGTTCTGGTTCCTTGCCATGATCCAGTTCCGCAGTGGCGGGCTGCGTGGCATCGATGAATTCGGCGGTCTGCGCAAACCTGCGCCGGTGTTCGCGGGGTTGATGGGCATCGCATTGTTCTCGTCGCTCGGACTGCCCGGACTGAATGGGTTCGTCGGCGAGTTCCTCATCTTCCGCGGAGTTTTTCCGCTGTCGTGGGTGGCGGCGACCGTTTCCGTTCTTGGTTTGCTGATTACCGCGGCCGTGATCCTGACGGTGATTCAGAAGGTGTTCACTGGGCCTGTGCCGGAGCGTTGGGCAAGCTTTCCTGATCTGCACGGAGGCGAGCGGCTGGGCATGGCGCCTGTGATCGGACTGATGTTTCTGGTTGGCCTGGTGCCGCAGATCGTGCTGGAACACGTGAATCCGACGGTGCAGTACTTGCTGGCGCATTGGAGATTTTAAGACTGATGTTGGCTTGGACGATTTACATCTCGTTTGCCGGTGCGCTGATCCTGGCGCTGATGCCCAAAGGCAATGCGGCGCTGGCGCGTTGGTTTGCGCTCGCCGTGGCGGCAACGGGATTTGCAATTGCGATTGCCGGGTTTGCGGCTGGGGCGGGGCAGGGACGCGTCACGATTGTGGATTTGCCGTGGGTCGCGTCGATGGGCATCCGCTTTACGCTGGCGGCCGACGGAATCAGCCGCGTGCTGGTATTGCTCACAGGGTTGGCAGCGACGGCTGGAGTGCTTTTCAGCTGGAATATCGAGACGAGAACCAACGAGTTCTTCGCGTTCTTCCTGGCCCTGATCGGCGGCGTCTACGGAGTGTTCCTGAGCTTCGATCTGTTTCTGCTGTTCGTGTTTTACGAGATCGCGATTGTGCCGAAGTACTTCCTGATTGCCATTTGGGGATCGACGCGACGCGAGTATGCGGCGATGAAGCTGGCGCTTTACTCGTTCGTCGGGTCAGCGATGGTGCTGATCGGGTTGCTCGCGGCGTATGCGACTTCAGGCAGCCACTCAACCGGGCTCGTCGATCTGGCCAATGCGAATCTGCCGGTGAGTTTCCAGATGTGGGCTTTTCCGCTGGTGTTTATTGGTTTCGGGATCCTTGCCGGTTTGTGGCCGTTCCATACCTGGGCGCCGACTGGCCACGTCGCCGCACCGACTGCGGCATCGATGCTGTTGGCCGGCGTGGTGATGAAGCTCGGTGCTTACGGGTGCCTGCGCGTAGCGATCGGGCTGTTTCCGCATGGGCTCGATGCCTGGGGATGGTCGTTTCTGGGCATCGGGTCATGGCGCGATGTGTTCGCGCTGCTGGCGGTAATCGGTATTGTTTATGGCGCGCTGGTGGCACTGGCGCAGAGCGATTTCAAATTTGTCATCGGCTACTCCAGCGTGAGCCACATGGGATTTGTGCTGCTGGGTCTGGTGACGCTGAAGCAAATCGGCGTGACCGGTGCGGTGTTGCAAATGTTCTCCCACGGGGTCATCGCAGGCCTTCTCTTCGCGATTGTCGGCCGGGTGGTCTACGAGCGCACGCATACGCGGCAACTGGACGAGCTTGAAGCGATGCATCTTGGCAAGCGGCTGCCATTTGCAGCGTGGGCTTTCGTGATTGCGGGATGCGCGTCGATGGGATTGCCGGGATTCTCGGGATTCATAGCGGAGTTGCAGGTGCTGGTGGGCTCATGGAATGCAAAGCCATGGTGGACAGTAGCGGCCGGCATTGGCATCGTGATTGGTGTTGCGTACACATGGCGCGCCTTGCAGAAGGCATTCTTCAGCGATCGCCTGCCCAGACCGGATGAACATCCGAAAGAGGGCTGGCCGAAGTTCGATCCGATTACGTGGCCTGAAATTGCTGCCACCGCGTTGCTCATTGCGGCGACAGTGCTGGTGGGCGTTTATCCGCGGGTGCTCCTCGACTCTATCGAGCCGGCGGTCAGATCACTTCTTGCAGGAGGGATGCAATGAACTACGCAGACCTCTTTCGCGTGACTCTGCCGGAGACGGCGCTGGAAATTGCGGCGCTGCTGGTGCTGGTTGCGGACCTTGCCTTCTTGCGTAAAGCCTCCTTACAGGCGCGCGAGATGGTTGCCTCGATCCTTGGAGTCGTCGGGTGCGGCGCGGCGGTGGCCTTATTGCCATTACATGCAGGAGGCGGAGTCTCGTATCCCGGGAGCACCGAACTGATGCTTTCGACTGGCGGCTACAGTGCGATCGCTCAGGTCGGCATCCTCATGCTGACCGTGTTGACTCTTTTCCTCGTGATCGGTTCGGAGTTCACGCAGCACGTTGGCGAATACGTTGCCGTGCTGCTGATGGCTGCGACGGGCGGGCTCCTGATCTCAGGCGCGCAGGACCTGCTGGTGATCTTCGTTGGGCTTGAACTTCTGAGTCTCGGTTTGTACATCCTCACCGCGTTTGCGAAGAGCTCGGAGAAGAGCGCCGAAGGAGCCATGAAGTACTACCTCTTCGGCGGGATGTCGGCGGCGTTTTTGCTGTTCGGGTTCAGCTATCTCTACGGGCTGACCGGCTCGACCAATCTGCACGAGATTATGCGCGGACTTTACTCGGGCAACGTGCAGAGTGCGAGCCCGCTACTGTATGTCGCATTGGTGATGGTCGCAGCAGGCTTGGGTTTCAAAGTGGCGGCCGTGCCGTTCCATCTCTGGGCGCCGGATACCTACGAAGGAGCGCCCGCGCCGGCGGCCGCGTTCATTGCATCGGTTTCGAAGGTTGCGAGTTTTGCGCTGCTGATTGGAATCGGGACGGCAGCGGTGCACGTCTTCGACAACCTGCGGAATGCCAGCACCGTTACCTTCGTTGTCGGGCCAATCCCCAAATATGTCGGTTTCGCCGGGCCCTGGTCGGTAGTCGTAACGTTGATCGCGGTGGGTTCGATGGTGCTGGGCAACCTGGCAGCGTTGGCACAGACCAGCGTACGTCGCCTGCTGGCATACTCAGCGATCGCTCATGCCGGATACATCCTGCTGGCGCTTGGCTATTTCTCGCACTCGACCGCTAGTACCAACGCGGTGCTCTATTACATTCTCACCTACGGATTAACAACAGTCGGCGCGTTTGGCGCGGTTGCAGTGGTGGAACGCAACGGGGGCAGCGATCGCATGGACGCTTTTCTGGGGCTATACAAGCGTAACGGCCTGCTAGCAGCTGTCATGATGGTGCTGTTCCTTTCGCTGGCCGGAATTCCGCCGCTGGTCGGTTTCTGGGCGAAGTTTAATCTATTCGCAGCTGTGCTGGGCGTGAATCGCGGTGTGGTTCCATTCACGATCGTGGCACTGGCGGTGGCCATGAGCGCGGTTTCGCTCTACTACTATCTTCAGGTACTGAAGCGCGTTTTCGTGATGCCCGCTGCCGATCCGACGCCGATGAAGGGAAATCTGGTCACGATGGGCGTCCTCGTCGTAATTGCGCTGGCCGTCGTTGTCCTGGGTTGTCTGCCGGGATTGCTGCAGGCGTGGATGGGGAGTTTTTACGCAGGAATGTGATGGCCCGATTGTTTTTCCGGGACTGCGTTCTCTGAGCACGTTTCAAATCGCCCGCAAGGGGGCAATGCTTGCAATCCGGCGTTTTGCCGCAATGAGCCTTTCCGACCGCGACGGTGAGGGCGTGAAACTCATTGAAGAGGAAGACGCGGTCTGATTCGGCATCAGTGCTGAAAGCCTTCCGTGTCAGTTGAACCATTGCGTCGTATCCCTTGCGATTCTTCTGCGGGGCGGGTTCGATGAGCTGGTGCTGCGTTGCAATGCGGCGCAAGTATTCGTCGGCGACGGGTACCGGATGACCCAGGGCATAGAGCAGAATGGCGTCCGCGGTCTCCGGCCCCACACCGGGTAGCGCGAGGAGGCGGTCGCGAACGATAACAGTTGGGGTCGCTGCCAGTTGATCGAGCGCGCCGCCGAATTCCGCATCCAGCATCGTAAGAAACGCTTTGAGTGCCGGCGCCTTGCGCGTATAGAAGCCCGATGGCCGGATCATCTCTTTAAGCCTTTCTACGGGCAGGGAACGAAGGCCTTCGGCGGTGAGCGCACCTGCTTCGCGCAAGTTTCTGAGGGAGACCTCGACTGCTTTCCACGAGGTGTTCTGGGTGAGATATGCGCCGAGGATGACTTCGAACGGCGATTTAGCGGGCCACCAAGATTGCGGGCCATATTCGCGCACCAGGCGGTCGTGCATCTTTCTCAGTCGTATCGCCGGGGAAAGCGAACGCCCGATTTTCATGGCGTTGGATCCTCCGGGACGGAAGATTGCAGCTCTGCTTTCCATTCCAGGACGCGGGCGCGGGCCGCGGCCGCTTCCGCTTCGGGAACGTGTCCCGCATGCTGCAGCGAAATCGAAAGCGCAGTATGGGCCAAGGGATCGTTAGGGGTCAGCGCAGTAAGCGCCAGCGCTGCTGCGACGGATTGTTCCAGCCGCCCGGCATCGCGCAGCGCTCGAATCAATCCGTGATGGGCTTCAAAGCAATCGGGATCGGCCGCTATCGCGGAACGAAAGCTCCCGGCCGCTTCTGCAGCTTCGCCGCCTGCAAGCTGCTCGAGGCCTTGTTGCGACAGCTTTGCTGCTGCGATAGGGCTGGCGTCGGTCACGACCTTAGGATAAGGGTTGAGCGTGTGTGCCGTCATGGTCGCAGCGATTGGAGCCATTCGATGAAAAGCTATACCGAATATCTGACTTTCGAAACCAGGAAGCGCCGGGAGATGGTGCACATTACCGACCAGGTGGAGCAGATTGTAAAGCGCAGCGGCATCACGGACGGGCTGTGCTTTGTTTCGCCGATGCATATTACGGCTGCCGTCTATGTCAATGATCTGGAAAGCGGCCTGATCGAGGATATTGGCAAATGGTTAGAGGACCTGGCGCCCGCACGGCCGGACTACAAGCATCACCGGACCGGCGAAGATAATGGGGATGCTCATCTCAAGTCGCTGCTTCTGCATCACGAGACGACGTTGCCGATAACCGGTGGAAAGCTGGACCTGGGCACATGGCAACGAGTCTTCTACGCGGAGTTCGATGGGCAGCGCCGGAAGCGAGTCATCGTGAAGATCCTGGGAGTCGAGTGAGCGCAGGGCGATTACGGGTCGGTGATCTTGCGCCATTCGCGTTGGTCTTTCGCGGATGCCGGCGGGCTGAGATCGAGAACGAAGCGAGGCGTGACGACAATATCGACCCGGCGATTTTCGGCCCTGCCCAGGGCAGAGCGGTTGTCGGCAATCGGACGGTATTCGGCAAAGCCCTCGGCGGAGAGCTGATCGGGGCGGATCACGTGGAGATCAAGAAACATGCGCGTGATACGAACTGCGCGCGCAGCCGAGAGTTCCCAGTTCGAGTCGAATTCCGCGTTGTGTACAGGCATGTTATCGGTGTGTCCCTCGACGCAAACGTCATATGGCGTATCCCGGAGCGCCTCAGCGATTTGATGCAGAGTCGGTGTTGTCTCCGGCTTTGGCGTGGCGCTGCCGGACTCGAAAAATCCAGCCTCGCGCAGGCTGATCACCAACCCGTTCTCTCCAAGCTGGAGGGTGACAACGCGATTGGCAATCTGCACTGCCAACCGTTGCTCGAGATCGCGCCGGATGTGATCGAGATCGGCGCGCACCGTTGCGTCTGGAATGGACTGAGCCGTTGCGATCGGCGCCCGCTCCGAGGAATGGGTGGAACGCGAGCCGGTTTGCGCGCTGGGTGCAATGCTGAGTGCGCGAAACGCTGAGTCGATGGCAGACGCCACCTGGATTTGCTTTTTCTCACCTGCTTTGGCAAAGGCAAAGAGCACAACGAAGAACGCAAAGAGCAAGGTGATGAAGTCGGCGTAGGAAACCAACCAGCGATCGTGGCTGACCTTTGAGGGAGAGAATTTACGATTCAAGCGGCTTGCTCCCTGCGTGGTGCGTGCGCGTCCTTCACGAATCCGGAGAGCTTCAGCTCGAGCATGCGGGGATTCATGCCTTCGAGGATCGAGATCACGCCTTCGAGCATCATCTCGCGCCGTTGTTGTTCTTCGCGCATGTGGATGCGGATCTTGCCGGCAAAGGGAAGAAAGAACAGGTTTGCAATGCCGACGCCGTAGATGGTTGCGACAAAGGCAACAGCGATGCCGCGGCCAACCTCGTGGATGTTATCGAGATGCTGCATTACCTGGATAAGTCCGAGGACTGCACCGAGGATGCCGATGGTCGGCGAGAATCCGCCTGCGGATTCAAACACCAGCGGGAGTCGCTCCTCGCGATCGGTCGCGCAGTCGAGAGCCACGCGCATAATCTTACGCAGTTCCGAGGGTTCGGTGCCGTCCACGGCGAGCATCAGCGACTGGCGAAGGAATGGGTCGTTGATTACAGCCAGGTCTGCGTCGAGTGCGACGACGCCTTCGCGGCGCGCTTTCTTTGCGAATTCGACAAGCTGATTGACGAGTTCCTGGTCCTGCTTGCGCCGGGCAACAAACACGCGCCCCATACTGCGAAACGCGGCGGCAACCGTGTTGAGGGGGAACTGCAGCAGAACCGCACCCATGGTGCCGCCGAAGACGATGAGGGCCGCAGTGGGCTGCAGGATCTGGCTGATTTTGCCGCCCTCCATCAGCAGGCCGGTCACGATGCCGGCGATCGCCAGTAGAACACCGCCGATGCTGCCTTTATCCATTCATCACTCCGTGGAGGTGAATCCACATTCGGCTTCAGAGTTTGCTTAGGGCTGTAGCTGTCGAGTTTCAGGCGAAGGGGGCCGGCCCGCTTCCCCTGTGAATTCGAGGCTGGTTATCGAAGCCGCTCGCAGGCTCTCCTCGTCGGAGGAAAGCCGGTGCGCCATCATCGCGAGCAATCTCGCCCGGTAGCGGAGCACGCGCTCGAGGATTTCGTTCAGGCTTTCGCGGACGATGAGTTTCTCGCCGTTGATCAGGGTGAGCATGGTGTCGGGCGATGCCTCGGCGGTCTTGATCAGGTCGCTGTTGAGCAGCATGCGATTGCCGTTGAGTCGGGTGAGTTCAACCATGGTGCCGAACCCCTTCGGGTGCCTTCTCCTGTTTATCGGCAAAGGATTGCAGAGGATGATTGGAACGCGAATTGCTCGGAGTGTGCATAAAACTTGTAAAGTTCGACTCGGGGTCGCCGATGAAGGCAGTGGGAAACGTGGTTCCTACAAGGTGACCCGGGGCGGGCGGTTGACGCAGGCATCCGGTCAGGCACCCGCAGCAGGAACTCACTGGATCAATTCAACCGGAATAAGGAGAATTCGTATGTCACTGGGTGTCCTGAATAACATCTCCGCAATTTACGCGCAGAACAATCTGAATCAGACGCAGAGCGCTCTGAATAATACGCTCCAGCAGTTGTCTTCGGGATCGCGGATCAACTCCGGCGCCGACGATGCGGCCGGCTTGTCGCTGGCCAACGGATTGCAGGCTTCTTCGACAGCGCTGTCGCAATCGGCGCAGAACGCCTCCGAAGGGGTTGATTTTCTGCAGGTGGCCGATGGCGCGCTGTCGCAGGTGACCAGCCTGCTTAACCGCGCGGTCACTCTGGCGACAGAAGCATCGAACGGCACGCTGAACACGAGCCAGACCGATGCCGCAAACGCCGAATATCAAAAGATCCTTACCGAGATCAATACCATTAACAGCACGACGGAATACAACGGCATTCAGAGCTTCGCTCAGAACGCGGCGTTCACGGTCGGGAACGCGAACGATACCGTCAACTTTGACAGTGCGGCAGGAACAGCGGACGGTGGCGGATCAATGACGTTTACGCTTGGCTCAAACTCGATCACGATCGATGGCACTGGTGGCACGGCCGGTGCCGGCACCGTGGTGCTGGGTGCAGGCAGCACTCTGAGCACCGTCGCCTCGATCGTGAACGCGAATCTCGGCTCCAGCGTGGCGTCAGTCATCGGCGGTCAACTGGTCCTGACGGGCGGAGCCACGGGCCAGCTTCAGGGGACGTCTGTGCTGGATGCAACTGTCACGCCCCCAGCGGCAGCAGGCGGAACGATCAGCGTTGGAAACGCCAATGACACCCTCGTACCGAGCGCCGCTCTGTCAGTGAGTGTGAATGGAGGTGCAGGGGTGGCCCTTAGCGCTTCAGCTTGGGGTGCCGCAGGTACAGGCGGGACACTTTCGGATCTGGCTGCGGCGATCAACGATGCGGCGGGATCGAGCGTCGCCACTATCTCCGGCAATAACATCATCCTTGGTGCGGGGGTGACCGTGTCCGGCGGTACTCTGGCGGAGGATGAAACCGTGAATTCGAGCGGTTCCAACAACTCCGTCGCGATCTTTACGTCCGACGGCACGATCTCGACCTCCTACAACAGCAGCGCCAGTGATGTGGTAAAGGCCGATACCACCGCGCTCGCGCTGGATGGAACTTCGCTCACCAGTTCACCCGGTGCCCAGGGCGCGTTGACGGCCATCAATGCTGCGATCACGACGGTCGCTGCAGATCGGGGAACAATCGGAGCCAACATCAACACCCTGACTGCGGTTGAGAACGTGATGAATACGCAGTCGACCAATACGCTTTCGGCTGAAAACGACGTCACGGCGACCGATTACGGCACGGCGACCTCGAACATGAGCAAGGACCAGATCCTGATGCAAACCGGAATTGCGGCCCTGGCCCAGGCACAGCAGTCGCAGCAACTTATTACCAAGCTGCTCCAGTAGTTCCCGGTGCGGTGCAGTTGAAGCAGGAGCAACGGGGAAGGCACTGAAGTGGGCCATCTCCGTTGCTCCGCATCTGAATTTCCTCTAATCTTCTCGCCGCAAACTTGGACCTTCGCCTGATCTTCCAAAATCACGGAGAAACCTATGGGTTCGGTTGGACTGAACTTTGGCTCGGCCACCAGCGGCCAGGGATTCGACGTCACCAGCACGGTGAATCAGATTGTCACGAATATGCAGGCCGTCGAGACGCCGTGGAAGAACCAGTTGACCACGCTTCAGAGCCAGGATTCTGCGTTGTCGAGCCTGGGCACGCAGCTTTCGACCCTCAGTTCCGATTTGCAGGCGTTGACGGACTTCAATGGAACCATGGCAGAGAAGACCGGATCAAGCTCGAACACGGACGTACTGACCTTGTCTTCCGCCGATGCGTCGGCTGTTGCGGGGACGCATACCGTGGTTGTGCAGAACCTGGCGCAGGTTTCGACTGCCTCGACAGATGCCGTGAATGCGAACGATACGTTGAGCGGCGGTATCACGTTCAAGGTGGGAAATGGCGACTGGCAAACGGTCAACGTTGGAGAAGATTCGACCGCGGACACGATCTCCGGTCTTCAGGACGCAATCAACCTTGCAAATGTCGGTGTAACGGCGAGCGTGTTGACCAACGCTGACGGAACGGCGCGTCTTTCTCTCGTCAGCGGGACGGATGGTGAGGCGGGCCAGATTACGATTGCGGATTCGACCAACGATTCCTCCGGTCCGGCAACGCTGTCGGATGCAACGAACCCGGACAAAAATCCGAATCTTGGTTTGGCGACGATCCTCAACGGACTGGATGCAACGATGCTGGTGGATGGAGGAACGGTGACCAGCGCCTCTAATACGGTTACGAATGCGATTCAAGGGGTCACGTTTCAATTGCTCTCCGGGCCGAACGGAAGCGATTCGACGCCACCGAGCGTGCAGGTAGTGATTGCGAACGATACCTCAAGCATCGAAAGCGCGATTCAGAGTTTCGTCAACGATTACAACACGACGATCCAGGCGATCAATGCACAGGAGGGCAAGGATTCCTCGGGCAATCCGGAACCGCTATACGGGAGCGCGGTGCTGGCGCAGATCCAGGAGGGATTGCTCTCGGGGATGAGTGCGTCCTACGGCTCGAATGCAATCAATTCCTTGATCTCACTGGGAATCACGGCGAGTTCAGCGGCTGATGGCACCCTCACGCTGGACACAGATACGCTGAGTAACGCATTGAATTCCAATTTCAATCAGGTCGTTTCGCTGTTTCAGGATTCGGGCAGTTTCGGTTCGACCTTCACAAGTACGCTGAATGGGCTTGGAAACAGCAGCTCCGATGGAGGAGTGATCGCTTTGCAGCTAGGCGAAGACAGCAGCCAGGAAACGACGTTGAACGATGATATTTCGAACGAGCAAACGCTGATTTCAACACAGCAGACGAACCTGACCGCGGAACTGAACACGGCAAACCAGATCCTGCAATCGATTCCAGAGCAGCTGAGTGAAGTCAATGAAATGTACAGTGCCATCACAGGATACAACCAAAATCAGAATGGATAGGTCTGGACATGAACTCATATCAGGCGCGCACGCTCGAGGGAGCATCGGGGGTGGAACTCACGATTGCTCTGTACGACGGTATTATTCGCTTCATGCATAACGCGATCGAAGCTGTACAACGGAACAATGCTTCGCAGCGACGGATGGCCGTGAAGCGGGCAATGGATATCGTGATCCATTTGCAGGCAACGCTGAACAAAGATGTGGGCGGGGAGCCGGCGAAGGCGCTGGAAGAATTCTATGTGGCAATGTTTGCGTTGATGCTTCAGGGATCGCAGGCAAACTCCGAGAAAAAGTTCGAACAGGTGATTGCCAATGTCCGGAATGTTCGCGAGGCCTGGAAGCGGGCGGCTGCAGAACCCGATGTCCATCGATTTACGACGCGGCCTGTCCGGCTCGAGATTGGCAGACAGCTTGATCAGGAGCGAGCCGGCGTATCGTTCACGGCATAGTTTGTCAGTTTGCGACGGTCAGTTCTTCTTCCAACTGCTGCTTCTGGTAGAGGCTAGCGTAATAGCCATCCATGGCAAGAAGTTCGTCATGGGCGCCTACCTCGACGATCCTGCCGCGATCGAGCACGGCGATCTGGTCGGCATTCCGCACGGTGGAGACGCGATGAGAGATCAAAATGGTGGTCGCAGTTTCCGTGTAGTTGCGCAGTCCGCCGAGGATGCGCTCTTCGGTATAGGTATCGACGCTTGCCAGGGCATCATCGAGGATCAGAACGGATGGGCGGCGCAAGAGGGCACGAGCAATGGCGGAACGCTGCTTTTGACCTCCCGAAAGCGTCATGCCGCGTTCCCCGACCATGGTTTCAAAGCCCTGGGGGAACTCTTCGAACTCGCGACGAATATGCGCGGCATCGGCGGCCTGCAACAGATCGTCAGCGGTGGCGCTCTGAGCGCCGAAGGCGAGGTTTTCGCGAATGGTCTCGCTGAAGAGGAATGTTTCCTGAGGCACAATTCCCATGTTGCGACGGAGAACTTCGAGGGGGAACTCGCGGATGGGCCGGCCGTCGATGAGCAAGGAACCCTCCGGGGCGTCGTACAGTCGCGACATCAGGCTTACCATGGTGGTTTTCCCCGACCCGGTTGGCCCCACAATGGCCAAACTCGATCCGGCTGGAATCTTCAGCGAAACATTGTGAAGAACCGGTGTGTCTCCGTAGGTGAAGCTGAGATTGCGAAATTCGATCTCGCCGCGGAGAACCGTATCAGGCGCGATCGAAGGATCGGCGGCGCTGTCGTCAATGCCCGGCCTTGCCCGCAGCAACTCATCGATGCGCTTTACTGATGCAGTACCGCGCTGGAACAGATTCACAACCCAACCGACGGCGATGATGGGCCAGATCAGGAGGATCATGTAGGTATTGAACGCCACGAAGTCGCCCGGGGTGATCTGGTGCGATACGACCTCGTGTCCGCCCACAAGCAGGGTGATGATCATGGCGATGCCGAGAACGAATTCGAGGGTGGGCCAGAGCATGCCCATCAGCTGCACCAATCCCTGCGCGCGGGTGATGTACCGCTGGTTGAGCCGTTCGAAAAGGCTCATTTGCGATTGTTCGCGGCCGAAGGCGCGCACCAGGCGCGCGCCGGAGTAGTTCTCCTGGGCCTGCGAGGAGATTTCGGAGAAGCTTTCCTGAATTTTTTCGAAGCGGTCGTGGATCTTGCGGCCGAAGTACTGGACAAGAATGCTGGCCAGCGGCATGGGCGCCCACGCCACCAGGGTGAGCCATGGGCTGATGCGGAGGAGAAAGTAGAGCGCGCCCACGGTGAAAAAGATGGTGTTGGCACTGTACATCAGCGCCGGACCCAGCAGCATGCGGACGGCGTTGAGGTCATTCGTCATGCGCGCCATCACGTCGCCGGTGCGGTACTTCTGATAGAAATTCGCATCCTGTCGTTCGAGTTGGAGAAACAGGTCGTTGCGCAGATCGAATTCGATCTCGCGCGAGATGCCGATCAGAATCCATCGCTGGCTATAGAGGAAGACGCCTTTGACCAAGTAGACAGCGACAAAGAGGCAGGCGAGAAAAACAATATGCTGACGCGTGACTCCGCGCTCCAGGTCATCGATTACGCGCTTGAGGATCTGCGGACCCTGGACGGCCGCCAGGTTGGTGGCGATACAGGCGAGGGTACCCCAAAGGTATCCCCACCGATAGCGGCGCATGTAGCTGAGCAGCGGGCCCAGTTCGCGAAGCATACCTCTATTGTACGGGTGGGAAACGACGGTAGATTCGGGGGCCTGGCGCCAGCAGCATCAGGTAGGGGTTCGCAGCAGCAGATAGCCGCCGGTGAGCCCGAACAGAACATCCGGTGACCATGCCGCGAGCGCGGCCGGTAGGTAGTCAACATGCCCTAATGCCCCAAACAGGCTGTCCACGATCCAGTAAGTGAGGGCCACGGAGATAGCCACGGCGATTCCCGACAGCGATCCGCGCCGGCCCATCGACAGCGCAAATGGAATCGCGATCACCGCCATGACGATGGCGATCAGCGGATAAGAGAGCTTGTGCCAGAGGTCAACCCGCAGACGCATGGTGTCGAACCCGCTCTGGCGCAGATCGCGAATGTAACTTTCGAGTTGGGCGAAGTTCATCTCCTGCGACTGGAGATTTTCCTTTTTGAAGTAGCTTGGGTCTTCCTGGATCTCGGCGAAGGACGTGGTTTTGAATTCGGAATACTCCGAGTTGTTGCCTTGGATATTCCTGACCCAGCCGTTGAAAAAGCGCCACGTATCAGTTCCTGGATCCCGGACCACGCGCGAGGCGAAGATCCTGCGCGAAAGCGCGAAGGTCGAGGGATTGAATTCGAAGATGGAGAGATTGGCGAATGCGTTGTTGTCGGGGTCGAAGAACTGGTAGTAGAAAATGTGGCCCTGTTCGCCGGGATGCGACTGGCCGAACATCCACTTTTCTTCGGGGTGAAGGAAGGTTTGCGGCGGCCGACCCTTGATGGTACTGCGGAGCGCTTCCTGGCGCCGGTTAGCTGAGGGCAAATAGTAATCGTCAAAAAAGAAGAGACTGACCGCGAGAACTGCGGATATGGAGACAATCGGAATCACGAGGCGATAAAGGCTGATGCCGGTTGCCTTCATCGCCACGATCTCGCTGTTGCGATTGAGTACGCCGAAGGTTACCAGCGCTGCAATGAGCACTGCCAGAGGCGTGATGGTGTAAATCATGCTGGGGGCGAGATTGAACAGGTAGTCTCCGACGGTTGCGAGAGCGATGTGGTTGCGAATAATGTCGCCCACGAGTTCAAAGAATGTAAATACCAGCATCAGCATGACGAAGCTGGCTAACACCAGGACGAACATTGCAAAGAATTCACGAACCACATAGGCATCGAGAAGGCGCGGAAAGAGCCCCCGGGAGACAGCCCGAACCGGGCGAGGCTGAAACCTTTCGAGCAATTTCGTCAACTGGGCGCCGTTGGACTTTACGGGGAGCTTGGGTTTGGGGGTGCGCGAGAGCAGGGCTCCGATGCTGTTGAGGACACGACCGCCGCTGGCCATTTGCCACAACAAGAAACTGCCGGCGGCTGCAAAAAGAATGTTTGCCATCCAAACGCCCAGGAAAGGCGATAGTTTGCCCTGGCGGCTGAGAGAGAGCCCGGTATACGAAAGAACGTAGTAGAGCAGAACCAGGAGCACGGTGAAGACCAGCCCTGAACTTTTCCCGCCGCGGCGCGACACTACTCCCAGCGGAACACCGACCAGCATGAGCACGAGGCACGCGGCAGGATAGGAGAAGCGCGACTGTAACTCCAGCTGGAATCGCCGGGGATCGGGGCCGCGGGTTCGCTGAATAAGTGTATTCATGGGCAGTGCGTAGATGGCGGTATCCAATCGACCGATATGGGTTTCGCCTTGGGGACTGAGGGTCAGGGGCAGATCGGTATTGGAAAACGTTGAGATGTTGTATTGCTGGGGTTGGCCGGCCACCGTCTCGTGGCGGGAACCGTTGCGAAGGCGCATCAGCAGTTCCTGCGTCGAATCGTTGACCACGGTTGCCGAGGCCGCGGTGGTGATGATGGGGTTACTCGGGTCGGTGACATCGGCCATGAAGACCTGGTCCCAGTTGGATGCGCCCGTACCGCCCTTCACTGTTTGCACGTAGAGCACAGAGTTGCGGAAGTCCTCATAAAACACGCGAGGCTGGATCTCGAACGATGCCTGAGATGTTTCCAATTCCTGCTGCATGTCGAGGATGGCGCGATTGGCGCGGGGAGCGATGTCGAGGGAATTTAGCAGTCCCAGCGCCGTTCCGCCGATTGCAATCACCGAAGAGACGCGTACGAAGTAGCCTATGCCAAGGCCGGAGGCGCGCATGGCAATGATTTCGCTGTCGGCCGCCAGTCGACTGAGCCCGAGGAGGATTCCCACCAACACCGCCATCGGGATCGTGACCTTGAAGGTATTGGGCAGGTTGAAGACGAAGATTTCGGCGACGATGGAGAAGGTGGAACTGTTGCGAACGACGGCCTCAAGGATATGGTTGAGGTCGCGCATGAAAAGAATGAAGGTGAATACTGCGCAACCGATCAGTGCATAGGAAAGAATCTCGCCGAGTATGTACCGGGTGAGGATGCGCACGATAGAGGCTCTAGTGCCAGTTTAACTTGCCAGCGTGCCGGGGAGGGGGTGGGGAAGCGAATTCATCTGCCACCCGCGGAGGCGAAGACTATTGGTGAGCACGCTCACGGAACTCATAGCCATGGCGGCGGCAGCGATCCAGGGACTGAGCAGGATGTGGAAGGCCGGGTACAGAAGGCCCGCCGCGAGGGGAATGCCGAGCAGGTTGTAGCCCGCAGCCCAGAAGAGGTTCTGTCGCATGACTCCAACCGTAGTTTTGGCGAGATCGAGGGCGGCGATGATGGCATCCGGCTGAGCGCGCAACAGGAGAACATCTCCGGCCTCCTGGGCGAGATCGGCACCACTGCCCATGGAGATGCCGGCGTCGGCCTGGGCCAAAGCGGCGGCATCATTCATTCCGTCCCCAACCATTGCAACGCGCAGACCATTCTGCTGCAACGCGCGAATCCGAGCAAGCTTGCCCGCGGGATCGAGTCCGGCTTCGACTTCGACGATGCCGACCTGGTTGGCAATAGGCGCCGAAGCCCCGGCCGAATCTCCGGTCAGCATCAACACGCGCAGATTGCGTTCCTTCAGGGCAGACACAGCTTCGGCTGAATCCGGACGCAGGGAATCCCGAGCGTCAAAACAGCCAATTGACTGATTGTCGAGAGCCATCCACAGTCGCGTCACCCCGGGCTTTGCGGGCGGAATGCTATCGGGGAACCGAATCTGCGACTCCAGGAACAGCTCTTCATTGCCGATTAGGCAGTTGTAGTCCTCGACCCGCGCTGCAATGCCGCGGCCGGGAATGACGGCGACCTCTGCTGCAGGCTCCCACTTGATAGCGCGCGCCCTGGCGGCATCCACGACTGCGTGAGCCAGAGGATGATTCGAGCGTTCCTCGGCACCGGCAGCCAATCGCAAAAGGTCGTCTTCGTCATATCCCGTCACCGGGCGAACAGCTTGCAGGACAGGACGTCCCACCGTGAGTGTTCCGGTCTTGTCGAGGACAATGACGTTAAGGTTGGCAAGCCGTTCCACGGCTTCGCCGCCTTTGTAAAGGACGCCCAGCTGAGCGCCCCGCCCAACGGCGACAGTAAGCGCAGCGGGAACCGCAAGACCCATGGCGCAAGGGCAGGCAATGACCAGAACCGAAACGGTCGCGGATATTGCGAGGGAGATCGAACCGGTGGTCACGATCCAAACCGCAAAGGTGACAGCCGCGATCACGAGAACGACCGGAACAAAGATGGAACTGGCGCGATCAGCCAGGCGTTCGGTGGGGGCGCGGGATGACTGCGCCTGCTCCACGAGGCGCGTGATCTGCGCCAATACGGTGTCTTCGCCGAGAGATTCCGCTTTGCAGGTCACGGCGCCGTCGTAGTTCATGGAGCCGGCCAGAACCGGATCGCCGATCTCGCGAACCAAAGGCGTGGCTTCGCCGGTCAGCATCGATTCATCCACGCTCGTTCGGCCGTCGACGATCTTTGCGTCTACCGGGAACCGCTCGCCGGGAAGAACCAGAATCTGATCTCCGATGCGAATCTCTTCAAGCGGAACCAGGGTCTCGACGCCGTCGACGTAGCGGCGCGCCGTCGCAGGCTGGAGCCGACTAAGAGCATCGAGAGCAGCCCGCGCGTGTCGCTTGGCGCGGGATTCCAGAGCCTTGCCGAGAAGCAGGAACCCAATGATGAGCAGGACTGCGTCGAAGTAGACCTGGTGGTCAGGTCCGGGCACAAATGTCGCGTAAGCTGAGTAAAGGAAGGCGACGCCGGTGCCAAGGCTTACGAGCGTATTCATGTTCGTCGCGCCGTGGCGCAGGGCGCGCGCGGCCGCGAGATAAATGTCGCTGCCGGCCCAGATCAGCAGACAAAACGTGGCGACCAGCAATGACCAGCGTAGAATATCGGGCGAGGTTTGGTAGAGCCACGGGACGACCTGCATCATGTCGCGATCGAGTGGGCCCATTGTGTCGCTCAACGGCATGGAAACCACCATTGCGATGGCTCCGGCGATCAAAGTCGTGGCAGCCTTCGCTTCAGCCATGCCGAAGCCTGGTTCGCTGCTCCTCGCGCTTGCGCCCCTGTGCGGAAGAACCGCATCGTATCCGGCACCGCGGATAGCTTCGACCAGCCGCTCCGCCGAGGCTGCATCCGGATCGAAGACGACGCTGGCGCGATTCGACATGAGGTCAACGCGCGCAGACTTCACCCCGGCGGTCTCCTGCAGAGCATTCTCAACGTGGTGCTGGCAGGCAGCACACGTCATACCGATGATCGGCAGGGTTAGAGACTCAGTGTCGGGCGAAGCCATCGTGCCTTCTATTGCTCCAATCGCGCGTTGTACCCGGCCTTAGCAAGAGCAGCTATGGCGGCGTCCACAGTAGGGTTCTCATCCGGCGATTTCAGCCTGGCAGCCCCAATGCGAACTTCTTCGACTTCGATACCCCGGGTTGCATTCAACGCCTGAGTGACCCGGCGAACACAGGAACCGCAATGCATCCCATCGATGAGCAGCACAAACTCCGCCATCTTGTTCTCCTGCTTGATTTGATGATACTCGGAGGCATACGTTGCGGGTCAGGGGACCGCCGGGGATATCCCATTACGCAAGTGTTAGAAAGCGGGTCTATGGTAGAAAGCTGACAGATGCCCAAAGACCTGCAGCGGGAGTTCCCGGAAGCACCCATCGTCGGGGTGGGGGCCGTGGTTGTCGAGCGGGGCAGGGTGTTGCTCGTGCGGCGAGGCCACGAGCCCTCCAAAGGAAAGTGGTCCCTGCCGGGCGGGGTGCTGGAACTTGGCGAATCGCTTACGGATGGGGTGATCCGCGAAGTCCGGGAAGAAACCGGGCTGGAAGTGGAAGTTGTCGACCTGATCGAACTGATCGATCGTGTCGTGAGGCAACCAGCTTTAGAGAACCCTCGCATCCGATATCACTATGTGATTGCCGATTACCTGTGCCGTGCTGTCGGCGGCAAATTGCAAGCGGCGTCGGATGCCGAAGTCGTGCGGTGGGTGGAGCGGGCGGAGTGGAACAGCCATAGCGCACTGGCGCTCGACCCGATCACTGTCCGCGTGATCGAAGCGGGCTGGCAACGTTCGAGGTCATGGCAGGAGAAAGAGTGAAAAGAAGCTCAACCGGCCGGTGGATGGCGCTTGTTGTCCTTGTCGCGATGATGGCCTCAGGTCTTTTTCTCTGGGAACGCCCCCTGACGGTCTTCAGCCTTTTCACCGAGGCCGGGATGTTCCTGCACGGCGCATCGAGCCGCTATACGGTTGTCGACGGCTATCGAATCCACTACTACGCTATGGGGCCTGCAAAGGGTGAGGTGGTGGTGCTGGTGCATGGACTGGGCGGTGAATCGGAGGATTGGGAGAATCTCGCCCCCTATATTGCAAAGGCGGGTTACCGGGTCTACATACCGGATCTTCCCGGCTACGGCCGCAGCGCGAGGCCGGTGGATTTCTCCTATTCCGTCACCGATGAAGCCAAGGTCGTTGTCGGATTTCTGGATGTCCTGGGACTGAAGCGGGTCGACCTTGGTGGCTGGTCGATGGGAGGCTGGATCGTTCAGATCTTGGCGGCAAAGCATCCGGAACGGGTTCAGCGCCTGATGCTATTCGACAGCGCCGGCCTCTCCGTGAAACCGGACTGGAACACGAAACTCTTCACGCCCGTTTCAGCTTTGCAACTCGATGAGTTGGA
>Ga0335072_10004855_pt1 | contig 19866 bp, 17 predicted proteins | sample Lox_Sample_21_FD_206725 | JGI IMG/M metagenome (GOLD analysis project Ga0335072, IMG submission 206725) | Soil microbial communities from Loxahatchee National Wildlife Refuge, Florida, United States - Lox_Sample_2.1 | ecosystem: Environmental > Terrestrial > Soil > Wetlands | place: USA...
ACCTTCCAGGCCGCCAATTGCCTCCGGCGGCCTGTCCTTTTGTCTCTGAATGAAGGGGTGCTTTAGCGCGTGACCGGCTCCGCCGGCAAATACATCTTGCTCACTGAGACATACCCTTCCCGCGCAACCATCTTGCCCCGCTCGCGATACATCGCTTCGTCGTGCGGCTGGGTCGTGGCCAGACCATCGACATAGCGGTTGTACATGCAAAACGCCGCTGCAATCAGCACCGTGTCATGGATTTCCATGTCGGTTGCGCCAAGATTCCGAGCTTGTTCGACATCTCCTGCCGTTACGTTCTTCCCGCCCCGCTGCACTTTCGCCGCAATCACCAGCAGCGCCTTCAGCTTGTCGGAGATCGCCGCATGCTGGAAGTCCGCCTTCACGCGCCGCACCAGTTCTTCGTCGCCGTTCAGATGAGCGGCAGCGATGGCGCCGTGAATGCTCTGGCAAAAGTGGCAGTCATTCAGATAGGAAACGTAGGTAGCGATCAGTTCCCGCTCGCCCGGGGTAAGTGTATTCGGCCCCACCAGCAGCACTTCGACCAGATCATTGAGAGGCCGCGCCGTTTCAGGCCGAAACGCCATCGCAGAGCGAATGCCGGGTAGTCCTTCGGGGAGGTTAATGTGAGGCATACGATTGGTCCTTTCCTTCTCCAGATGGCAGATCGTAAACTGACCCAGAATCGTCCTCAGTGGTGAACATCGTCAAGCAACTAAAGGTGGAATTCCGGCGCGGCCCGTCCGGCGTCCTCATCAATGCGTCCGCCGGCGAACCATTGCCGGACCAGGCTCCATCTTTGGATGGAAGACACCCAGGCAGGAAGTCCGGTACGTTGAGCAGAGCCTTGCAGTATTGCTGCAACATCCATGCCGCCGACTCCCGAAACGTCGCGCCTCGGACGACCGACGTCCGCAGGAGAATCGGGATTTCCCGGCCTCTCACTTGTTTCGTTGCGTCGGTGCTGACCCTCGCCGCTGGCTGCCGTTCAGGCTTGCCGAAGCCGGAGTCGCCAAAGTACACCCAATTCGTGCAGTCCTTCTATGTTGGGCTCGCCGCAATGGAAGTAGGCAACGATGTGCGCGCCGAAAGTGAACTCGCGCAGGCCACGCAGTTGGCTCCCGGAGAGCCTGCGGGATGGACCGATTGGGCTATTCTCGCGCTGCGCCAGCGTAATTTCGATCCGGCCAAACAACGGCTGGATCGAGCCCACTCGCTGGCTCCACGCAACAGCCAGATCGACGCCGACCTTGGGGTTCTCGAAAGTGCGCGCGGCAATTCCGCCGAAGCCATCGCCAATCTGCGCAGAGCCATCGATCTGGATCCCCGCAATCTCCGTGCGCTGTACCTGCTGGCCGTCGAAGTAGAACGACAGGGTGGCCCGAACAGCGAAGACGAATTCCAGCAGCTGATCGAGAAGATTCTTTCCGCACAACCCGACAATCTCGCCGCTCTTATTGAACTGGCTCGCATCTCGGCCAGGCGTGGAGATGCCGCCACCCTCCGCTCCGCCGTCGACCGCATCGCTGCTCAGTCGTCGCCCGCATGGCCGCCCAGCGTGCAGCAGCAACTCCAGGAACTCCAGCATGCCGCACAGTCCGCGCCGGCCACCGCCGCCGTGCGCAGCGTCTTCCTCCGTAACGTGCTCATGCAGGTCCCCGGCTTCCGTCAGAGCCTGGCTGTCATCAAGGCGCAACCCGGCGAAGAAGCGCAGCCCTTTGTTTCTTTCCTCCGTTTACCCTCGCCGTCTTCCCGCCCGGCCCCGCCTGACATGGACCTGACGGTTGCACCCCAGTCCCTGACCGCGCCGCAGGGCCAAACCTGGAACTGGATCGGCGCCATCATGCCGGATGACAAGCAGCCGCCCGTTGTCGTCACCGCAAACGCTCGAACTGTTCAGTTGCTCGCCGGCCCGTCTTTGGCATTTCCCGGCGGATCGCACGATATTCCACCCGGGCCAGAATCGGTGCTGCCGGTCGACTTCAACTACGACTTCAAAACGGACCTCGTTCTGGCCGGCGCCGGAGGTATTCGCTTCATGCGCCAGGATTCACCGCAGAAATTCACCGACGTTACAGAGCAGACCAAACTTGCGGCCGCCATTCTCAACGCCCAATACACCGGCGCGTGGGCCGTGGACATCGAAGCCGATGGCGATCTCGACATTGTCCTTGGCTCCTCGTCCGGCCCGCCGACCGTCCTGCGCAACAACGGCGATGGAACGTTCTCCGCGATTCATCCCTTCGAAGGCGTATCCGGCATTGAACAGTTCGTCTGGGCCGACCTCGACGGCGATGGCAATCCCGATGCTTCCCTCATCGATGGATCCGGACAACTGCACATCTTCCACAACGAACGTGCCGGCAACTTCCGCGAAGTGGGCTCTGCGCCAAAACTGAGCACGGTCGCAGCCATCGCTGCGGCCGATACGCGCCACAGCGGCACCCTCGATCTCCTGGCGGTCCAATCCAGTGGAGCCATCACACGCCTCGTCAACAACAACGGTTCGTGGAACTCATCCCAGATCGCTCAGGTTCCGAACCCCGCGCCGGCTCTGCACTCTCCCGTCCGCCTGCTCACAGCGGACCTCGACAACAATGGCGCCGACGATCTGGTCCTGGCAAATGTCGGAGGTGGAGCTACACCCCTGTTTTGGCTCGGCAACGACGACGGCAACTTCAAACTCCTCAACCTGGCGGTGAACTCACAGCGTATCTTTGCTGCCGTTGGTCTCGGCAATACCGGTCGCCTTGATCTCCTGGCCCTCGACGCGAACGGCCAGCCTGTAAAGGACATCAACCACAGCACCAAAAACTACCACTGGCAGATCATCCGCACCCGTGCCGTCACAGCCGTGGGCGACCAGCGTATCAACTCCTTCGGCATCGGCGGCGAAATCCAGGCGCGCTCCGGTCTCCTCCTCCAGGCCCAGGCCATCAACGGCCCCGAAGAACACTTCGGCATCGGCCAGTGGACCACTACCGACGTCGCGCGCATTCTCTGGCCTAACGGCGCCGTCAATGCCGAATTTCAAATGTCCGCCGATCAGCCCGTGCTCGCGACACAACGCCTCAAGGGATCCTGCCCTTTCCTCTTCGCATGGGATGGGCATGAGATGAAATTTGTCAAAGACACGGTGCCATGGGGCTCGGCGATCGGCCTGCGCATCAACGCGCTCGGCCCGGCGCGCATCGCCGCCACCCAGGAGTGGTACAAAATCCCCCGCGGCGATCTCGCTCCGCGCAATGGCGCCTACGACCTGCGCATCACCGGCGAACTCTGGGAGACCTACTACTACGACTGGCTCCAACTGATGACCATCGATCATCCGCAGGGTACCGAGGTTTTCACCGATGAGCGCTTCGTGGTGCCGCCGGTGAAACTCGCAATCACGGCGACAGAAACGCCGCACCCGATCGTGCGCGCCATCGACGATCGCGGGAACGACGTGACGGATACACTGCGTTCGCTGGACGGACGCTATCTCGGCACATTCGGCCGTGGACAATATCAGGGCATTGCCCGCGATCATTACGTCGAAATCGATCTCGGCGACGACGTGCCCTCAGCCGGCCCCATCTATCTGATCGCGCGCGGATGGCTCCATCCTTCGGATTCCTCGATCAACGTCGCACTCAGTCAGGGGCGTCACGAGCAGCCCATGCCGCTCAGCCTCGAAGTCCCCGATGGGCGCGGTGGATGGACCGTGGCACGCCCCAACCTCGGCTTCCCGGCCGGACGCAACAAGATCTGCCTCATCGACCTGACCGGCGTCTTCCATCCCCGAACGCCGCACAAACTGCGGCTGCGCACCAATCTCGAAATCTACTGGGATCAGATCCAGTGGGCGCGCGGCCTGCCCCACGCTCCTCTTAAGATCACGCGCATCGATCCATCGACGGCCGACCTCGATTATCGTGGCTACTCCACAATTCATCAGGCGAATGCCTCGTCGCCCGAAATTCCCGACTATAACCGCCTTTCGTCCACCACCCAGATCTGGCGCGATCTCGAAGGTTATTACACGCGCTTCGGCGACGTGCGTCCGTTACTCAACAGGATCGATGACCGCTACGTCATCATGAATGCCGGCGACGAGTTGGCTCTGCGTTTTACTGCCCCACCACCGCCGCCCGCCGGCTGGGTGCGCGACTACGTCCTCGCGGGCGATGGCTGGATCAAGGACGGCGATTACAACTCCACTTTCTCAGCGACCGTCCAGCCGCTGCCGTATCACGCGAAGACCTGGTATGACGCCCCTCCAGGACCGCTCGACGACGAATGGGTCTATCGCCGGCACCCCGAGGACTGGCTGATCTGGCAGACCCGCTACGTTACGTCAGCTCCCTTCCGCGATGCGCTCAACGACGAGTCTCAGCGAACACAGGAGGCGCCGCCTTCGCAATGAAGCGCATCCCGATCGCCCGCCTCGTTCTCACGGTCGTCTTCATCGGCATGCTCGCCACGCCCTGGATGATCCGTCATCTCTCCCACGCTCAGGCCAGGCCTCTCTCTCCCCAGGTTGACTGCCAGGCAGCGGAGGCTCGTTATGGCTTCTGCTTTCAGGAAGTCGCCCGTCAGGCCGGAATCAATTTCGTGCACGAAGCTCCGGTTCTCGATCACCAACTCGACCGCATCATGCCGGAAGTCGCTTCGATGGGTGCATCGGTCTCCATCGTCGATTTCGATCGCGATGGCTGGCCCGACATCTATGTGACCAACAGCCGCACTGGCAGCATGAACCATCTCTATCGCAACAACCACGATGGCACATTCACTGATGTTGCCCTGCAAATGGGCGTCGCTGACGTCAATCAGCCCGGCACCGGCGTTTCCATGGGCGCAGTCTGGGGCGACTACGACAATGATGGCTACGAAGATCTCTTCCTGATCAAGTGGGGACGCCCCGAGCTCTTCCACAGCGACCACGGCCAGGGTTTCACGCGTGTGACCGATGAAGCAGGTCTTCCCCCCTGGATCAATGCAAATACCGCTGTCTGGTTCGACTATGACGGCGATGGCCTGCTCGATCTGTTTGTCGCTGGCTACTATCCGGAAAATGTCGACCTCTGGCATCTGAAGAACACGCGCATGATGCCCGAGAGCTTCGAGTACGCGAAGAACGGTGGCCGCAAGTATCTATTCCACAACCTGGGCAACGGCCACTTTGAGGAAGTCAGCTCAAAGGTCGGCATCAGCAGCCGTCGCTGGGCGCTCGCTTCTGCAGCCGTTGATCTGCGAGGCACCGGCTACCCCGACCTGTTCGTCGCCAATGACTACGGTGTATCGGAACTCTATCTCAACCACCATGGCCACTTTCACGAAGCCGGGCAGGAAACCGGTGTTGGCTTCGCCCCCAAGAGCGGCATGAATGCCGCCTTCGGCGACATCTTCAACCAGGGAAGCTACTCGATATACGTTTCGAATATCTCTGAGGAGGGCATCCTGCTTCAGGGAAACAATCTCTGGGTTCCCCAGGACGGCGCCAACCTCCATTACACCAATCTCGCGCGCGACCTCGGCGTCGAACTCGGCGGATGGAGTTTTGGCGCGCAGTTCGGCGATCTGAACAACGACGGCAATCTCGACCTCTTTCTTGAGAACGGCTATATCTCGCTCTCCCGCACCCGCAGCTACTGGTACGACTTCTCCAAAGTTGCAGGCGGCAACAGCTCCATCATCAGTGACGCATCCCACTGGCCCGCCTTTGACGGACGCAGCCTTTCCGGTTATCAGCAAAAGAAAGTCTGGATGAATGACGGCGCCGGTAAATTCGAAGAAGTCGCCCAGGCGGTCGGCGTGACTGACACCTCAGATGGTCGCGCCATCGCCCTCGCCGATTTGTGGAACACCGGCGTGCTCGACGCGGTCGTCGCTAACCAGAGCGGCCCCTTGCTGATCTACAAAAACCTGGTCGTCCCTGGAAATGACTGGATCGAATTCGATCTCGAAGGCACGAAAAGCAATCGCAGCGCGATCGGCGCCCAGGTTACGCTTTTCTGGAACGGCCAGAAACAAATTCAGTACGTCTCCGGCGGCAATGGCTTCGCCTCGGAGAATGACCGTCGCCTGCACTTTGGCCTCGGCAGGAATCCGCAACTTGAAAAGGCCGTAATCCACTGGCCGTCAGGAACCGTGCAGACGCTGGTCCATCTGGCACCCAACCAGTTCGTCCACGTGAAGGAGCCCGCATGAATCCGCCAGCCGCTGCTGCTCCTCAGGCCGCACGCCCGCAGCCGCTCTGGAAGCGCATCCTCGACAGCCGCTTCATACCGCCCATTTTCATCACACTGATCCTGCTCGTCGGAAACTTCTCCTTTGGCATCCTCGAAAGCTATACGCGGACGCTGCTCGCCATCGCCACCAGCATCGCCGGTGAGTTAATCCTGGGCCGCATCTTCCTGAAGAAATGGCCGCATCCTGCCAGCGCCTACATCACCGGCATCAGCGTCGGCATCCTGTTGCGTTCGCCGGCATACTGGACCTACGCCCTCTGCGCGGCCCTCTCCATCTCTTCAAAGTACGCCCTGCGCTTCCGCAACCGTCACATCTGGAACCCCTCGAACTTCGGCATCTGCGCAATGCTTGTGCTGGCGTCAGACTCCGTCGCCGGTCTCAGCATTCAGTGGGGCAATAACTTCGCCTCGCTGATCGCCATATGGATCCTCGGTTCCGTCATAGTCTGGCGCGCGCGACGCTTCAACATCACCGCAACCTACGTCGCCTCTTTCATCGCATTCTCCTTCCTGCGCTCCTGGATCACCGGCGATCCGTGGCAGTCGGAGATTTCGCCGATCACCGGCCCGATGTATCAGCTCTTTATCTTCTTCATGATCACCGATCCGAAGACCACCGTCCGCTCACGCACAGGCCAGTGCATCGTGGCCTTCGCCATCGCCCTGCTGGAATTCTTCATGCGCCTCGGCAGCAGCGTCTATGCGCCTCTGTATGCGCTCTTCTGGGTCGGGCCGGCTGCCTTGTTTATCGAGATATGGCTCGACTCCCGCCGCTCCCGCGCCGTCTCTGCCACTTTGCCAGGCCCACAACCTGCTTAGCCCGATACGGGTTCATGCTCCGCGGCGAATCCGCACCGCTGCAGTATCGTCTCAATATCGGCCTGTGTCGCCCCAAGCTTGGCGGCTCCTTCAAACAGATCGCGCACCTCAACCGGATACCAGTTGCGCCTCTCAGCCCGGCCGAGGCCCGCCACGTTGAATGGTTCGATGGCCGAATGAATATCGCGAATCAGGATTTCCGATTCCGAGCGCGTCAGCGGCTGTCGCGCTCGCTCCGTCAGACTGCGGCTCGCTGCTCCAAACACCGGATCCTCGCAAAGCAGAAACGACGAGGCCAGATGCGGCTTGCCCAGCCTTCGTGCCGCCTCGGAGAAGCTCGCTGCCGCAAAGTAGAGTTGCGACAGCGCGACAAAGACTGCGAAGTTGCCCATGTTGGCATACAAAGCCCCGACCAATCCAGCCGTCGCGATCAGTTCTGCCTCGGTCCGCCGCGAGTACTCCTCAAGCCGCTGAGCGAATTCGGGCTTTTGCCAGTCCCGTTCCACGGCCTCTGCGAGCCGCGCCACTCCCAGCAGCGTTAACGGAAAGCCAGTCGACAGCAGCGGATCGACAAATCCCGCAGCCGAAGGCAACAAAACCCAGCGCGGCCCCGTAACCCTTGCCGACCGAAATGGCAGCTCCGGAATGTGCGTGAACGGCCGCATTGCCCGGGCTTGCGCGAACTGTTCTTCAAGCGCCGGAATCTGATGCAGAAGTCGTTCCCAGGCCGGCTCCCCCTCCGCTAATCGTAACTGTGACGCGCACTCATTCGTCGCCGCAACTCCGGCGCTCGTAATTCCGTTGTTGAAACGCAGCACCCAGATCCACCCACCGTCGAAAACATGGTGGATGGCCGCGTCATCGATGGGATAAGGCGGTTTGTCTGCGTTTGTCCGGCTGAAGGCTCCTGTATCCAGGCGTCCCACGTCCGAAAAGTGCGAGTACAAAGCCTGCGTCCCCGGATAATCCTCGAATCGCAGCTCCTGCAGTCCCAGTGCGTGATGCAGAAACCCCCGCGGTCCCGTTGCGTCGATGATGAACCTCGTCCGAAATTCAACATCGCGCCCGTTCCGTTGTCCGAGCAGTGCAAAGTGATCGTCATATTCTTCGACTTGTCGCAGAGCGACGCGGTCGAAATACTCAACCCCCAGCTTCCGGGCCTCTCGCACCAGCAAATCGTCGAAATCCGCGCGGTACCAGTGCGTATCCGCGATCTCATCTCGCGGGCTCGCCGCTACCAGAAGCTGATTCTCACGATCCGGCGCCGCAGCCAATCCCGCACCGAGAACGTGATGATGAAAGGTGAATCCGCGCTTGAGGCCCACTGCGATGTTCGGGTACGCCCTCTGCCAGCTACCCCACTTCGCCAGCGGCTCCACTGCCGGCAGGTCGTATCGCTTCGCCAGTTCTTCCAGCAGCAAATTCGAAAGCGGTGTCGACGATTCGCCGATTACCACCCGGGGATGAGTTCCTCTTTCGATCAGAACAACCGAGAGACCCAACCGCCGCAGGATCATTGCCAGCAGCGATCCGGCAAACCCGGACCCCACGACCGCTGTGTCGTAAGTCTCGCTCAGCTCTCCCCTCCGCATTCTTCACACATCACCCGCGGCAAAACTTCCTGGCGCAGATTCATCGCCCGCAGCCGTTGCCCGCGTCGATCCCCGCACGCCACACACCTCACGATTCGCTGCAAATCCCAAAGGTCCACAAACACGCGCCCGCGCCCGAGCCCAATTCCATACTCTGCCGCAGCTTCCACCATCGCCATCGTGGGCGGGGAGAATTCCCCACGCGCAGCCAGTTCCTCCATCGCGCCGTTGTCCGCGCGTGTCGGAATAACCGTCGCAGCAATCGCGCCGCAATCGAACCCGAAATCCAGCGATCGCGCGGCCCATTCGACTGCGTCTCCCTGGCACATAAACGGCGGCTGAATCAGGATGAACACCCGCAGATCAATATCGTGCTCGTGAAGGCGATCCCCAGCCGCATGAAACTGCTCGAGATTCATCCGCTTGTTCAGTTGCTGCAAAACTTGCGGATGCACCGTTTCGAGCCCCATCGCCACTTCCAGCCGACCCTTCAAACGATCTCTGAAACGAAAACAGTCTTCTCCGGCCAGGGCCGGGTGGCATTCCACAATCACGCGATCAAACTCATTCACGCGTTCGGCAATTGCCGCGTGATCCTCGGGCGGAATCGCTCTGCGATCGAAGAAACTCCCGCTGTTATACAGCTTGATCTCGCGCGCCCCTGGCAACCGCTCCAGCGCGTACTCAATTTGAGCTGGAATCGCCCCGGCCGGGACCTCACCCGAGAAGGTGTTCTTCCACAGATCGCACATCACGCAGCGCCACGGACACTCGCGATTCGTCAAAAAGATCGTCGCGACAGGCACAATTTCCCCTGACCCGCTGCGCTCGTCTTCGACAAGGAAAGCCCAGGGTCGAAGGGGATCGGTCGCCTTGCGCGGCCCGCGCCGCGCGACGATCCACGCATCCCGCTCTGCGAATGTCTCCGGATAGGCTGCCACGAAGCCTCAGCGGTACAGAGCCAGGAATTGTTCGCGATAATCTGCTTCGCGATAGGGCAACTGTTCGTGCAGCGCCGATTTCGATACAGCGCCGTGCTGGAAGCGCCGCTTGGGAAACACCGGCATCTCGACCCCGGTGACCGCCCGAATGCCGCGCGCCACAATCTCGCCTTTGAGCGCGTACAAACGATCGACATCGTAACGGGTCAGTTCGATGAACGGAATCGCCTCCGCTATCGCGATCACCTCCGGTCGTGTGTATGGGCTGAAGCCCTCGAATCCATAATGACGGGCCGTTGCATAACTGCGCACGTAAGAACGGCTCAGTCCACCACTATAAGTGAGCGAGTGCTTAATCTTGCCGACTCCCCATCCCTCCTGGTAAAGCATCGCATTGTTGATCACGCTGCGAATCGTGAGCTCCGCGTTTTCCTCAATCGGGTAGTCCTTCAGATTCTCGTCCCCGCCATCTCCATCGATCAGGTACCGCCATTCCGGATAACGCGCACGAATCCCGCGTGCGAGTGCCAGAGCCATGGTCGCCGACTCAACATCCAGAGATTTGTAATCTTCAATGATACGAATCGTCTCGGAGGCATCGAGCGCCGCCGGATCCGCCTCGATTGGCTCTAAGAACAGCCCAAGCCCGAGCCTCTCCAGAAAGCGCCGCGCCTGTTGCACGTCCGGTCCATCGCCCAGATCCAGCACAAACGCCTTCAGGCGGGTCGGATTCATTCCCAGCCTGCGCATCACGTGATAAGTCGTAACGAAAACACTGCCACTGTCGATTCCCCCCGAGAAGCATGCGCCAATCGGCTCTTTTTCCGGAATCACTCGCAGCCACTGCGCGATCTCTTCAGCCAGCACAGAGATGTAGGCCTTCCCGATAACATCAGGATCCGCAGGCAGCGAACCCATCTCCGGCGTGAAGAACCGGGTATACACCGGGTCCGGATCGGGACAGCCGATCAGTTGCAGATCGACAACATAGTGGGCGGGCACCATGCGCGTGTAGCTGGGATGAAACTGGTCGCCAAGTCCTTCCATCGTTAGCCACTGATGGATCGCGTCGATGCGCGACGCGACTATCAGCGCCGGTCCCTCCTGGCGCTTCGCCAGGAAATATCGCATTGGCCGATCGAGTGACCGTGCCATCCGCACGGTCTTACCCGACTTCGCGGTGAGCGCAAACGAACCTTGAATGTAACGTACCGCTTCGGCAGGCCCGTCCAGCAAAATCCTGCGCGCTTCATCCAGGTTCAGGTTGTACAGGTGATTCGATCCATGTTCGATCAGGTCGACCACTCGTTCGACGTATTGATCCATCTGTGCCTCGCAAGAAGTGTACGCGGAGGTGCTCAGGAAAATCTCTGCCCCCGCCATCGTCCCCAGGGCACTCACGCTGCCTGCATCTTTCCCGGACGCAAGGCTGCGCAGCAACGCATCAGCTGTGCGAGCAGGCTTCGGCAGTAAAACCCAGCTCGGAGATGAATCCACGCAACTGGACCTCATTCACCAGCGAAGGTTGATACCTGATGGCGACCTGCGCATCCGGGTACGTTGCCTTCACCCACTTCACTCCCCTTTGCTCGCGCAGCATCGTCTCCAGTCCCACCGCGCACGTTACACAGGTGAATCCACTCACTTGATACACCACCGTTTTCGTTTCGCCCGCGTGCGCCAACTCCGCCGCAACCACCGTTCCGGCCCCGGCCAGGGTCATCATCTGCACAAATCGTCTGCGCTGCATCCTCTGTTCCTCCTGTCGCAAATAAGCGGCGCGATGTGTTTCACCTCGCCGCCGCGAGCCCCGGCTCATATTTCCACGCCGTCTGAAACGAAGCCCGATCGGAAAACCGCGTGTCCGTGTACTGCTCAAACTCGATCTTCCTGTTCAGCACGCCCGTCTCGATCATCATGTCCCGCACCATGTCGAAGTCCGCCTTCCGCGGAGCCAGCTGGCTATAGACCACCCGGTCCAGAGGCCTGGTCAGCGCCCATCGCAGCAGCGCCGGCTTCTGGTTGTAGTAGTAGCGGCCCACGAAATCCGCCGCGTCTTCGCGATACGGCTTGCCTTGGTCGAGCCACAATCCTGAGCGCGCGATGCCATCCACCAGAACCTGCACCGCCTCCGGGCGCTGATCGATCAGATCCTGGCGTACGACCAGGATGCACGACATGTAATCCGGCCAATACTGGCGCGCCTGAAACAGGACGCGCCCGTATCCGCCCATTTCCGCCTGCGACGGAAACGGTTCCCCCATCACAAATCCGTCGATGGCACGCGCTGCCAGTGCTCCGGATACGTCGGGCGGCGCCATCTCCAGCATCCTCACATCGCCTGGTTTCAGACCGGCAATCTTCATTGCGCGAAACAGCATCAGCCGCTCATCTGAAAAACGGCTCGGGATCGCCACCGTTCGCCCTTTCAGGTCGGCAACGGTCTTCACCGGCCCATCTTTCCTCACCACCATTGCACTGCCGTAACGGTGTCCCAGATAGACAACCTTGATGGGCACCCCCTGCGCTGCCAGCGCTATCGCCAGAGGCGCAACAATAAACGCCGCCTGTACCTTATTCGAAATCAGCGCTTCCTTGATCTCCGGAAAACCCTGAAACATGCGCGGCAAAAACAACTCGCCGTTCTCTGAGAACTTCGAAATGTAGTCCGTCACCGGACATGTCAGCTGGCAGGTCACCGGGATGTAGGCGACCACGATTTTCCGCTTCTCCGCTGGACGAAAGTAGTTCAGCGCTACATCCCAGTTCACGTTGAGCCACGCATGCAGTCCCGTGATCAGCACGAGCCACGCAACGCACAACACAACCGCCCTCTTAGGACTCAGCACGGAACCCCCATCGCACCGAGCGAAGTTTCTCCAGTCGTCGGAACGCCACATCCAGAATCAGGCCGATCACACCAATCAGCAGGATGGCCGCTACCACCAGGTCGTACCGCTTGCCGGAGTTCCGCGAGTCGATGACAAGGAACCCCAGTCCGGAATCCACGGCGATCATCTCCGCCGCTACCACCACCAGCCACGCGATGCCGAGCGCAATGCGCAGCCCCACCAGGATCTGCGGCAGCGCCGCCGGAAACAGCACTCGGCCCAGCAGCTGTGGCGGCGTCAGCCCGAAATTGCGCCCCGCCCGCCGATACACCGAGGGCACATTTCTCACACCGTTGATGCCTGCCACAACAACAGGAAAAAACGCCCCGAGAAAAATGAGGAAGATCGCCGCCTTGTCGCCTACGCCGAAAAAGATAATCGCCACCGGAATCCACGCGATGGGGCTGATGGGACGCAGGATCTGTATTGTCGGATTCACCACCTGGTTGGCTGCCGGATACCAGCCCAGCGTCAGTCCCAGAGGCACACCGATCAGCGCCGCAAGCCCATAGCCGATAGCAACGCGCCGCAAAGAATCGACGATGTCTCCCCACAGAACCTGATGACGCAACAGCTCCGCCAGTCCTCTTTCCACATCGCGCGGCGAAGGAAACACCTTCGTCCCGCTCCAGCGCACCGAGTAATACCAGAGCACGAGAAGCACCCCCGTGCCCAGAACCGGCCAAAAAAGCCTTTCCCACTTTGCAGGTTGGACCTGTGAGCTCATATCCTGTGAGCCAGGCCAATCTGTTTGAATATGCCGTCACGCAATTCAAGATAGCGCGGCGAGCTCATGTCACGTGGATGCGCAATATCGATGTTCACAGTCTGCTGAATCGTTGCCGGACGAGCGCTCAGCACCACCACCCGATCGGCCAGTTGCACAGCCTCGTCGATATCGTGCGTCACAAAAATGATCGTCTTGCGCTCCGCTTCCCAAATGCGAAGCAACTCGCCCCGCATCGTGAGCCGCGTAATCGAGTCGAGCGCACCAAACGGCTCGTCCAGCAACAGCATGTCCGGATTCACCGCCAGCGCCCGCGCCACCTCCACCCGCTGCTTCATGCCCCCGGAAAGTTCCTCGGGGTAAGCCTTCTCGAATCCCTGCAGGCCGACCATCTTCACGTAGTGCGCAATGCGCTGCTCTCTTTCCCCCTTCGACAGCTTCGCGAGCCCGAATCCGATGTTGCCCTCCACCGTCAGCCATGGAAAAACCCCACGCTCCTGGAACACGAAGATGCGCCGGGGATCCGGCTTTCGCACCACCTCGCCATCCACCGTGATCGCGCCGCCGGTCGGTGCAAGAAAACCTGCCATGGCATTCAGCAACGTCGATTTCCCACATCCGGATGGCCCCAGCAGGCAGACAAATTCGCCGTCACCGACGTCAAGACTGATGTTGTTCAGAACTTCGGTGCGTTTTCCATCGCGCTCGAACACCATGCTGACGCGATCCATCGCCAGCTTCGTTTTCAGTGCCGCCGGCCTTATCGCCGCCTGTGTCTGGGGCATCAGTCCTCCGAGTAACCCCAGCGAAAGGACTTCACTTTTTCCAGCGACCGCATGCCCAGATCCAGCAACAGGCCAATGATCCCAATGATCAGCATCCCCGCCACCACCAGATCGTAGCGATTGCCAGCATTGCGTGCGTCCACAATCAGAAATCCGAGACCCGAGCTCACCGCAATCATCTCCGCTGCCACCACCACCAGCCACGCAATCCCCAGCGTGATCCTCAGCCCGACGATCAGCCTGGGCACCACCGCCGGATACAACACCCGATACATCAGAGCAGCCGGGCTCAACCCAAAGTTCCGTCCTGCATCGACATAAACTGCGGGGACGCTTTGCACCGCGTTGATCGCCGTCAGCATGAGCGGAAAGAACGATCCAACGAAAATCAGAAACACCGCTGCAAGGTCGCCGACTCCAAACCAGAGAATCGCAATCGGAATCCATGCCAGAGGCGAGATCGGTCGCAGAATCTGCAAAATTGGATTGATCGCCATCTCCGCTCTTCGGTACCAGCCGATCGCCAGTCCCAGCGGAACCGCCGTCGCCACAGCAAGGGCGAAACCCCATGTCACGCGGAACAGCGACGCAACGACATACTTCAGCAGAAGTCCGTGCCGCACCAGATCCACGATGCCGCCCGCCACGCCCAGCGGGCCGGGCAATAAATGACTGGGCTGATAGCGAACACCGGCTTCCCAGAACAACAGCAGCAGCGCGGTAAAGGCGAACGGCCGCCACAAAAGAAGACGGGTTCTCACCGGGCTGTCGTCTCGCATCGCATCCAGCTTAGCGCGCCACCGCGGAGCGACGGCAAATGGGGTGATCGGTCGTTTCGCGCTGTCTTTCGAGCCGGGGGCTCTCAGTGGCTGCTGCGCAACGATCGTATCGGGTTGAAGGCGGCGCGCACCTCAACCCAAAGATGGATTCTCGCAAATCAGATCGTAATGAAAAGAGACCCGTTCTCGACCGCCAGTTCCACGCCTGCAGCTTTCGCAGCTTCCTGAAGAGCTGCATCGAGCATCACTACCGGATCTTTGCTCACATCAAGACGGCGCATCAGGCCTTCGCCCTTCTTCGCTCCTGCCGAGAGTACGATCTTCAGTCCCCGCCGCTTGCATCGCACCGGCGTGCCGTCCTCCAGCTTCACGTTCATCGGTTTGATCCAGGCATCGACATAGTGCACACCGATCCCCGACTTGTCGTCGCTTTTCTGTGGCAGCTTATCGGCTGCGGTCACGTTCACATCGCATAATTTCACTTTCACGCTCGGCTCCGCTCCGGAGAAATTTCCTTCGCTTCCAGATACTCATCCATCGTTTTTCGGAACGCGCGGATGTGTTCAGGCGTACTCCCGCAACACGCTCCAACAATGTTCGCGCCTGCCGCCAGAACCGGCAACAGGTCTTTCACCATCTGGTCCGGTGTCTCGTCATAGACCACCTTCATTTGCACCAGCTTCGGTTGTCCCGCATTCGGCTGCACCATTACCGGCAGGATTGTCACCGACTTATACCGCTCGACCGCCGTCAGCGCGCGAACCATGTCCATCCGCGTGCCGCAGTTGAGCGCTACGATGTGCGCTCCGCGCTCCTCCATGAACTCCGCCGCCTGCTCCGGCTCTACGCCCATCATCGTCCGGAACGTCGATCCGTCCAGCGTCACGTCGTACGCCATCGATCCGATGATGCATTTCGCGCCCGCCTTCTGCGCCGCCTCGATCCCGATACCCAGCTCTTCCAGCGACGTCTGTGTCTCGATGATGATCGCGTCCGCCCCGCCCTCCACCAGCGCCCCAGCCTGTTCCTCGAACGCGCTGCGCACCTGAGCTTCCGTGAAGTCGCCGTACGGCTCCATCAGGCCGCCGAAGGGCCCGATGTCTCCAATTACGTAACCGTCACGGTCACCAAATGCCTGGCGTGCGATCTCCACACCCGCTTTGTTGATCGCCGCCACGTGATCGCCTTCGCCGTGTCGCGTGAGCATGATCCGCGAGCCGCCAAATGTATTCGTCAGCAGGCAATCCGAGCCCGCCTCCACATATCGCCGCTGGATCCCCAGCACCCGCTCCGGATGCGTAAGATTCCACGCCTCGCCGCAATTTCCCTGTTCCAGGCCTGCCAGCATCAGCTGCGTGCCCATCGCCCCGTCGCACAGCAGCGGCCGCTCTGCAATCGCCTCCTGCAAAACCTTCTTCATCTTCATTCCGTTTCCTGCGCCCGCTCTTTCTGCGCCAGCGCGTAGTGAATCGTCTCCAGCACAAGCCCCCATTTGTGATTACGGCCGGCCGCCTCGCAGAAACATCCAGCCCCGCTCGCTTCGCGACGCCACGACAAGACCGCGTCCAAACGCTCCCCGCGCAGCGGCTTCTCGCGATCGATCGCCCCCATCAAACCGTGGGCGTCGGCAATGTATTCACACATGTGCGTATGCCCAGTGTCGTCCTCCGCCGGTGCGCAATGCTGCTCGTGAATTGGATAACCCTCGTCCCGCGTCCCCAGCTTCACGCGGTAGTTGAACGCCAGCGGCCGTCCCATGTTCGTGCAGGTCGTTCCTTCGTAGCGAAACACCGCGTCAAACCAGCCATCCGCGTGCTCCTCCAGGGTCAGCCTCTCACGCGCCCATCGCTGCAGCGCCTTCCGATTGACGCTGTAGGCTGCGTCCTGGTCCAGGCTTACCGCTCCTGCCGCCACTCGCTCTCCGTTACCACGCGGCGGCCTGCGATACGGCGCCCTGCGATACTGACACGGACCAAACGAGCAATTCTCGCACGGCACCAGTTCGGTCAGGCGCTGCAGCCTTTCCGTGTGCCGCGTCAACCCAAACACCGCCAGCTGCGATTTCCTCGGCCGCAGCATGCCCGAGTCCATTGCTTCCAGCTGCGACGGAAACTCCGCACTCCGCGTCTGCCTCATCAGTGCCAGCAATCGCGGCTGTTCCGCGATATCCCACTCCGGGTAGCCCGGGCTGTAGTGCGGCAGTACCGCCATCCCATGCTGCTCCGCCCACTCGCACAACCGTGCCCCCGCCGTCGTCGTCAGGTTCTCCACCACCGCCGACGCGAACATTTCCAGGAAAAAATACTCATCCGGCTTTTCCTCCGACCACAGCCGACGCGCTTCCTCCTCCGCTTCCGGCCCTGCGCCCACAGCAACAAGAATGGCGCTGTGCGCCCCTGCCTGTTCCAGCGTGCTCCTCAGCCGGATACTGCTGAACCGTTCTCCCTCGATACAGATCGAAGCCGCATCCAGCGCAAACGTCTCCGCCTGCCGCTCATAGACCCACGGATGCCCGTGCTCCGCATACCACTCGCGCGCCCAGCCGGCCAGCTCCAGGGCGCGTCCCTCCAGTTCAAAGCCGCGCGGATAGCCCAGCAGCCGCACGTACTCCTCTGTCAGCACGTTCACCACTGCCCGCGCTTCGCCCAGCTCGATCCTCTCGCCTAATGCGCGCATGCCATCGCCTTCACAGGCTTGAACTGGCAACCCTCAACAAAGAAATCGAAGAAGCTCGGGTGCGTCTCCAGCCGGCAATGCTCCACCCTCTTCACCAGCACTTCCATCTCTCGCCGCTTCGTTCTCGACAGCAGTGCAAGGGTCGCCCCTTCAATCGCTGTGTTCCCCGCCTGCACGATCTTTGCCGAGTCGATCCACGGCACCAGCCCAATCCGCTTCGATGCCTCCACTCTCAGGTGCCGCCCAAATCCGCCAGCAAGATAAAAGACCTCGATGTCATCGAAATCAATCCCGAACGTCGAGAACACAACGTGCAGCCCCGCAACGTTCGCCCCCTTGGCCTGCGCCAGCTCGTTGACATCGCTTTCCAGCAGATAAACGTCTTCGTTCTCATGCCCCGGCCCGCCCGGCGATAGCGTCACGCGATGCACGTCGTCCTCGAACCGCCCCTTGTCATTCATCCGTTCGGTGCGCAGCAATTCGCTCAGCGTATCCACGAGACCCGATCCGCAAATTCCCTCCGGCCTCCCATCGCCAATCACCTTCAGCCGGAAGCTGCCATCGTTCCCAATCGCGACGTCCTCGATAGCCCCCTCCAGCGCCGGCATCCCACACGCAATCGCTCCGCCCTCGAACGCCGGTCCCGCCGGGCATGACGCCGCCAGAATCCGATCCTTGTTTCCGACAATCAGCTCCGTATTCGTCCCGATGTCCATGATCGCCACCAGTCGGGTTTCATGCGCCAGATCCACCGCCAGCATGCACGCCGCCGCATCCGCGCCCACATGGCCGCTGATGATCGGCGCCCCATACACACGCGCCTTCGGATGAATCGGCAGCAAGCTGCGCAGCCCGCTCTGCTCCAGTCTCGTCGTCGTCCGTTTTCCTTCCTCCATTTCGATTTCTGTAATCGACCGGTACGGCGTCTGCCCGATCGAGTAGACATTTTGCCGGAAGAACAAATCCCGCATCGTCGAGTTGCCGACCACCACCATCTCGTAGATCGTCCTCGGGTCAACCGGGAACTTCTCAATCGCGTGGCTCAGATATCCGGCCAGAGTCCGCATCAGCAGCCTGCCTGGATGATCGGTGTCATACGCGATCCGCGACATCACCTCCGCGCCGCCAAAGCGCTGCGGATTCTCAAACGACGTATCGGCAATCAGCTCGCCGGTTTCGAGGTTCAGCAGCCGCACCACCACCGTTGTCGTGCCCAGATCCATCGCCAGCCCGTGGATGGGGCCTGCGTCAGGTCCGACACAACCGTCGACCTCAACCCCGTCAATCAGTATCCGGTCGCCATCGCGCGTCACCGCAGGATCCAGCTCAAACGCCCGGCCACTCACCGGCAGTCCCACAGCATGCCTCTCGATGCGCATCTGCCCTCTCCGCATCGTGTGGCAGCGCACATGCCCGCTCGACCCCGTCACATGCGCCTGGCAGGAGAGCCGGAACTTCCCCTTCAGGTGCCGCTCCGCCTCCGTCATCGGCGACAGCAGTTCGGCCCCTTCCACCACCTCCACCATGCATTCTTTGCATTTGCCCTGTTTGCGGCACGAAGTCGGCACCTCGATTCCGAGCACCTCCGCCTGATCGAACAGCGAGAGCCCGCCGTCTGCCGCGACCGATTGCCCGTTGATCGTGAGCTGAACCGCCATTGTCGTCCGGGCGCAAGAACCCTCTTCTTTCACTTCAGAGGTCCTGCCAGCCCTTCCCTTCCAGTTCCGCCTTCACCGCCTCGGCAACCGCCCGCGCCGAGCCTTCCCGCTCCTCCTCATCGCTCCATTTCCACTGCGCCAGATAGTCATCGGCAGCCTGCAGGCCTCGTTTCGCGGCGAGAATGTCCACCCGCTCCATGAATTTCCCATCCAGCATCAGCGCGACGTCCTCATCGTCGTCCTCGGCCTTCACCTGGGTGGGGATTTCCTGCCAATAGAGGACCTTATATATCGCCATGCACTCACTCTAAGTTGCAGCCGCGGCCTGCTCCTGCTCCGCCAGCCGAAGAAAAAGATCGACAGCCGCTGACGCATTTGCTCCGTACCCGTCCGCGCCAATCTCATCGGCGAACATCTGGCTGATCGGCGCGCCACCCACTGCCATCTTGATGTGAGTCAGACCCGCTGCATTGAATCCATCGATGACCGTCTTCATGTACATCATCGTGGTCGTCAGCAGCGCGCTCATCCCGATGATCGTCGGTTTGCATTTGTCCGCTGCCGCCATAAACTTCTCCACGCTCTGGTCCACGCCGATGTCGTGCACCTCGAATCCCGCACCCTCGGCCATCATGCTCACCAGGTTCTTGCCGATGTCATGCAGATCGCCGCGCACAGTCCCCATCAGCAGAATGCCCTTCGGCCTCGTGTTCGAATCCTTCGACGTTAGCAGCGGCTTCAGCACCGCCATCCCCGCCTTCA
>Ga0335072_10004856_pt1 | contig 19861 bp, 42 predicted proteins | sample Lox_Sample_21_FD_206725 | JGI IMG/M metagenome (GOLD analysis project Ga0335072, IMG submission 206725) | Soil microbial communities from Loxahatchee National Wildlife Refuge, Florida, United States - Lox_Sample_2.1 | ecosystem: Environmental > Terrestrial > Soil > Wetlands | place: USA...
TATGCTTGTCATTTGTAGTCGTCATTTGTTATTGTCATCTGTAAGCATGAAAAACCCCCGCCCTAGAGGACTAGGAAAACGGGGGTTTAACACTCAGTCGGAATGCCCGGAATTCCGGCAAATTGCCGTTGCTTAGCAATCTTCATTCAATACCAGCCGTTGAGAAAAACTGGCAAGAACTCGACAGAAAGCTTATTGTAACCGGCCATTGGAGGAAACCGGCAGCAGCGACCCATTTCAATAAAGTTATTCCTGGTTATTCTTCTTTCTAACCTCATCAGCAAGCTCATGAAAACGAGCAAGGATCTTGGACATATCCATAAAATCCATTGCACGTAGCTCGATAGTTTCAGATACAGACAGATCCCCATAGGCATCAGGATCATTGAAAGCATTAACATTAACCTGAATTCTGAGTTGCATTCAATTCTCCCTCTGGATGTGCCCGACCCCAGTCAATAGCCGAAACCACCAATTGAGTCAATTGCTTTAGAGTAAGCACAACAGGCAAACTAGATGTAAATTGTGCTACCTGATCTGCAAAAGGCTCATCTATTTCAGGTATAGGCATTACGTTCCTTTCGGATACGTCAGCATCCGGATACCCCCGTAAAGCGCCATAAGCTCCTCACGGGTGAACCTGATCTCAGTAGGCGGTTCTGTAGACTCATCGGTGATTATGTATTCGTGTCCGTTCTGAATCCGGGTAAGAATGATGGATTTGGTGATACGATGAATATGATCCATCAGTACGTCAGGCTCCCATCCTCAATCCCGGTCTTCAGTTCTTCCTTATCCTTATCAGAAAGCTGACTCCAGTCTTTCTTGAACGCGGCAGCGGTCGGGTAGCCGAAGTAGTGCATGACGTCAATCATCGTAGCCATTTTATTTCTCCTTTTTTCCGTTACGATCTTCGATCATAGCAGCCAGAACAAACGCTATGAACATTCCCACGATAATCCCCAGTATGAACGGACCCATAACTGGTTCTCCGGATGATCAGGATCCTCGGCCTCACGGATCGCCTCTTCCGCTTCTTCCTGCAGTGCCTCGCGGAGAGCTTCCTCGAATTCCTCGTCACTGGTCTCGCTCATTGTCTTGTTTCCTTTCTCCTGAATTCGAGTGCGATGATTCCCTGCCACGGATGCAGCATGAGAAAAATAATCCCGAGAAACACCGGAACATAACCCACCTATTTCACCCTCCTATCATGACCCATAGAACAAATCGCATTCACATATTTCAGCACCCATGGCTTCTCCCGCGATCCCGATAGTTCCGGAGCCCGCGCCCACGTGCATCCGCAATCCGGTGCTGGCTGTTTCCATGGAGCCACGATCAGGGCACCTGTCGCAGTGTGCGGGAACGGCGCCCGCATCTCGGGAGCGTGCTTCTGAGCACTGGACGGCATATTCGTATTAGGCATAACGGCAGCAGTCCCAGCTTCCTTCCGAGTACCCGGTCACGTTCCATCTCCTCCATCCGCCGTGGCGTGAATCTTAGCGGTGCTTTCACTGTTGAACTGTACTTATACAACAACGGCCAGTCATTCATCATTCCCATCCGGTTCAGCTCAGTTTCTACCAGATATCCGTGAAATTGAGTATTCCGGACCGAACGCCATTCCACCGAACGGAGACCTGATAGATGCGGATAATGCTCAAGAAACCGGTTCCGGTCGAAATCAGGAGGAATCTCACCCTCCACCAGCGGAATGCAGATACGCATCTCATTCGGGCCGATCTCGACTGATATCAGCCAGGCGATATCTTCCTGACCAAGACCGGTATAGTCAGCATCGGAGAAGATCACCCGTTCAGTCGTCACGAACCGGAGACCATAGGTGATCAGCTCACCTTTCCCGGAAAGAACTGAATACAGAGATACATCAGCTCCCGCATCACGTGCATTCAGCAAAGTATCATCAGTTGTATCATGATCAGCAATCACGATGATCTTATTGATCAGCGGATGCTGGCGGAACGCTGCCACCACTCCCCCGATCGTCGTTTCCTCGTTCCTCGCTGGCATGATCACGTCCATCGTTTGTGCTGTCATCATCATTGGTGATCACTTTCTGCTCGACAGAGACAATATCGTCACGGTGGATATGGGTAGAATTGTGCAGCAGGAAACTATTCCCGAGCTGATGAAATCGGTCTTCCAGGTCATTGATATGAACTTCGAGAGCCTGAATCCGTCGTTCATGTTCTTGCTTGCTGGTTTCGCCTAGCCAGTTACGCCTGAACATCATTATCTGCCTTATCTATCCCGGCAATCATCATCATAGCGATTGCAGCCACCTGAAGCAATTCAATCCGGATATCATGAATGCAGTTCCCTAGGTGGTGCTTATTATTATTCCATTCAGTATAAACCTCCATCGTCTCATCCTCCAAAGCTGCGATACCCAGACGGACATCATTCCTCGTATACGGAAAACCATAAGGATATCGTTTTTCCAGTTCCTGCCAGGTATCGACGAGATCATTCCATAGATACATAATCTATTCTCCAGTCATCATCTTTATCATTACGATCAAACAAAACCAGAGCATCACACATCGGACGCTCCGCCCATTCATTCTCCGGATTCACCCACGGCAGACTATGCCGCACCGACTCCATAACACCGAACACCGGATACGACAAAAACGGAAGAGCCAGCCGGAACATATTCCCCGCCCTTTGCTGTCCACGTTTCGGGAGATACCGTTTTCCTCCCCCGCCGAACACAAACTTGTGAGGCTCATCAATCCACGTATTGAGTCTGTCTCGATTTCCCATGCTAGCCAGTCCATAACCGACAAAAACCTTTTTCGTGAGAGAAAGCGGTCTCTTAGACTCAAGGCAGTCAGATAGCTGCCCGATAGTATAAGTACCCTTAGGAATACCCCTTGTCTTAGCTTTAGTCCACTGCAATGAACAATTCCCATTCAGCACGCATCCTCCGGTCTTCAGACCGTAAATCCCAGACTGCCAGAACAAGCCATCCGAATATTCCGAATATTTCCACTGACCCAGTTCATCACCCCAATCCAGCCCATCGAATGGAACAGTCGAGAATACCCCATCCGTATCAATACTGATCACCGATTCCGGATTCTGCATCGCCACCTTGTAAACCGCCGCTCGGCATGCTGACGTGATATAGCCGGCCCATTCAAGCTGATGAGTCTTCGGAGCCTCCTTGGTTTTCCGGTTCCATCCGGTACGCTGCGCAAGCTGACCGTATACAGAATTAATGATCAGCTTGAACGTATACTCAGCCGGATTATCGATCTTCTTGAGTAGTTTCCGTCGCCGGTAATATTCAGTAATCCACGCGAACGGGCGGTCCGACGGATCATCCTCAATGAAGACCCATCCTTCGAGAAATTCAGCGTCCGGGTTGTCTTTGACTAGTTTTGCTTCTGGAGTCCAGTACCATCCTTCGACTTTGTGAGGCCAGGACACCATGCCGTGTTTATCGCGATACGGCAGAGGATGGATCTTGTACGGATCGTGAATACGTATTCCTTCGTATTCCCGATCAGGTCGACTAGAGTATCGAATCCGATAAACGCCGAATCCGTCAGGTACAAAGTCCTTTGTACGTACCCATTGTCCTTGGGCCAGATTTGGTAGCTGGGAACAAAAGAACGGATACGCTGAATTGATGTCCGCACCATAAATCTTTCCTTTCACCATTCCGGCTTGAAACAGCTCGAACCGACCACCAAAAAAAGCATAGCTAGCCGCAATACGCACATCGCCAGGAGAAACAGACATAGCATCATAAACGTGATGTTTCCCAAACGCCATGCGAGCGAGAGCACCAGGGCCGTGCCAACTGCGGGGACAATAACCCGCGTCAAGAAAGGTTTCACGTAGTTTCTCCATCAGGATTTTCGTATATTTCAATTCGAGTCGCATATATACCCGAACCTGTTCTATATCTTTCCACAGAAATTCGGAACGGAGATTCTTGAACACTGTTATTAGCTCCCGTTCTCCCATCTTTTGTACAATATCCAGCGACATTACAGATGTTGGTGTTGAGGCTATCGATTGGACAATAGTCACGTCCGAACGGACAAAGGGGCCGATTTTCCATTTCGTCAGAGCTCCTACAAGACTAGACGCGAAAAACGAGTGCACATCGAAAATTTTAACCGACACATTCCCTTGCTTCACCTTCATCCACTTATGCGGAACCACCTCAATCTCAAAGTTCTTCCACACAGTTCGGTTGAAAGTTTTCAAAGCTGCGAAATGCCGCCAAGATATCTCACGCAGTATATTTGAGAAATCGTACATTCCCCCGAATATGCAGTGGATTGCCCCTGGATATTTGCGCCCGGTCTCCAGTATGAGATCCAGACAATCCCGAGTCCGCAACGTAGGGTAACAAATCTCCATTCCCTCAGAATTACCGAATAGCGAATAGCTGGTGTCCTGCGGTCCTTCACCATCCCAGATGATGAACATTCTCTCAGAAAGCGGCGGCAGCCGGTCGGATCTCGGACTATTTCGCGGATAGTGATTAGTTCGCCCCACATTAGCGTCATATTTTGCTTTCCGGATACGCGCCTTCTCGGCACGGAGCCGGGATTTCTCAGCTTTCCATGCCGGAACGAATTCAAGATCGATAATCCTCAATCGTAATAATCCTTATCAGCGTCAGACGATTTCGGTTCCCACTTGAAACCAGGCTCAAAAATAATGTCTAGATCCTCCGGGGTCCTGATGTAGAAAACTCTGATTGTAGGCTGACGTGGCTGATTAAACCAGTCGTACTGAGGCGGTGGCGGCGCGTATTTCCTTGTTTCCTCTTTCCTTATTTCCTCCGTAGTCGGCACATCAAGAATCCCGTACCGCTCACGCAAATCAGCTATTTTAGCGCGAAGAACCGATGCCTCTTCCGGAGACGTATTCGCGTGGTCGGCTTTGGCCTGAAGTTTCCCGATGATATCCCGTACCCGGTTAGTCTCCACGCAATCCTCCAGTGCGGTTGAGTATCCGGTAGATAGCGCGCTTTGGCATCCCCGAATGCAAAAAAATACTATGCACACTCAACCCGTAATCATACGCCTCACGGATAATCTGCTCCTTATCTTCAAGAATCGTCCGGGCCACCCTAAGCCGGGCAAGTTTCTGATTAAGCGTCGTCTCATTCACTGATTTCTCCCGTATCCCATCGCTTCACGCCATCCTTCCCAATCAAAATCACGCGGATCAATCCCCATCTCCTCAAAAAACTGGTTACGGTCAAGCCTACCTTCAACCATCGCATCAATATAATCCTCCCACAGCTCATGCTGCTCCACACGCGGTGTCTCCGGTATACCCGGATTCGACATGAAGAACGCTAGATGATCCTGGAATATCTCATGCGGAGAATAGCCGGAACGCTCGTGGATATCCTGGATTGTGGATTCACGAACTAGCTCATTCCAGATATTCTCGAAATTATTGGGCATGGCTAGCCTCCAGCAATAGAATGCCGGAGGCTAGCCATCAGGAGATTTATTTCTTTGCTTTGACGCGGCCGAAAGTAACCGCCTCGCCAGCCGATGTTTCCTTCTTCACGATACGGACTTTGATAGGAAAGGAAACACCGGCCTGCCCGGATTCTACCATGCGGAGAAATCCCATCACCCGCTCGACACCCGTGTCGAGCACCATTTCCTCGCCAGTATTAGCATCGACCGCGTCTACGACACAGAAAACACCGATACCCGAATAAGTACTGGAACCCTTGACGAACCGGTACCCATTAAGAGTGATGATCTGCCCGGCATCAAGATCGCGGAGGCCTTTAAGTCCGGTGAATTCCATGGCGTCGAAAAGTTCATCCTCGTTTGTTGCCGCGAGAATATCACCCATCTGCTTTTCAACAAGATCTGTGCTGTCAATTGCTCCGTCAAGATCAGCCCGGTCAATAGCCATCTTGATAAAACGTTCACGGGGCGTGGGGGTCCGGGTTTCTCCGGTTTTTGCAACATCAGCCATAACGTGGTCATTCTCCTTTTGCATTGGCGATTTTGTTACTACTCCAGTATACCACCTGTCTTATGTCACACCAAATGAATATGGTACAATGGGAGAGTCAGGTAAGGGGCAGATATCCTAGGGTATCGGGGCGGGTTCGCTGGTTTTTCTCCTTTGCACAGCGAGCCCGCCCCATTTCTTTAAAGGAGAAAACATTGACTGCATTTCCCGGACTGGAAGAATACCCGGAAACAGACAATAATCATAAAGATTATACCGGGCTGTTCGACGCACCCGACTATAGCTCTTTCATAAAGCATTCCCAGTCCGGGGAAGCAAAAGAATACACCGTCAAAATCGAATCAATGATAAAAGGCGGAGTACAGCTCTGCCTTAAAAACGGAAACATCCCCGATGCCGCCGCACTTCTGAAATACGGAAAAGAATTCGCTGAAGCCGCAGGTGACCTCTCCGACGCCTCGCCGCTCGCCGCAAAAGCTCTCGACATTCTCACCGCACCCGACAATCCCTATTTCACCTTTGCTCTCACAGGGTCGGCACTGCTTTTCCAGCTTCTCCGCAATCATCAGACTGAAGTAGATCAGGTGAAAATGGGCTGGAAACAGAAGCGGGCACTCCGACGTCAGCAGAAATTCACCGGAGAATACGTTAAGCCAGAGGGACGGAAAATCAAGGTCCGGCTTCCGTTCGGCCGTAGCTTCACACTGAATGTACGTATTCACGTTCCAGTATTTTCTTCGGCTTACCGGGTTCTGTCGTCTCAGACGGTTGCTCCGCGTGCGCTCGCTGACGAGGTTTTCAGTGATAAGAAACTCCGGACTCTGCTACGTCAGCGCGGTTTCCCGATCAGGGTAACAACCAGGGAGGGTGCGGATGTCCCGGAAGACGTGTAAGCACGGGATGCGTGTCTGCTCAAAATGCTATGTTCCTGATGATGCGGCGAAACGAATCTCCGACGCAATCAACCTCGCCCTTATCTTCAAAGGGTATGATGAATGCAGACACGGATGGATGGCATTCGCTCTAGCTGACGGCTCAACTGATCACACAGTTTACCCGTCGAAGAAAGAAGCGGTCAAGCACCAGAGCAACGAATACCATTACTATTATCTCTGCCTAGAGGGATGTCTCGCCGGTGCGAATCCGCGTGATTGCGGGCTTCTTCTTGAGTTTTACCGGGACGCTGCTGATTCCGGGATTCTCCGCCAGATCGCCGGAGATGACAAGACTCAGCTTATCAAACCGCTATCTCCCGGTGGTATCTCATGGTCATGACGCGCCGCGAACGGGAAGACCTCGACCTAGACGTCCCTGTAATCCCTCGTAAGCAGTTCATCCGGGACTTCGCCAGAGATTACCATGCGGGACAGCATGTGACGTTCCTCGGGCCGTCTGGACGCGGGAAGACCCGCCTGATGGGTCAGCTTCTCATCGCCGTGTCACGCCATGATCCGGACGAGCAGATCTACGTTCTGCACGGCAAGATCAAGGGACGCGACAAGACAATCGAGAAACTAAGCAAACAGGGCAAGTTCCCAATTATCTCCCAGTTTCCTCCGAGCGCTTATATTCGGCGTATCCGGCACCGCGACGCACGCGGCTATATTCTGCGGCCGCTCACGAAACCCGGCGATTCGAGTGAGCAAGAAAACACTCTTCTCCGTACTGAGTACAAGAAAACAATTCATGCTGGCTATCATGCACGCAAGAAACCAGTCATCCTCGTTATCGATGAAGCGCACCAGACACATACTGACCTGAAACTGATGAAGGATTGTGAAGGTCCTCTTATGCGTGGCCGTCCGGTGTGTGCAATGTGGAGTCTTGTACAGCGCGGACGTCATGTTTCTTACATGATTTATGATCAGGCTGAATGGGTATTCATCTTTTATGATCCTGACAAGTCTAATCAGGAACGTTACGCCGAAATAGGCGGAGTTGATCCTAAAGTCTTGATCGAGCTTTCCCGTAAACTGAAGACAGAAACCGTTGCCGACGGTTCTACCATCTCCCAGTGCCTTGCATTCCGGCGTAGCGGCAATACGCTGTTGATAGTCGATTACTTAACCCCAGTGTATATCGGCACTCAGCAAATCCATACCTCATGGGAGAGTAACAATGGCAGGTACAGCACTAGCACCATCCGCCGGGAAAAAGGGCGGCGGAGCCCAGGTCAAAAGCGGCGGTCGCAAGCGATCGTTTCTCGTCGGCACCCAGGATGTTCTCGAAGGCGGCGACTACGATCAGACCTTCACGAATCTTTCCGGAGGGTCGTTCCAGCCATGGACACTCCAGGGAACTGGCTGGCTTTCTCGCCTCTGGATGTATGTTACCTATACAACCACGTCTGCTACCGCATTGACGGCTGACGCACCATTTATTCTTTTCAACACGGTCCAGCTCAATGACGTGAACAATGAGGCGATCTTCGGGCCCTTCGACGGCTACACCTGGTTCCTCACCAACAAATATGGCGGATACTACTTTCTCGACGATCCGTCATTTAATCCGGTATATACCGCATCTCCGACCGCTGGAACGTTTATTCTCGCAGTTCCCCTGGAAATCGTTTCCCGCGACCCCATCGGTTCTGTCGCCTCTGTCAACAATACAGCAACCCTTACATTGCTGATGACGACGAACCCGGCGACAACTGCATTTACCGGTGCTACCGCATGGTCTGTCCGGGTGCGCGGTCTTCAAGAATTCTACTGGGAACCACGCAAGACAGATAAGCAGGGACGCGAGATCGCCGGAGCACCGCCTGCCAATGGGACTACTCAGTACTGGACTCAGGGATCTGTTCCGATCGCTGCCGCCGGGACTATCAACACTCAGCTTATCACTGGGCTCGGCTACCCGTTCCGTGAATATCTGTTCCTTTACCGGGATAGTTCGGGTTCGCGGGCGAACGGGGAAACGAACTGGCCTGATCCGTTGCAGGGTCTCAAGTTTGAGGCCAACTTCCTGCTCACCCAGTACAATAAAGCCCAGTGGCAAGCTGAAATGGGCCGTACAACCGATTATGATAACGCGGCGTTCGATACCCGTGGTCCGCTCGCGACAACCGCCGCATCCGATCTCGGACCCGGCAAGGAAAACGGTGTCTACGGACTGTTCTTCAATAAGGACTTCTTCAAGAAAGCAATCGGAGCAGAAACACGCCGCACCTACCTTGTCACATCACCAGGTTCCAACTACATCATCAACGGGGCATTCGGTACAGCTGGAAACCTCTACTCGGTAGTTAACTATGTCGCCCCAGGTGGCGGTGGCGGAGCCGGGAATGCTCAGGCCCGTCATCAGGATACGGCTATGCTGACCGGCGGACAGTAAAGGAAAAGAATTATCATGTCAGAACTGCTAGAAACTTCTGCTGACCTGGTGCCGGATGCTACCAGGCGATGGAAAGTGAAGCTCACCGATCCGGAGAACATGAATAAAGTCGTGTTCTCCAGTATTTCCGAGAAGCGTGCACGGGCGTATATTGAGCGGCGTTTCCCGCGCGGTAGCGAAGCTCATCTCGTATCTCCCGATGGTGTGATTGAGCATTACGAGAAAGAACGGTCCGGACCGAAAGGTACCGACGCCGAACGATGGGCCTCATTTGATCCCTCTACGTGGGAACGTCCGCAGACCAGCACCAGCGCCACAAGCGGTGCCGATGAATGGGCCGACAGGGAGAGTGTCTGATCATGCACCCGATCACTTTCACTAAAGATCATCCGGTAGCAGTTATTACTTGTATGGCGCTTGGGATGATTGCCGGACCGTGGGCTCTTTCCATGATCGAGAGCACGACCGGTGTCTCGGTGGGTCTTCCCCGTGTTTCCAGGGGCGGCGGCAGCTAATGCCAGTAAAGGGAACTTACCTTCTGCTAGCGGGTATAGGCGGGGTTTTCGCCTATTCGGGTATTGCCGGAAAAAATTTCAGTGACGCCCTTCGCTTGCTAGCAGGAGGCGAGTCCCCCAGTAAAGCCAGTGCTGCGAACACTTTCCAGCCAATCACTTCCAGCATTTCCGGCACCAGTACCGCAACGTACGGATACGGGCAATCTCTCGCAGGCGGAAATGCCGGTGCCAATCAGACAGTAGCCAAACTACTCGCACTAGCAATGGGACATCCATCATGGACTACCGGTCAGGAGTGGACCGACTGGGTAGCTTTGTGGAATCAAGAATCAGGGTGGTCTCAGACAGCTCAGAATTCCAGCTCCGGAGCTTACGGGATTCCTCAGGCACTCCCATACACTAAGATGCCGAAATCCGCGTGGCCACCGGCTGATGGCGGGTCGTCTAATGTGCAGGCACAGATCTCGTGGGGAATTTCCTATATCGCCAGTGTTTACGGGTCGCCTAGTGCGGCGTGGGCGCATGAAGAATCTCAGGGCTGGTATTAATGGCTAATACTGCGACAGCGATTATTCTGACGGCTGGTACTCTGACGTTCGCTAATGAATGGTACCAGACAAAAAAGGTTGACTGGAAAGTACCGGTCGCTACCCTGATCATGGCTGCTGCATTTGACGGGCTTGCGCATCTTGACTCCGGAGCCGCCACGATGGTTTCTATTATGGTTCTGATCGGTGCGGCGACTACAAAGTTTGACGGGAAAAGCATTGTCGATACCGTCTCTGAAAATCTAGGATCTGGCACAACTAAGAAAGCTGCAAAATGAGTACAGTAGATAAATTCGTGGGCGGAGTCGTAGCCATCGGACTAGTGACAGCATTCGCCCTTCACGCATCATCCTTGTCCAGCCTGGTCCAGTCGGGCGGTTCGGCGGGAAGCGGGCTTCTGAATACGGCGGAAAAGGGATGAAATACATCATAAAGACTACCTGGAATATTTTCATAGTCGGTTGCGGGCTGGCTACTGCTGCGTGGGCTATTGCTGATCTGGTCAGGGATCATAATGAGCGCCGGAATCATGATGATACGTGGACGCGGGCGGAGAAGGAATATCTAGATGGCGCTGGCGCTCGGAGCGAATAGTAACGGCATAGCATTCCTGGTTGCCGGAGGAATCGTCTACGAGATTATCGCCAAAGACGTTTCCTCACCCCAGACGTGCGAATTGAATGCTGATAAGCGTGCGCCTACGCTGATGAAATGGGTTCACATCGGGCAGGTCGAGGCTGCTTTGTTTATCGGAATTGCCGCAGCTATGGATAAGAAACATCGAGGTCCGATTATCGCCGGAGGGATAACAGCAGCAGTGATTACGGAGCTAGAATATGTTCATGCTAAAGCGGCAGGCTTGGCGTCTAATGAACCTGGAACGGAAGACTGGTTATGGGTCTTGCCTATAGCGGTGCGTTCATGGCTAACTACCGGATCGTTACCGAACCATATGCTGATGCCACCAAATGGGGTACCGGCATTAATCCTGTCCATTTCTATAATGAGAATCCGCCACGTGGCGGTCCTAATCCGCGTGATGATGCACTGATTACAAAAGCTGCGGAGGCGTGGGGGCCTCCTGGTTTTATCGAGCAAGGTCCTGATTTCGGATATAATCCGGAAGACCTCGCCGGACTAGACGTATTCAATGATCCAAACGCGGCTATCCAGGGTTTCCCGTTCAATCCCGATGGACACCCACCATGGGGTACCGATACTCCGGATATACGGGGAACTATCGATCGTGCGTCGTCGCATCCGTGGGGTGTTTCCGGCGGTTTCAAGAACATGCTCAGGGCGATCCGGGGCGGACCGCATTCCGATAATCTTTACCGGAATGTCACTACCGCTGGTATTCCTACCGAGACAGTTTCAGAAGGATGGCTCAATAAACCCGCTTCTGGGATGGGTGACGGAAAGGTCGCCGATGCTCAGCCGTCAGCGGATGCGCAGATTTTCGTCAAAACCTCCATGGTGCAGCGCTACCGGGAACAGAACAATCAGCGCGCTGTAGCGAGAAATACGGATGAATCCCGTACACCGATCGGATCACGTGTCGTCCCGATGAAGCTTAAGGCTTACTCGGGTGAGCAGCCTGATAGTGACCGGGCTTATGATATGTTCCCGTATCAAATTGATGATATTCCCCGACCATTCTATTACCGGACCGCCGGTACAGGACCACAGGAATACATGAAAGTCAATCATCAATATGTGATCGACGCTCTTCAGCGGACACCCCCTCCGGATGCGTCAATGGGAACGCCTGATACGGAACTCGGTAATACTGATTACGGTTATGAGCCGGAAGATATGGGGTTCTACTGATGGCAGACCAGATTAAACTTCCCATTGTCGGGGAGACCAGCAAAGGAACCGTATTTGTTGCCTCACTGGCGGGCATCGCGGTTCTCGGATATGCGTGGTATAAGCATGAGAAGTCCAAGACTTCCACGACACAGAATTCGGCTACCGCGACTGCTGCGAACTCGTACGGTTATGGTACTGTATCGGCGAATTCTTACGGTTACGGAACCGGAGCCAACTATTACGGCTACGGAGGCGTCGGCGCTTTCGGGTCTGGTCTGGAACCGGAATATTATTCCTATGGTTACGGTCAGACCAGTTTCACGAATAACAGCCAGTGGTCGACCTATGCCACCCAGCAACTTGAGAACGCTGGCTATTCGGGTACGACGATTCTTGCAGCTCTCGGTCTGTACCTGACCGGTGGGACACTCAGTTCTGATCAGGTGAGTATTGTCCAGCAAGCAATCGCCGTCGCCGGATATCCGCCGTCCGAAGGCACCAACGGATATCCCCCGAACTATCACGCAGCGACATCTACCGGTCAGTCGGGAACGACAAGCGCGACTGGTACCATCTCGGTACCTAATGTTGTCGGGCAGACTAAAGGCAATGCCCACAATCTGATTGTTGCTGCCGGTCTGACGCCTTATGACGGAGACTGGAAATCAGGTGATGCCGGTCAGAAGGTTACGGGTCAGACTCCATCGGGCGGTACGATGGTTGCCGCTAATACTAAAGTTACTTACGTAGGTTAAGGAAAATAGCATGGCTAGTTCTCGTGAAGGTCTAGAAACTCTGGCTGGTGTCGGTGCGGCGGCGGCCTCGCTTCTGATTTATTCTCATTTTGTTCCATCTGTTGCCGATCAGCGTCAGGTCGAACCATTCAACAGCGATCTGGAGAAGGCGGAACGTGAGGCTCTGGTTGCGTCTACTGCTTTTCTTCTAGTAACTGCGGGTATTACCCGGAGTATTCGGACGTTCATTATCGGCGGGGTGGCGATTATCGGTATCGATTTTGCCATGAAGCATGCTAATGCTATTAATCCGGCTGACGGGAAAATGGCGTCGGCTGCACAGTCTGCTAATGCGGTCTCGTATCCGATGCCGGATTATTCCTCGTGAGTGCCTATCCGCAGTATTATGTTATTAACGCTACACCATATGATACCGGGGTTGTTAATAACGAGGGTACTAAACTAGCTCTGGAGGCTGAGAACTGGCCGACCTCGGTTATTTTCTTCACGACTGCTACGGCTGCTAATAATTATTCTGTGCAGCATGGCGGGATCGGGACGAAAGGTCCGACTTATAAGTCGAGTCAGGTCGGTAATGCTGTGCAGTCTACTGCCGCTAAGGCTACCGGGAATATTGATGATCTGATTAATTTTTTCCAGTCAGGATCATTGTGGACTCGTATCGGGGAAGCGCTGGCTGGTTTTATCCTGCTATATGTGGGGTTGAAGGCGGCGGTTACTCCGAATGGTCAGCAGCCTGCCCGGCGTACTATTAAGGATACGGCTAAGACGATTGCGAAGGTAGCGAAATGACAATACCGTATGATTCTCTGGAAGGTGAAGGGGAGGAATATCGGACTGAGGATATTTTCCCTAAGCCTATTCCTGTCAGGGTCATGTTTAATGAGACTGAGCAGGTCGCACCCGAATTCGGTTCCCTGATGACCTATAATATTCCGTTGCAAGGTTCGGGTTCGCCGGTGCAGATTGCTACCCACCGGTATCATCGGTATAAGTGCAAGTTCATCGTGAATATTCCGGCGGCAACGTTTCTTTATATCGCGAAAATACCGGATTATCTTTCAAGCAATGCGCTCTCAAATGCTTTTGTTGTTGGTAATGAGACGACGGCGGTGATGGGTTCGGGTCAGATTCCGGACTGGGAGGCGCAGCAGCCTCTTTACGCGGTATATACAGGTACGGGTCCGGTGTCGGTGTCGGTGATGGATATGAGCTACGGAACGGTGCAGTAATGTATTATCGGCGTTGCGGGCGTCAGATTTTCCGGTTTGGCCAGCCTGGGATTTGTGATATGCGGGAGGGTCATTCGGGGTCGCACCGGTCACAGGAGGGTTATGCTCGTTTCCGGGAAGATTCTAAGAGGCGTAGCCAGGCTCGACGTGACGGGTTGAAGAAAAATTATGGGTCCTTATGATCTAATGGACAATTCCAGTGCACTTCAGAATAGTACACTGGTAACCACGGCTGAAACTCTGGTGTTGGCTAACGCGATTAACCAGATTTCCCGGACTTCCGGAATCGTATTCAGCGGATGTATTTACCTGACGCCGGGTACCGGGACGACTAGTGTTACTGTCCGGATCCGGCGCGGTTTTGGTACAACTGGTGCTACCGATTATCAGATCACCGACCTTGCGGTTACTGCTGGAGTTCTGGTGCCGGTTCCGGTTAGCGGTGTAATGTCGGGTGCACCTAATTATACTCAGCCTGGTGGTGGTCAGCATTCGGTTACTCTTCAGCAGGTTGGGGCAACCGCGAACGGAACTATTACGTTTGCTAATATGTCGTGGTGGAATAGTCAGATCGCCAGTATGGGCTTTGAGTGAATACTGTTTATATTGTTGTCACGATCGGGTCGGAGCTTCTGACTCTGATTATCTCGGCGGTTATTGCTACGTTTGCGGCGGGTAACCGGTGGGGTAAGGTAGAGTCTAAGATGGATTTCATCTCGGATCGTCTGGCTAAGATTGAGGGAATGTTTGTCCTTCGCATTAAGGATACGGATCATGATAGCAAAGGTTTATCCGTGGGTGTGGTATTTCTGGATTGTATGGTTTTGTTTCTGGGAATTCTGGGCCATCGGGACCAGACAGCAGCAATATACTCTGTCGGATTATGTATGGCGTCTGGAGGAGATTAATACCCAGTGGACGTTTCTGCGGTATATGATTGCCGTGTTCTGTGCTTGGCTGTTTTTCCATATGGCGTTTGGGTGGTTTAAGTAATGCCTTATAAGAAGAGAGGCCGTTTCTATTACCGGAAGGGGAGGCGGTATACTCTTAAACAGATCCGGTTGATTGAATGGAAGAAACATCGGAAACGTAAGCGGCGATAGAAAATGTTCACGTTGCGGGAAGCTGGCTTTTTATTCTCGCCGTGATGCGGTATACTATCTAGGTAAGCGGGCTGGTACGAACCGGGCGACAGGTACACGTCCGATCCGGGCATACTGGTCTGGTAAATGTAAATGCTGGCATGTGACGAGTAAACCTCGACATAAGCCGAAAAGGAGATAAACAAATGGCGGATGACGAAAAGCGCGACAAGCTCATCGAACGATTCTCTGGACTAGCCGATAAGCTAGGTCTCAAGGGGCGGGATAGGCAGGCATATATTGATGATCATATGAAGGTGTCAGGTTATAAGGCGGTCCGGTCGTATACTCCGGCTGACGAGGATGATAATAAGGGGCGTCGCTGGGGCGGGTCTAAGAAGTCCGATGACGATGATGATGACGATTTCTGATGTGGATTCTCGCAGAAATCGATAAAGGCGAATACTGGTCTGATAGAGACGCTCCGCTAACTACTGATGCTATCCTTGAGAATATTGAGGATATCAATGGCGGATACGAATCGGAGAATCATTCCCTGGTAGTGAAATCGATAAAGGAGGTCAGTAATGGCGAACTGCCCGTACAAGACTGAAAAAGGACGCACCTGCAAACTCCCCCAGGGACATGAAGGTGCACATAAGACTGCTCTGCGGAATAAGCCTCTTCCAGCTGATTTCAGCCCGCAGATGGTGACTGTTGCTGCCGATCAGGTTCAGGGTACGACTCGCAATGTGAACTTTGTGCGGGACGAGAAACAACAGCAAGTGGATAAGGACCTGATCGCTGCTCATAGGGCGTGGATTCAGGCGGGTAAACCGTCTCCGGCGGATTTCTTCAATTCGAAAGTAGCGGAGCGGTTCACGTATGTTGTTCCGCCGGTTCTGGTTGATCCGGTTCTTGATATGCTGCGGCGTGCGGCAGGTGCGGGTACTCCGCTGCGGGGGAAGACGTTCCGGTATCGTCAGGGTACTCATGCGTCGGGTAACCGGGTTATCCGGTTTGTCGCTATCGATCCGATCGAGAAGAAGCTGAAGGGGGACAAGGGTTCCGGTAAATAACGGGTTACCGGAATATGCCCCGTCAGCCTATACGCTCCTGGTTGGCGGGGCATTCCCTTTTTATACACTATGACTGATTATATGCTTCTTGAATGCGGGCATCACGCTGAATCGCGGCTTGCTGTTGTTCATAAGGTTCTCGGTGATCATTCCGAGGTTTTCTGCGATATCTGCAATAAATTCGTGCTGATGAGAAAACTAATCAAGCCGAAGGCACGCAAAAATAGTGTGTGGACTGGTGAAAGGCCGTTGTTCTGATGACTGCGCAGATTATCCAGACGATCGCTACCCCTCAGGCTACGGTGTGCTGGAATGCCGGTCAGGGTGCGGCTACTTTCTACAGTCCGAATACGAACACTCAGGATATTTATATCGGCTACAATTCGTCTATCAGCCCGGTAGCAGGTAGTACTAATACTATCCCGCTTCAGCCTGGTCAGTCGGTGACGTTGACGGCGGGTACGGGCACATCGTTGTGGATTGTGGCCACTTTCAGTACTCCGTTGTATATTATTCCGGGTAGTGCTTCTTTCGCGTGGTCTAATCTGACGATTAACGGTCCGGTGACTGCTGAGATTTCGGGTCCGGTGACGGTTGAGGGTACGATTGATATCGGGAATACTCCGACTGTTGATCTGGCGGCTGGCGCGACGGTGGATATCGGGGGTACTGCGGATGTTAATATTCAGAATGCTAGTGTGGATGTGTTCGGGGTCGGGGGTTATATTCTGCCCGGTACTACCGCGAACCTGTACCGCAATGCCGCTGCGCTTAACTTTCCTGCCAGTTCTAATACCCTGATTCTTAATACCAATATTCAGCAGTATTCATCCCTGGATATTGCGGCTATCAATCTGGAAACAACTACTAACGCCGCTGGCGGTCCGCTGGTAGCTATGTTTCTTCTTTCCTTCTATGATTCCAATGGGGTTCTCTGTAATTCCAGTGTCGTTTATGCTTCTGTAGCTATCAACCAGACTGCTGATGGTTGTAACACATTCGCTTCAGTGCCATGTTATGGTTCTTCGGTAGAAATCAGTGTTTTCATTCCAGGTAGTGCCGGTAGTGTTACGACTGCTATTGGGAATGTGTCGATTAACGGTAGTTACCGTACTCTTTCTAGTATTAAATATTCCGGTTTTAACGGGAATGGGCCTGCCGGTGTCGTTACTAGTACTGCTACTTGGATGTCAGGTAGTCCAGGTAATATTGAGAATGCTAATATTGCCTCTATCGTTAATCCAACTCTGACTAGCGGGACTACTTATATCTTTCCGTTTCTCGGTTATGCCGGTATGGTGTCTGGCTGGATTCGTTTTAATGGTACGGTGCTTAATGCAGTGACGGTTGTAGATCTTGCTTTTGTCGGAAACCAGGGTAATATTTCCAGTGCTGTTGATGAAGATTATATTATTTATGCCCAAACCAGTACCGATATCACTGCTAACGAGATATATCCTGTTTCCATGATCCTCCCGCCTTCCCCGTGCGCTCTGGTAACTCTCCCGTCGGCTTCCGGGCAGTCTTTTAACCTGACTTTGATGGGTCAGCTCTAAAACTCGTTATCAGCTTGTTACCGGAAAATCTTCCCTGAATCATTCTCCGCTACTAGACTGATCTTACGATCAAGGAGAACGTCGGAGGAGGAACGAAAATGAAGACTTACACGCGAGACGAACTGATATATCACTTCACGCAAGAACGTCACGCTGACTGGACACCTGCTCTTGTCGAGCGTCTTATCATTGCCCGTGCGGACCGGCTAGGCGAAACCGGAGAATACCCGAACGTTGTCAGCAATGGGGATGGTACTTATTCAACCGACTACTGATCTTACGGCCTCTGGGAATGTTTCCAGGGGCAGTGTCGTTGTAAGGAGTACCAGCCCAGCAAGATCTTAGGAAGGACCAAGGCAATGGCTAAGCAGACTATCGTTACCGATGACCTCACCAGCGAGACGGAAAACGTTTCCACTTACTTCTATGCGTTCGTCCTTGCGCGGTGCTTATGGCTGCTGAAGCTTCCCCGGCACAGTCCTTGAATTTTTATCTAGTAGGAAACTCATGAATGTTATCTAGCTGTTACCAGAAATCTTTTCCGGGTCTCTTCCCTGAATCATTCCCGGCTGCTAGACTGATCTTACGATCAAGGGAACGGCAAGGGAGAACGAAAATGATCCGGTCGCTAGAGATAATCGACACTCTCACGGTAGCGGGCGCAGACCCATATTCGGCATCGGATAAAGTTCGGGATATCGAATGGGCGGATATTCCGAGAGCGGTTGTAGCGTTCGGTCCGATCGGATTCGTTTATCTGGGCAACGGCTCCTGGAAGCAACTTTAAGAAAGGACAGAGACAATGGCTAAGCAGACCATCGTTACCGATGACCTCACTCAAGAGACGGAAAACGTTTCCACTTACTTCTATGCGTTCGACGGTTCATGGTACGAAATCGACCTAACCGAAAAGAACTACGAAACCTTCAGAAAGCACATGAGCAAGTACACCACCGCCTCACGCGAGACCACCCCCACCCGCGCCCACGCCAACGGAGGAATCAGCCAGAACCGTTCCCGGACCTCCGACGCGGACGCGATCCGGGAATGGGCTCGGGTGCATGGCCACAAGGTGAGTGACCGGGGACGGCTTCCCGACGACGTGATCGAGGCTTACGACAAGGCACAAAAGGAGGCTAGTAAGTAATGACTATACAGTTCCGCGTTAATCATGCGATATTCCGGAGAGATGGCGAGATTATCGCTATTGTTCCGGTGAATTCAACCCTGTTCCTTTCATTTCTCCGGCATTACTCAGTTCACACGGTGAAAGGGTAAAAACAATGTCAGATCAGGAAAGCGCCAAGCATGAATATGTGCGTCCGGTGGATGCGGGTACGACTATCGGGCGTATGCAGGCTTATGCGGAAATGGCGCGCAGCGAGATACGCCAGGCAATAGCGGATAACCCTGATTTCGCGGGGTGGGGTGAATCTATCGACACTTACCTGGCTGCTATCGAGAAAGCATATCAGGCTTATATCAACGGCTAGAAAAGGAAAATCGAAATGGATGCTGTTAACCGGTATCTGCGAGCGCACTTCGCCATGACGGAATACGGAATTCGGATCCGGCCGCAAATCCTCCGCGATTATCTAGACGCCTTGCGAATGGCGCGGGCGACGGCACCGGGACTTCACAATACGACGATTGTGGTTACTCACGATTCGTCGCCGGAAATGCTAGACCTTTTCAATGAGCTGGCATTCGATACAAGAAATGTCTTTCTAGACGTTCGTTCGTGACTGAGTGTTAAACCCCCGTTTTCCTAGTCCTCTAGGGCGGGGGTTTTTCATGCTTACAGATGACAATAACAAATGACGACTACAAATGACAAGCATAAATGACAAGCATAAATGGCGGTACCAATTCGAGGATCCTTTTCAGGAGCTAACTAAAGCCTTTAATGGTGCTAATAACTATTTCTTTATTCTCATTAGGCGTCGCCCCCA
>Ga0335072_10004857_pt1 | contig 19860 bp, 19 predicted proteins | sample Lox_Sample_21_FD_206725 | JGI IMG/M metagenome (GOLD analysis project Ga0335072, IMG submission 206725) | Soil microbial communities from Loxahatchee National Wildlife Refuge, Florida, United States - Lox_Sample_2.1 | ecosystem: Environmental > Terrestrial > Soil > Wetlands | place: USA...
CGCGCGCATCCTCACCAAACTGGGCCTCCGCGACCGCGTCCAGGCCGTCGTCTTGGCCTACGAGACAGGTCTCATCTCCCCCGGCGGCTAACGCACCGAGCATTTACATGCCACGCCCGTCAGCGCCCGGAGCGCCTTGTGGCTGCTGTTGTTTGTGCTCATATTTGTGAACGCAGCCCTTTCCGCTTTCCATCAACAACGTGGAAACTTTGCGCCGAATGTCATTTTCGCGTGTCCCACGCACGCTTTTTTTCCAACTTGCGCGAAGTTTCCATGAAAAGCTGGCCGCACACGTGATTCTGGCACGCGGGGAGGGACCAGCGGAGCGCACGTCGCGCGTTTTAGCGTGCACTTCCGCGCTCGTGGTGGGTGTGCGTCAAAAAAGTGGTGGTTTCGGATCACGGCTGGTCAGAGCGATCGTCTGAGTACCCTCTTACACTCAGATAGGGCCGCACCGTATTCGGGCTGGTCAGCGGGCGTCCCGTTCCTCCACGCCGTCGACAGCGCGGTGATCAGGCGCCGTCGACAGCGCGGTGATCAGGCGCCGTCGACAGCGCGGTGATCAGGCGCCATCGACGGTGCGGTGATCAGGGTGGCGACGACGTCATCTGCAACACCCTAGACACTCAGACGCGCATCGCCTGACCAGCAGGCCCACCGAGTTACCGGCCAGTCACCACAATATCGACGCACACGCTCGTGGTCGCCTAGCCGCGGAATGTCGGCAGGAACACGCATAATCGCCGCATGAGCAGCGACATTCCGGTGACCTTGCGCCAGGTTATCGCCGAGCAGGCGGGCGTGGTGAGCCGCCGGCAGCTGCTGCGTGCGGGCGTTTCGCGGAACACTGTCACCTCCAAGGTCCGGCACGGACTGTGGCAGCAGATCCACCTCGGCGTGTACGGAGCGTTTACCGGAGCGATCACGCGGGATGCCCGCCTGTGGGCCGCCGTGCTGTACGCCGGACCCGGAGCACTGCTCAGCCACGAGACCGCTGCCGAGGTTCTCGGGCTCACTGACAGGAGATCCTCGGCAATCCACATCGCCGTCCCGGCGCGCCGGCGCGTGCGGCCGCCGCAGGGCGTGGTGATCCACCGGTCTGCGCTCGACTATCCGCGGTGGCGTCCGCAGCGCGGCGTCCCGCCGCACACGTTCTACGCCGAGACGGTCATCGACCTGGTGGCGGCGGCCGACAACCTGGACGATGTTGTCGCCTGGGTCTCCATGGGCATCGCTCGGAACCTGGTCAGCGGGGTTCAGCTGAAGGCGGCTGTCGCCGCGCGCGGGAGGTTCCGCTGGCGCGGCCAGCTCGACGAGGTCATCGAGGGTGTCGCGGGCGGCTCGCACTTCCCGCTCGAATTCCGCTACGACCGCGACGTCGAGCGCGCCCACGGCCTCCCCGCGGCGACCAGGCAGGCGAAATTCGTCAAGCCGGACGGCACCAGGGGCTTCCGGGACCGCTGCTATGAGCAGTACGGCCTGATCGTGGAGCTGGACGGTACGCAGTACCACCCGGAAGAGCGGCGCGGGCAGGACCGGGCCCGTGACAACGAAGCCGCCGCCACGACCGGCGCGACCCTTAGGTATGGCTGGGCCGAAGTCGTCCTCGCCCCCTGTGAAACCGCCGGGCAGGTCTACCGTGCGCTGCGTAAGCGCGGCTACCCGGGCAGCATCAGGTCATGTTCGGCCGGCTGCCGGGCGCCGCTCGCCGCGGACCCTGCCGGATCCTCATATCCAGGCGACCGCTCGCCCGCGCCCAGTACGCGGGGCTAGGACGGCAGTGGAGTGTTGCGGCCCCAGGAACCCTGGACCAGGCGCGCCCAGCACGCGGGGCCAGGACGGCAGCGGAGTATTGCGGCCCCAGGAACCCTGGATCAGGCGCGCCCAGCACGCGGGGCCAGGACGGCAGCGGAGTATTGCGGCCCCAGGAAACCTGGGTCAGGACGAGACGGTAGCCGTCCGGGTCGGCGATGGTGATGCCGCCGACGTCCCAGTACGGGTTATGCGCGGGTACGACGGTGCCGCCGTGGATAACGGCGCAGGCGATGAGGTCGTCACTCACTCGTCCGGCCAGGTAGATCACGAGCAGGTCCTCGGGGCTACGCGAGGGCCGGACGGCGTCCCGTGTGCCGACGGTCAGCTCCAGATGCCGCTGCCCGCCGGCCGGACCCATCATGAGCAGGTCATGCTACCGCGGTCGGCATCGCCGACGGCGCGGAAGAGCACGCTGAGACCCAGTCCGCTGACGTAGAACCGCTCGGCCGCGGCAAGGTCAAGCGATGGCCGCGCGATCCGGATGACATGACTCGCCTCAATCATGACCGCAACCTACCCGGGCTCTGGCAGGCCCGCTCAGTTACTCGGGCCAACTCCACCGCGGGACCGCGCGGATCGGGTGCAGGTCCGCGTCCGTCTGCGCCCATGAGTTCTGCTGAGCAACACGGGCACCGAACTCGACATGCTCCCTGACCGCCTGCCGGAACGGCGCGTCATCAGGTAGCCCCGCCTCGTCCAGCGTCTCGAGGTAGACCGCGATGAAGCGGTCCCGCTGCTCGTCGGTGATCTGGAGGTTCCGGTGCACGTCAATGATGTACGCGAACCCGAGCTCGCGGCTGAACCGGTCCGGCCCGCCGAACGACTCGGCGGTGAACCAGGTCAGATGCTCGACGTGCGTGGGCACCCGCTCGGTGAACAGCGTCCTCAGCACCGGGTCGGCGAGCGCCTTGTCGTAGAACCGGACCTCAAGCCGGTGCAGCCCCTCGTTGCCGCCGGCATGGTCATACAGGCTCTCCCCATCCGGCCTGTCATTCGCCCCCGTCATGGGGCCATCCTAGGCACTCCGATCCGCGAGCAGCTGATCCAGGCGCGCGGTTCCGCCGAGGAACTCGCGCCAGTCCGACGCGTTCCGGCGTCGCCAGGTGGGCCTGCGGCCGACGGTTGCGGCTCAGGCGCGCCTCGGCTGAGGGCGAGGCGGGCGTCCGCCTCAGGCGTGGCCCCGGCTCAGGGCGGGTGCGGCCGGTCCAGACGTCCGCCCACTCAGGGCGGCGCGCGCGTCCGGTTCAGACGGGCGCCGGCCGGAGGCGGCGTGCACGTCCGGTGCACGGGAACGCCCTCGGCACGGGCGATCCCGGGCCGCGTGCGAGAATCTCGGGAGTGCGGTACATCATCATTGGCGCGGGCGCGGTTGGCGGCACGATCGGCGGGCGCCTGGCCCAGGGCGGGCATGAGGTCGTGCTGGTCGCACGCGGAGCGCACCTGGACGCGCTGCGCACCGATGGCCTGAGGCTCGCCACGCCGCTAGGCACCGGCACTCTCAAGGTTCCGGCGGTCGCCGGGCCGGACGAGGTTGAGCTGCGCCCCGGTGATGTGCTGGTCCTGGCGACGAAATCGCAGGATTCCGTACCCGTGCTTACGGAATGGGCCAGGCAGCCAGTAGCCGGCGGCGGCGCGGCGGCACGGGACCTGCCGGTGGTATGCGCGCAGAACGGCGTGGCCAACGAGCGGTTCGCGCTGCGCCGTTTCCGGCACGTATACGGGATGTGTGTCTGGCTGCCCGCGACGCACGTCGCCCCCGGAGCGGTGGCCGCGCACGGCCACCCGCTGACGGGGCTGCTGTTCGTCGGCCGGTACCCGTCCGGCACCGACGAGACCATCGAAGCAATAGCCGCTGACCTGGCCAGCAGCCGTTTCCTCGCTCCGGTGAGCCCCGGCGTGATGCGCTGGAAGTACCGGAAGCTGCTTGGCAATCTGGGCAATTCGATTGAGGCACTCTCCGGTCCCGCCGCGGCGGGCAGAGACGGCGATCAGTCGGACACGGCCCGCGAGCTGCTCGAACGAACCACCGCCGAGGGCACCGCGGTTCTTGACGCCGCCGGCATCGGCTACGCGAGTTCGGCGGAACTGCGCGCCGAGCGCGGCCATCACGTTGACTTCGCCCCGGTCGCGGGGATTACCTATGGCGGCGGCTCGTCGTGGCAGTCGCTGGCCCGCCGTACCGGGGCGATCGAGGCTGACTTCCTGAACGGGGAGATCGTCTTGCTCGGCCGTCAGTATGGAATCCCGACCCCGGTCAACGAGGTGCTCCAGCGACTGGCTAACCGGGCCGCCGTCGAACGCCTCCAACCGGGCTCGGTATCCCCCGACCAGATCCTCGCCGAGGCCGCCGCCGAGGAGGAGGGCACCGAGGAGGGCACCGAGCAGGCCGCCGAAGAGTTCGCGTCGCCATCCTGAACCCGACCACCAGGCGCACGGATTACGGATGGCCGCGGCCTGGTAATGGCGCGGGGTCGCCGGAGCGGCCGTCGGCCAGCGTTTCACCGGCTGGCTGAGATGGCCCCGGGTCGTGACGTGGTGGGGTGAGATGATGGCCGGGTGCGTGTTCTGGTGCCGTTGCCTGATCGGGGCTTCGACGTCACAGAGGTCGCGGTGCCGTGGAAGGTGCTGCGCGATGCCGGGCATCAGGTGGTGTTCGCGACCGAGCGGCAGGACACGGTCCCGGCCGCCGATCCCCGGCTGCTGACTGGTGTCATCTTCGGCCGGCTAGGCGCGGCTCCCGCCGCCAAGAACCTGTACCACGAGATGACCAGGGCGGCGGAGTTCTCCGCTACGGTCGCATGGGCCGGGCTTGAACCGGCCGATTTCGACGGACTGCTGCTGCCCGGTGGCCACGCCCCAGGGATGCGGCAGTACCTCGGCTCGGCGGTGCTGCGCGAGCAGGTGGGCAGGTTCTGGCGGCTGGGCAGGCCGGTCGGGGCCATCTGCCACGGCGTGCTGGTGCTCGCGCGGACCCGCGACGCCGCGACCGGCCGTAGCGTTCTTGCCGGGTGCCAGACGACGTGCCTGCCCAAGTACATGGAACGCGCCGCTTTTGCGGCCACGGCCTGGCGGCTCGGCCGCTACTACCGGACGTACCCCGCCTACGTTGAGGATGAGGTGAAGGCCAGCCTGGACGAGCCCCGCGCCCAGTTCCGGCGCGGGCCGCTGACGCTGTCCGCGCGCGGCACCGCGACCGATGACACCCCGGCGTTCACCGTGCAGGACGGCCGCTACCTGTCCGCCCGCTGGCCAGGTGACGCCTACCTGTTCGCACGGCGCTTCTGCGAGCTTCTGAAGCCGGCTGACTGAGCGTCAGTAGCGGCGGCGGCCAGACTCCAGACCGGTAAGACGCAGGATGAGCAGCAGCACCCAGGCGCCGATGATCGACCCGATGAGGCCGACCGGGTGGAAGCTGTGCACGCTCAGACTGTGGTACTCGATGAGGTTCTGCAGGAAGCCGCCGACAAACGAGCCGACGATGCCGAGCACGATGGTACCGAAGACGCCGATCGGGTCACGGCCGGGCATGAGCAGACGCGCGATCGCGCCGACGACGAACCCGACGATCAGCAGCACGATGATGAAGAGGACCATACCAATCAAACTCCCCCGTACCCGCGGATTATGCCTTATCGGCCACGATAATGCTCGCCGGGGGTGGTCACGCGCACCAGTGGCACCGCGCCCGGCGGTCTCGGCCCCCGAAGGATTACCGGACGGATCTGGCAGAGCCGCAGGCCGAATGCCACACTGAGGCGTGGCCGGCCTGGTCCTCGTCAACGGGAAGATCGTCACCGTCGATGAGCGGTTCTCGATCGTCGCGGCGGTGGCGATCGACGGCGGCCGGGTCACGGCGACCGGGGCAAGCACGGACGTGCTCGCGGGCGCGGGACCGGGAGCAGAGGTCGTCGATCTCGGCGGCAGGACCGTGATCCCCGGGCTGATCGACAACCACAACCACTTCGTCAGGGCCGCCGAGCGGGCTGAGGTCCGCCTGGAGGGCGTGCGCAGCCGGGCCGCCGCGCTCGGCGCGCTGCGCCTGGGCGGAGCGGTCTTGCCGCCTGGGCAGTGGCTACTCACCCTCGGCGGCTGGCACGAGGAGCAGTGGGCGGGCGACCGGCACGAACTCACGCGAAACGAACTCGACGCGGTCGCTGGCGGCCGTCCCGCGTTCATCCAGGCCCAGTACGACCACGCCGTCGTCAACAGCGCCTGGCTCGACGCCATGGACGTTCCCGCGGACGCGGCAGTCCGGGCGACCGGGCGAGTCGGCGGCGGGATCATCGCGCTCAATCGCGCGGCGGCCGGCTTCCCGCCGCCACCAGACCGGGAGGCGGCGGTCCGCGCGGCCATGTGCTGGTACAACAGCCTCGGCCTGACAACGGTGTTCGACCCAGGCGGTGTGGGAGTGACCGAGACCTCCTACGACGTCATCCGCGCCATGGCCGCGCGCGGGGAGCTGACGCTCCGGCTTGTCACCACCCTGGGCGACGACACGGGCGGCAGAGATGCCGCCTGGGCTACGGCACTGGCCGAGCGGATCCGGCGGGCCAGGCCCTTCGACGGAGACCTGTGGTACGACCGGGTCGCGGTCGGCGAGATCTATTACGCACCCTTCCACTGGGACCACGCGGGAAGCCCGCCAAACCCGTCCGAGGCGGATATCGCCGCGGCCCAGGAGATCCTCCGAGCGGCCGCCGGCGCCGGCTGGCCAGTACAGACACACTCGGTGACGACACGCGGCCTCGAGCTGGTCTTCGACGCCTACGAGGAGGCGAACCTGCACCGCCCGATCCGCCCGCTACGCTGGTCGGTGACCCACGCCGAGGGAATCACCGCGGCGCACCTAGAGCGCGCGCGACGGCTCGGGGTCACCGTACAGCTCCGCAGCCAGGGTGTCATCCGGGCCGGCCGGTCCGCGCCGGCGCCGCTGCGACTACTCCGAGACAGCGGAGTCAGCTGGGGTCTAGGCACCGACGGGACGCGCGCCGCCCAGGTCAACCCGTTCATCACCCTGTGGTGGGCGGTGACCGGCCGGTCCCTGGGCGGCGAGCTGGTACTCGACGAACCGCTCAGCCGCGAGGACGCCCTGATCGCGCATACGCGGAGCAACGCCTTCCTCATGTTCCGCGAGAACGACCTCGGCTCGATCAGACCCGGCCTGCTCGCTGACATGCTCGTCCTCGACCGCGACTACCTCACCGTCCCGGTCGACGAGATCACGGACATCACCCCGGTCGCGACCCTGGTCAGCGGCCGCGTCGTGCACGGTTCACTCCCGCCGCTGCCGTAATCCCTGACTCGCGACACGGGAGGCGGGCCCTGGTGCAGGAGACCAGGTGCAGGAGACCAGGTGCAGGAGAGACGCTGGTCCGCTACCTGAGGGTGGTGAAGGGCGCCGTCTTACTCGGCCGCACGCTTAGTCTGCTGATCGCCGTCGGCCGGAACTGGCCTCACCGTCCTGGGCTTGCTCCACTTCGGAAGAAGCGGGGGCTGGGCCAGAAGGGGCAGGCGGTGGACCAGGAGGACCGGGAACTGGACCGGAAGCAGCCTGGGCTGGACCGGATTGCGCGGGAACTGAACCGGAGGCAGGCGAGGCTGAGGTGGCTTTGCTGGCTTTGTAGTCCTGGACGGCCTTACTCACGAAAAGGAGGGTCTCTGGCTGCAGGCGGTACAGGTGCCTGCTGTCGTACCACCTCACGACGGCGGTGGTGATGACAAGCCAGAAGAGCAGCCCGAGCCCGGCGGCCAGGGTACCCCGGGTGAGGCCCGCGTCTGCCTGGGCCCCGAAGTACATGATCGACCGGGTGCCCGCCAAGATCTGACGGAGCGGCTCTATGTTGCTCAGCCAGCGCAGGAAGCCGGGCAGCGCCTCTACCGGCACGGTGCCGCCTGCCGAGGCAAGGCCGGCATAGACGAACACCAGCACTGCGAGCAGCTGCCCGTAGGTGCCGACCATGGCGAACAGCGCGATCGTCCCGATGCCGACGCTGGCCGCGCACAGCCAGGTATAGACCCACAGCAGGAACGGGTAGGGCTCGTCCATCCCTATTCCCCAGGCCACCGCGAGCATCACCGTGGTCAGCACGGCCGCGAGCACGGCGATGAGGGACCATTTGACGAGCAGGGTCTGCCACCGGTTGATGGGAACCGGCTGCCGCTGGCGCCAGCGGGGCCCGATCTCAGTGGTGGCGTAGCCGAGCGCGGAGTCCACGACGGAGTTGGTGATGGTGCCGCCGAGGAACCCGCACAACATGGTGAGGAGGGCGATGTAGTAGGCGCTCAGTCCCAGGGCGGTGCCCGGTGCCAGCGTACGGTACGGCATGGTCGTCACCGTGACGGGGTTGGCCAGCAGCACCCTGGTCGCACCCGTTTGCGTGGCGGCCGGGGTCAGCGTGGCCAGGTGATGGCCGATCTGGTGCGAGGCCACCTCCAGGGCGGGCTCCAGAATCCCTGTCGCGAGCTGGATCCCGACGGTCCCGGCGCCTTGATTGGTCAGGATCTGTACCTGCGGGGCGGTGGCGGCGGCCGCGCCGGACACAGGCAGGCCCGCCACGTTCAGCAGGCTGGCGGTGAAGCCGGGCGGGATCACCAGCGTCGCGTAGAGGGCGTCACGGCCCATGGCCTGTTCCGCCTGCGACAACGTAGACACTTCGAGGTGCAGCCGGCCCGACACGGCCGGGCTGGCCAGCAGGCCCGCTTGCACCTGCTGTCCGATGTCGAGGTGCTGCGCGCCGACCGTGGCGCCGCGGTCCTCGTTCACCACCCCCACTGGCAGGCCGCGCAGGTGGGAGAGCGGGTCGACGACCGATCCGATGTACAGCGCGGCCATGGTCGCGACCACCATAGACGCCACAGCCAGCGCGATCACCCATAGCGTCCGGACGCGCAGCAGGTTATGGGCCCGGACGGGCAGCCGCGGATCTGGGCCCCGGGGGCGGGCTGCGGGAGCGCTGGCTGAGGGATCGGAGCTCACGGCGGCCTCCTCACTAGATTGGCGAAACCTCCGCCAGAGATGATCGATGCGGCCGCTGCGGCGCGTGCTGAGCTGGGAGCAGGACACCTCTGCCTGCGGGATCTGGCCCGCGCGGTGGGCGCTTACCTAGGGTTCCCGGTCCCATACCCGGGTCACTTCGAGATCATGTTCCGCCGGCGCTGATCAACGCCGGCGACCCCGGGCAGCGGCGCCGGCGACAAGGCCGGCCATGCGCAGGCCGCTGGTGAGCGGTGCGATGCCGTGGGCGCTGCCAGGCAGGCCCAGGCGGTCCAGGGCGTCGGAGACGGTGGCGGTACCGGCGGCGAGCAGCGCGTCAATGTACCCGGCGAGGGCCTGATCCGTTGTCATCACTGTTCTTCCGAGAGGGCGGCGCGGAACCTGGCGTCGGCCATCACGTCGACGACGGACTCGCCCGCGCGGATCGCGGCGGCCATCGCCGCCTGGCGGCCGGTGAGGCGCTCAGCCGTGGCGATGACTTCCTCCGCGTCGCCGGCCGGGACGAAGACGACGCCGGAGCCGTCGGCGAGGACCAGGTCGCCGCTGTGCACGAGCACGCCGTCGAACAGCACCGGCACGTCGGAGCCGCGTTCGGCGATCCGGCCGCGCGCGGTGACCGGGACGGCGGCCCGCGCGAAGACCGGGTACCCGGCCGCGGCGACCGCGTCCAGGTCGCGGCAGGCACCGTCGATCACGGTGCCCTCGATGCCGTTGACCTGGGCGGCGACGGTGAGAATGTCACCCCAGCAGGACACGGCGACCCGGCCCCTGTTGGCGATGACCACCACGTCGCCCGGCCCCGCGGCCGCCACGGTCCTGGTGGCCAGGTGCTGGCCGGCCGGCGCGGCGGGCGCGTCGGCGACCTCGACGGTGCGGGCGCGGCCCGCGATCTTCGGGCAGGCGGCCCACATCGGGCGGACGCCGGTCGTGGCGCCGGACCGGTGCAGGTAATCGAGGGCGTCGGAGACCGCGCAGGTGTCAAGCGCCCGCAGCCGCTTGACCAGAGGATCCGTCATGCACCACAGCCTTACCCCGTCGCCGCCCCGCGTCCAGGCCCGAACTCGCCGCGCCGGTCATGAGGCGCGGCGACGGTGCCGTCGCCACAAGGGCGCGGCCGTCCGCTTGGTGCGGCCGAGGACTCAGCAGAACGGATGCGCGGCTTCGCTCCGCTCGCTCCGATATCGTCCACTGGACGTTTTCGAGCGGAGGCGAATCGTGCCGTCATACTCTGCCCGCTGGCGCTGGGCCATCACCGCCGCGTTCGGGCTTGGCGGGATCACCATCTCCGCCTGGGGCCCGCGGCTGCCGGCGATCAAGTCGGACCTCGGCATCGGAACAGCCACCATCGGGCTGCTCCTCGCGGGAGTGACGGTCGGGGCCATCCTCGGCCTGCTCGCCTCCACTCCGCTCCTGCACTGGCTGGGCAGCCGCCGGGCCCTCGCGGTCGCGCTGCTGCTCACCGCCGTCGCGATGACCGTCATGGGCCTGGCGCTGGTCGTTGGCTCCGTTCCGCTGGTCGCAGTCGCCTTCGTGATCACCGGGGCCGGGATCGGCACGCTCGACGTGCTGATCAACGTGGATGGTGCCGCCGTGGAGCGGGCCGCCGGACGGACCATGATGCCGATGATGCACGCCGCCTGGTCCATCGGGGCAGCCGTGGGTTCCGGGATCGGCGCGGCGTGCGCCGCACTCGGCGTCACGCCCGCGGCGCAACTCATCGGCGAGGCCGCGTTCATCGCGGCGGCCGCCCTCGCGACGGCACCGGCGATTCCGCTCGGACAGCGCGAGCCTGCCGAGCCCGGACGGCCGGGGCAGGACCGGGCGGCCAGGCTCCGTCAGTGGCTCCGCGGCTGGCTGGACTGGCGGCTGCTGCTCATCGGCCTCGTGATGCTCGGCGTGGAACTCGGCGAGGGTTCGGCGAACAGCTGGCTCACCCTGGCGGTGCGCGCCAACCACGGGCAGACCGCCGCGGTCGCCGCACTGTTCTTCACCGTGTTCGCGCTCTCCGAGGGACTGACCAGGATCTTCGCGGGCCCGGTCGTCGACCGCCTCGGGCGCGTCCGCACCATCCGCCTCACCACCGCACTCGGCGTAGCCGGCATCATGTTGTTCATCCTGGCCGGGGACCAGTGGATCGTCCTGGTGGGCGTGGTGCTGTGGGCGGTCGGCGTATCCATGGGCTTCCCGCTCGGCATGTCCGCCGCGGCGGAAAGCGGACCGGACCCGGCCGCGCGGATCAGCGTGGTGGCCTCCATCGGCTACTTCGCCAACCTCGCGGGGCCGCCCGCCATCGGCGCGCTGGCGCAGTCGGCTGGCCTGCTGAACGCGCTGTGGGTCATCGCGGTCCTTTTCGTCGCGGCATTCGCGGCCGCCGGCTCGCTCCGCCCCGGGCGGGGCACGGTCGAACCGGCAGGTGCCTCCTCCCCGGAGTCCGCGGCATCCGCGTAGCCGACCCGTCCAGGTGGCGACCCCGCCAGCGGGATGCCGGCCCGAAGCGAGCGGGATGCCCGCCCGGCGAGCGGCAGAGCAGCCCGGCTCAATCCGCCCGGGCATTATGCCCACAGGCCGAAGGCCAGGCCGGTTCCGGTGCCCGCCGGGGACCGGTAGGCGGGAATGTACTCCGACCACTGGTGCTTGAGTTCCTCCGCGCCGCCCGCGCCCGCCGCGACCAGCCAGTTGCGTCCCTCCGAGGTGCCGGAGTTCATCAGGGCCGCGGGCAGCGCCTCAAGCGTGCCCAGGTCGCCGGACCGCATGGCTTCGATCAGCGTGGTGTCAAGCTCGGTGTCGACGACGAAGTGCGACAGTCCGCCGGAGGCGACGACGACCGCCCGGCGGCTGCCGGGCAGGGTGCGGACCGCCTGGGCGATGGCCCGGCCCAGGTCGACGCACCGCTTGGGTGACGGCTGGTTGGGCGGGAAGTAGGTGTTGAGCAGCACCGGCACGCACGGTATCCCCGATGACTTGAGCAGCCGGACGAGGACGAATGCGACCGCGTGGCCGAAGCCCTGGTGCGGGCCGTGGTCACGGATCTTGTTCCCCGCCGCCACGTCGAAGTCGCGGGCGATCAGCTCGCGGATGAGCCGCTGGCCGGCGTCGGCGTCGCCGGGGTGGGTGGAGCCGTCCAGCCCCTGCATGAGGCGGACCTGCCGCTCGTGCGGCAGCGTGGGCTCGCGGCTTGGTGGCGGGACGAGCTGGATCTCCTCGCCGTAGAACACGGACAGGGCGGGGAAGTTGTCGAAGTCGTACATCTCCTTCTGGTCGTCCCCGACGGGAATGATCAGGTCGGGTTCTGTTGCGAGAATGTCCCGGCCCAGGCGCTCGACGGACTCGAGCGCCAGGGCGTGCCTGGCGGCCCAGAGGCCGCGGTCGAGTTCCTTGTCGAACCTGCCGCCCGCCGCGGCGACGAGCTCGTCGTAGGTCCTGATCGCGCCCGTGTTGTCGTACAGGTGCGGGTTAGTGACGTCGGTGAGCGCACGGGCAGGCCAGATCAGCTCCGGGTCCAGCGTGACCATCGGGCTGTGCGAGGTGCCCGCGACGGCGATGACGCGCGAGCCAGTGATATCGGTCACGATGCGCTGCCTCTTTCTTTCCTGTCCGCGAGGCGCGGGACGACCTTGAGCGGGTTGTCGTGAAAGATTCTGCGGAGATCTTTGGCGTCCAGGAAGGGCATCGTCGAGATGCTCGCGGAGTCAGGGAGCCCGAACGCGGTCACGCTCACAGGGAATCACGCCAGCTTGACGGCCGTCACTGTGCGCGCCGACGATCATGGGCATGGACTCTTCTGAAGGTAGGCCAGTGACCGACACGGACCCGCTGCTGCTGACTCGCGACGGGGCGGTCGCCACCCTCACCATCAACCGCCCGGGTCGGCTGAACGCGCTCACTTACGCCATGTTCACGCAGCTGCCGAAGCTGGTCGAGGAGGCCGCCGCGCTGCCGGGCGTCCGGGCGCTGGTGCTGCGCGGCGCGGGAAGCCGGGCGTTCTCGGCCGGCGCGGACATTTCCGAATTCGAGACGACGCGCTCAACGAGAGAGCAGGCCGCCGCCTATGACGACGCCGTACTCGCCGCGGAAGAAGCCATCGCCGCCTTCCCCGCCCCCACCATCGCCGCCGTCCACGGCCACTGCTACGGCGGCGGCTGCGCTCTGGCCATCGCCTGCGACATCCGGTTCGCCACGGCCGGCGCCCGGTTCGCCATCACCCCGGCCAAGCTTGGCCTGGTCTACCCGCTGCGCGGCACTAAGCGGCTCGTTGACCTGGTCGGCCCGTCACGAGCCAAGATCATCCTTATGTCCGGCGGGGACTACGACGCGGCCCGCGCCGCCGGGTTCGGCCTGGTAGACGAGGTGTTTGACGATCCGGCGGCGCTCAACACAGGGATCAAGGAGTTCACCGCCCTGCTCGCCGCCCGCTCCGGCGTGACCCAGCGCGCCGTTAAGGAGACGGTCGCCCGCATCCTGGACGGCGCCACCCACGACGACGAGTGGCACGCCGAACTGCGCGGCGCGGCTCTGGCCAGCCCCGACTACGCGGAGGGGGTGCATGCCTTCCTCGAACGCCGCCCGCCGGCCTTCGGCTGACGCGGTTACGGCGGCGGCGGGCAGCCGCCGCTGCCGCGCCGCCGCGCCGCCGCGCGCGGGGGCTATCCCCACTGCCCGGGCTCGTAGCTGCCGCCGGGCTGGCGGGTGATGACGTTCACCCGGTTCCACGCGTTGATCTCGGCGATGAGCGCCACGAGCCCGCCGAGTTGCCCGTCGTCGTAGTGCTTGGACGCGTTCGCCCAGGCGTCGTCGGTGACTCCGGCCGCGGCGTCCGCGATCCTCGTGCCCTGCTCGGCGAGTTCCAGAGCGGCCCGCTCGGCCTCGGTGAAGACAGTCGCCTCCCGCCATACCGCGACCATGTTCAGCCGCACCTGGGTTTCCCCGGCGTGCGCGGCGTCCTTGGCGTGCATGTCGGTGCAGACGGCGCAGCCGTTGACCTGGCTGGCCCGGAGCTTCACCAGTTCCTGCGTGGCAGCCGGCAGGCCGGAATCGGCCACCGCCCTGTTCGCCGACTGCAGGTACTTGACGAACTTGGCCGCGACGGCGTTCTCGAAGAGGTTGAGACGCGGTTCCATGGTGCTTCCTTCCTCCCTTGTGCCTTCACCGGTACCGACGACGCAGCGCCCAGGAATGTCAGGCGGCGGGCCTGCCTGACAATCCGGTGTGCTGTTTCGTCTAGCGGGTATGAGCGGATTCGAATCAGCGGAGGCCGGCGGCACCATGGGCACCAAGCCTGAGCGAGGAGACGGCGGGCCCGACCCGGGCCTGAGCGCGGTGATGAGCGAGCGGCGCCGGCTGATTAACCTGGCTTACCGGCTGCTCGGCTCGCTGGCCGAGGCCGAGGACGCCGTGCAGGAGGCCTACGCCCGCTGGTACGCGATGTCCCGCGAGCAGCAGGACGCCATCGACTCCCCCGGCGCCTGGCTGACCAGGGTCGCCAGCCGCATCTGCCTGGACGTGCTCGGCTCGGCAAGGGTCAGGCGGGAGCGGTACGTCGGCGAATGGATCCCGGAACCGCTGCCCGAACCCGCGGAGTGGCCGGGCGGTCGGCCGGGCGCCGCCGCGCCTGACCCGGCCGACCGGGTAACCCTGGACGAGTCGGTCGGCATGGCCTTCCTGGTCGTGCTCGAGTCGATGACGCCGGCCGAGCGGGTCGCGTTCATCCTGCATGACGTCTTCCGCTACTCCTTCGCGGAAATCGCCGAGATCACCGGCCGCACGCCCGCGGCGTGCCGGCAACTGGCCTCCTTGGCCCGCCGCCGCCTCCGCACCGCCCAGCCTCACCCGGTCTCATCCCCTCGGCAGGCCGCCGTCGTCAGAGACTTCAAGCGGGCGTGGGAGGCCGCGGACATCGGCACCCTGATCGGCCTGCTTGACCCGGGCGCCACGATGACCGCCGACGGCGGCGGCCTCGTCCCCGCCGCGCGCCGCCCCATCGAGGGCGCCGAGCGGATCGCGAGCTACCTGGCCGGCCTGGCGGGCCGGGCGCCCGGTGTGATGCTGCTCGAGCGCACGGTCAACGGTCAGCCCGGCCTGGTCGCACAGCAGGACGGCGCTACGGTGACCGTGCTCGCGTTCGACCTCGCGGGCGACAGGATCAGCCGCATCTGGGCGGTGCGCAACCCGGGCAAGCTCCGCCCCTGGACGACCGGCTGACGAAGCGTCCGGACCCGGCTTGACTCATGAATGCCTAGCTCTCCCGGTTCCAGCGGGCGCGGCGGAACAGGCTGCCGTACATCGCCTGGTTGCCGTACCGCGGGGAGCCCGCTGCCTGGTCGATCGCGTTGGCGTAGTAGACCGGGGTGTCGCGGGCCGGCGGCGGCAGCGCCGCGACCTGTGCCGCGTCCAGGTCGCAGCGGATGAAGCCGACGGTGATCGCAGCCACATGGTCCGCGCCGACGAACCGGAGCTGCTGCGGCTGTAGCAGTTCCAGCCTCCGGGCAGCCGATTGCTCGCCCCTGCTCAGGTCGCGCTGGATCCGCCGGTCCAGCCAGCCGCCGCCACCGGTCCACACCACGATCCCGTCGAAGATGTCCTCTTCGGGCACCTCGAGCACGTGCTCGAGGATGCCGAACTGCGTCCCGTCCCGGTCGAGCACCGGCACGCCCGGGGCGACGCCCTGGTAGGAAACCGCGAACATCTCGTCGTCTTCGTCCATATCGCCGACAGTAGCGCCATGCCGAGACGCGGGGGAAGTGACCGCGGGCGCGGTTAGTCGTCCAGCTGGGAGGCAGTCATGTTGGCGCCGCTGATGATCACGGCGACGCGCTCGCCTGGCGCGGGCTTGTACGCGCGGCTGAGCAGGGCGGCGACGCCGACCGACGCGGCAGGCTCGGCGGCGATGCGCGCGGTCTGCCAGAGCGTGCGCTGCGCGCCGCGGATGGCGTCATCGTCCACCAGCACCACGTCCTCGACGTAGGCCTGGGTGATCGGGAAGACCAGGTCTCCGACGCGGCGGGGGGCGAGGGCGTCCATGGCGATGCTGCCGGCCGGGGCATCGACCGGCATGCCGGCCGCCCGCGCCCGGGTGAGGGTCGGCGCGCCGTCGGGCTCCACCCCGATCACCCGGACGTCGCCCGCGAAGTACGAGGCGATCCCGGCGATGAGGCCGCCGCCGCCGACCGGGACAAGCACCGTGTCAAGCCCGCTGGCCTGCTCGGCGAGCTCGAGGGCGAGCGTGGCCTGGCCGAGTATGGTCGCCTGGTGGTCGTAGGCGTGCACGCTCATCGCGCCGGACGTGGCGACCCACCGCTGCGCGGCCTCCAGCGCGTCGGCGTACCGGTCGCCTTCGATCACCAGGTCCGCGAGCTGCCGGATGCGCTCGATCTTGGCCGGGGACGACACGGTGGGCACGAAGATCCTGGCCGGGATGCCCAGCCGGTGCGCGGCGTGCGCGACCGCGACACCGTGGTTGCCACCAGACGCGGCCGCCACCCCGGCCGCCGGCACGTCCCTGAACAGGAGGTTGGTGAACGCGCCCCGGGCCTTGAACGAACCCCCGCACTGCAACTGCTCGAGCTTGAGCGTCACCGGGACGGTCAGGTCGAGTTCGACGACCGGCGTCCGGCGCAGATACGGGCCGATCGTGTCATAGGCACGGTGAATGTCGTCATGCGTGATCACGAGATACCGCCGTTCGCCAGCACAACGGCATTATCGCAAACACCGGGTTACCCTGCCCGTCATCGTGCATGCCTGCCGGCCTGTCGCTGTTTGGCCGCCCCCGTGATCCGGGCCGGCCGCCGCGCGGGAACGCCCTGGGCGCCACACCGATGATTACGGCCGGACCTGGTGTTTTCCCGCGGATCGGGGAGACCATGGCGTATGCGCGTGTCCGTGCTCGGGGAACAGGCACTGGTCGACGACCAGTCAGCCAGCGTGCGCACCCGGTCGTCACGCGCCGTCGCGCTGGTGGCGTTCCTCGCCTTCCACGCCGGGTCACCGCAGGCACGGCAGCGGATCGCGGCCTTGTTCTGGCCCGACTCGACCGATGCCCAGGCACTGACCAACCTGCGCCGCGAACTGCACTACCTGCGGCGGGTGCTGCGGGATGACCGCTCGCTCGTCGTAACGCCCAGGGAGCTGTGCTGGCAGGACTGCGGGACCTGCCGGGTCGACCTGCGTGTCTTCGAGACCGAGCGGAAGGCCGCGCTGGCGGCCGCGGCCGCCGGCGATGACGAAGGCGTGCTTGAGCACGCCGCCGCGGCGCTGGCCGAGTACCGGGGTGACCTGCTGCCCAACGGTTACGACGACTGGCTGCTCGAGGCCAGGTCGGAGCTCAAGCGACAGTGCGTAGACCTGTGCGACCTGCTCTGTGCGGCGCGGACCCGGGCCGGCGACCTGGCCCGGGCGATCGATGTCGTGCGGCGCCGGCTCCAACTGGAACCGCTGGAGGAGACCGGCTACCGCACCCTGATGAGGTTGCAGGCGGACCTCGGCGACCGCGCCGGTGCCGTCAGCACGTACCACCATTGCGCGTCGGTACTCGAGCGTGAGCTAGGAGTCGACCCTGACGCTGCCACGCGCGCGGTGTTCGAGCGCCTGATCGCCCGCCCGCCGGACGGGGTGAGGGCAACCGGCAGTGCACCCGGCCGCCGGGGCCCGGCGACGGTCCCGCTGATTGGCCGGTCCGCCGAACTCGGCATGCTTGAGGCGGCATGGCGGGCTGCCGTGGCCGGAGAGCCCGGGTTCGCGCTGGTGCGCGGCGGCGCGGGGGTCGGAAAGACCCGTCTGGTGGTGGAGATCGCCGCCATGGCACGGAAGCAGGGTGCGGTTGTCGCCGGCTCCCGTTGCTTCGGCACCTCGGGCCGCCTGGCGCTGGCGCCAGTGGCCGACTGGCTGCGTAATCCCGCGATCGAGTCGGCGACTGCGGCCCTCGACCCGGCCTGGCGAGCCGAGGTTGACCGGCTGGTCCCGGCCGGAGGCCACGGCAGCGGCACGGGGGCGATGGCGGACGCCTGGCAGCGTTACCGGTTCTTCGAAGGGCTGGCCCGGGCCCTGCACGCGGTCGGGCGCCCGCTGCTGCTTGTCCTTGACAACATGCAGTGGTGCGATCAGGAGACGCTGGCCTTCGTCACGTTCTGCCTGACGCAGCCGGACGATGCCCAGCTGCTTGTCGCGGGCACGGCTCGCGACGACAGCCGCGGCGACACCCCCGACCTCGCCGACTGGACGGTCCGGATGCGGGCCACCGGACTACTGACCGAGCTTCCGCTCAACCCGCTGGAGACCGCCGACACCGCGCGGCTCGCCCGGTCCGTGTCGGGCGAAGCCCTCGCGGAAACCGACGCGGAACTGCTGCACGCGACCACGGGAGGCTTCCCGCTGTTCGTGATCGAGGCGCTGCGCGGAAGCGCCGACCTTCGCGGCACGCCGCTGCCGTCCGCCGACCTCTCGACGGTACTGCGCAAGCGCCTGGAGGCGGCCTCCAGCGAAGCCAGGGACGTCGCCGGCCTGGCGGCGGCGGTGGGCACGAACTTCTCCCTCGACCTGCTCACGGAGGCGAGCGACCTCGGCGCCGACGAGGTGGTAGCCGCGGTCGATGAGCTGTGGCGGCTGCGGATCATGCGGGTGTTCAGGGACGGATACGACTTCTCGCACGATCTGCTGCGCGACACCGCGTACGCCGAGGTGAGTCCCCCCCGGCGGTGGCTGCTGCACCGTCGCATCGCCCAGGGCCTTGAACTGCTGCACGCCAGCGACACGGACACGGTGGCGGCCCAGCTCGCCGACCAGTATTCACGGGGCGGCCGGCCGGAACGGGCGGTGGAGTACTACCGCCGGGCCGCCGACGTCGCGGCGGGCATGTTCGCCCACGCCGAGGCGATCCGGCTGCACAAGAAGGCGCTCGCGGTCATCGCGGGGGTGCCCGCCGGGCGGGACCGGGACTCGCGCGAGCTCGCCGTCCTTGAGCAGATGGCGGCACCGCTGAACGCCAAGTACGGCTACTCCTCGCTGGAACTGGAGCGGACACTCAAGCGCTCCGTCGCCCTGGCGGAGGCTCTTGGCCGGCGGGATTCGCTGGTCAAAGGACTGGTCGCGCTCTGGGCGACGCGCTTCGTCCAGGGACATACCTCCGATGGTTACCGGCTGTCCCTGCGTGCGCTCGACCTCGCGGAGCCCGGCTCCGAGCTGAGCGCCCTGGCGCACTTCGGCGTCGGCGGGTCGGCGGTGAGCCTCGGGATGCCCGCGGAAGCCATTCGCCACCTGGAACTGGCCGCCAAGGCCAGCGGCGCCCTCTGGCTGACCATCGGCACACGGGCCGACGTGCACGGCATCGGCTGGTCCGCGCACGCCCACTGGCTGCTTGGCCACGGCGACGCGGCGCTGTCGAGCTGTCAGGAGGCAATCGAGCTCGCCCGGGCGATCGGGCACCCCTACAGCCTGGCCATCGCCCTGGCTTACGGCGCCATCACCCGACAGATGCGGCACGACACCCGCGAGCTCAGGGAATGCGTCCGCGAGCTTCGCGAGCTGTGCGACAAGTACGGGTTCGGTTATTACCAGGAGTGGGCGCTGATCCTTGACGGCTGGTCCCAGACGGACGGCTCGGGCACCGACCTGGCCTGGCGGGGCATCGGCAACCTCAGGTCGCAGGGCTCGCTCGCGCGCATGCCGTACTGGCTGTCTCTGCTCGCCGACTTGTCCGCGCGCGCCCACCGCCCAGGTCAGGCGAAGGCGGCGCTCGACGCCGCGATCGCCACCGCGCATGCTCACGACGACGTGTGGTGGCTGCCTGAGGCGATGCGGATGCGCGCCGCCTATGACGACGAGCAGGCCGCCGTGGCGCGCCTGCGTTCGGCGGCACAGCTGGCTGCCACTCAGGGCAGCGCCGAACTGCTCCGGCGCTGCGAACATGACCTCGCCGAACGAGGCGTTCGGCCGCACGCCCCTGGCGTTCCCCCCGAGGGGCTGACCGGAGCGCCCAGGCGAACGTTACGCGAACGGCCCGGAGCTTAGGTTCGGCGCAAGCAAGCTTCACAGCGACCGACCCAGGGGGGTTCTGATGA
>Ga0335072_10004858_pt1 | contig 19856 bp, 20 predicted proteins | sample Lox_Sample_21_FD_206725 | JGI IMG/M metagenome (GOLD analysis project Ga0335072, IMG submission 206725) | Soil microbial communities from Loxahatchee National Wildlife Refuge, Florida, United States - Lox_Sample_2.1 | ecosystem: Environmental > Terrestrial > Soil > Wetlands | place: USA...
GTGCGCATAGGGTGATCGACGGGATCAATCTCGAGGTGGACGGCGTCCATTGCTTCGTTCTCATCGGCCCTTCCGGCGGCGGAAAATCGACTCTGCTGCGCATCGTGGCCGGTCTCGAATATCCGACCTCCGGCGCCGTCGCGCTCAATGGCCGGATGATCGAATATCACGATAGCGCGCTTCTGCGGCATCGCCGTTCCATCGGCACCGTGTTTCAAGCCTTCAATCTTTTTCCCCATCTCACGGCGCTGCACAACATCACGTTGCCGCTCGAAAAAGTGCATGGCCGAGCCGCCGCGGAAGCGCGGGAGCTGGCCGAGGCGACCCTGGAACGGTTCCACCTGCTCAAGCATGCACATAAACGTCCCGCGGAACTTTCCGGCGGCCAGCGCCAGCGCGTCGCCATCGCGCGCGCCATCGCGATCAAGCCACAGGTCGTCCTGTTGGACGAGCCAACCTCGGCGCTCGATCCCGAAATGACCGCCGAAGTGCTGGAACTGATCGAAGAACTCAAGAGGGAAGGGCGCGATCTGCTTCTCGTCACGCACGAAATGGGCTTCGCCCGCCGTCTCGCCGACTGGGTGGCGCTCCTTGCCGAAGGCCGCATCGCCGAATTCGGCCCGCCCGATCAGGTCTTCGGCTCGCCGCAATCGGAAATTACGCGAAGTTTCCTGCGAAGGGTGTTGAGGTATTGAGGCCTGCCGTTAGTCCCTTAGCTATACGCCATGAAATCGATCTTCTTCGGACGAAGCGTTACCGCCGTCTGCACCAGGAGCAAGGTATCCTTGCCGCCGCGCACCAGGTGGGCCGGAATGGTACGGTCGAAAGAAACCAGCTTGCCACCGTTCTTCACAGCCAAGGCCAGAAGATATAAATCGATCAAATGCGTGGAACTGATCCGCCCCGGCTCCGTCCAAACTTTCGCATCGGCCAGGCTGACGTTATCGGTCCAGAAGACGTGATTTTTTTGCGAACAGTTTTCGCGGAGACAATCGAGCGCGGCGGAGGCGGAACCGAACCCATTGGGATAGGATTGCTTGCCGGTGATGCGCACAAAGGCGTTTTCGGTCAACGGGCAGGTGGCCCAGCGCAGCGGCTGGGGCGCGGCCGCCACCCAGCGATGAGCGATTTCGTAATGCGCATGGTGCTGGTCGAGCAGCGCGATGAGGAAATTAACGTCGAAAAGATAGGTCATTCGTCTTCATCCCGCAGGCGATTCACCAGTTCCATCGTGACGATGACCCCATCGTCGCGCGTGCGAAAAAGAGTGAAGCCGTTCCGTTTAACCGACTTTTTCTGAGGGGAAAGAGCTTTGCGGGCCAGTTCGGAAATCACTTTGCCCGCCGTAGTCTTGCGGCTGGCCGCCAGACTCTTGGCGGCAAAGAGGACATCCTCGTCGAGATCGAGGGTCGTTCTCATAGCCGACGCTACCGCATCAAACATCTGATGTCAAATGGCGACGATGGATCGGTTTGGAATCTAGCGGTGATTAATGACAATGACTATACCGTAGCCGCACGCCCACCAGATGATGGATAGCAGAATGACTGCATTCAGCAGATAGAAAAGCAACCTTTTCAAGAGATCCACGCCTCATTAAGGGAACAGAATAATCACTTCTTTCAATCTCCAAATGTGGACCCTATTGCCGAGATATTCCGACTAATCGTATTCCAGAATCGATCTTAACACGGTATTCTCTTTGCATGAGCAAAACTGAAGCGGCTTCGACGGCTTCCGCCACCGGAGAGACGCTGACGATCAACGAAATTTTTTACAGCATTCAGGGCGAAAGCACTTTTGCGGGGCGCCCCTGTGTCTTCATCCGGCTCACCGGCTGCGATCTTCGGTGCACCTACTGCGACACTGAATACGCATTTTATGAAGGCAAAAAGCGGACACTGGACGGGATTATCGCGGAGATTGAGCGCTATCCCTGCCGTCTGGCCGAGATCACCGGCGGCGAACCTCTCCTGCAAAAGCGGGTGCACGCGCTCATGCACCGCCTCTGCGACGCCGGCTACACGGTACTCATTGAGACAGGCGGCGCGCATGATATCGCGTCGGTCGACACTCGCGTTCACCGCATCATGGACCTGAAATGCCCCAGCAGCGGCGAGTGCGCCCGCAACCGGATGGCCAACCTTGAACTGCTCGGCGTTCGCGACGAGGTAAAATTTGTCATCGGCACCGAGGAAGACTACGCCTGGGCCAAGGCGCAGGTGCTGGCGGGCGCGCCGGGTTGGGCCAGCCGCGTGAATGCGATTCTCTTTTCGCCCGTCTTCGGTAAAATGACCCCGCTTGATCTTGCCACCCGGATCATGGCCGAGGCGCTACCGAACGTCCGGATGCAACTGCAAATGCACAAGATCATTTGGGAGCCGAATCAGCGGGGAGTTTAGGGGCTATCCGAAAAGTAGGCATGGGGCGCGTGACGAATCGAATTTGGGCCGAATCGAGGCGCGAGCAATGAGCATACCTGTCAATGGTCTGTAAGGAGCGAGCAACGAAGAGTTCGGCCCAAATTCGCCGTCACCCTGTGGGTCGAAGTCCTTTTGCCTTGAGGCTGCGTCGCCCGTTCGGTCCTGCGGACGGCAGAAAAGATTCGCCTTCAAAGAGAATCTGCCGTGCGCAGCACCTCCTCGCTCGGCTCTTTACCCCAAGGCAAAAATCCTTTCGACGCAACCCATGCCTACTTTTCGGATAGCCTCTTAGCCAGCGCCTGAATTGCGCGCACAGCTTCCTCGCCCTTCTCAATACCAAAAAATCCGGCATCGAGCCGCGGCACAAGATGCGGATTGGCCAGCGCCCGTTTGGTCAAAATCACATCTTCCAGGCCGCCGGAGCGCTTTTGCACCACGGGCGGGGCTATTTCTTCCGTAGAAAAAACGCGCAGGCGCGGAGGATCGTTCCCGCGCAAGAGACACCCGATTTGGGCGATGAAAAAACGCCGGTCCGTGACGACGTACCAGGTCCGCCGCGCCAGCGCGCCGAGCCGGATCGGATAAAAGAAAAAGCTGAGTCCAACGGCGATGAAGGGGACGCTAAAGAGCGGCGTCAATTTCCACCAACCCGTGAAGGCCGAATATTTTCCGATCCCGCCTGCGGCGTGATACCAGAACGCGCCGAGCACGCCCCACGTCACGCCGTAGGCCAGGTTCGGCAACCCGCGCAGAATGAAAACGTAAGGCCGCGGTTGGCCGGACCAGACGACTTTTTCGTCCGGGGCGAGACAAGCGATGATTTCGGGAGGCATCGGGCGCTTATTCTAAATGAGTGGGCGAAATTCGCAACGCGCCCTTGGTTAATTTTGGGATAACCCGTAAGATGCTTCTTATGTCTTCTCCGTCATGGTTCCGCCAACTCGCCGCGCTTTTTCCGCGCGGAGTCGCCGTCAACGATCCCGAAACGCTCGCCTCCCATTCAGGCGATGCCTGGTTTGCCAGTTCGGTTCCGGAAGCCGTCGTTTTCCCTCGCCGGGCCGGGGACGCCGCAACCCTGTTGCGCTTCGCCCACCGGAAACGGATTCCCGTCACGGCGCGCGGCGCAGGCCGAGGCTATGTCGGAGGCTGCGTGCCCAAACGGGGTGGCATCGTCGTTTCCTTCGCGCGAATGAACCGCATTTTGGAAATTAATCCCGCCGACAGCGTCGGCGTCGTCCAGCCCGGAGTCATCACCGGTGATTTTCAGGCGCAGGCGCTACGTCACGGTCTTCTCTATCCGCCCGATCCCGCCAGCTTGAAGGAATGCACACTGGGAGGGAATGTCGCCACCAACGCCGGCGGGCCGCGTTGCCTGAAATATGGCGTTACCCGCCATTATGTTTTAGGTCTCCAGGTCGCGCTCGCCGACGGCACGCTCGTCCGCACCGGCGGACGCACGCAAAAAAATAAGAGCGGTTTCGATTTCACTGCTCTTTTCACCGGGGCGGAAGGCCTGCTTGGACTCGTTACTGAAATTACCCTGCGGTTGATTCCCGCGCCACCGGCGCGCGCGGTTCTGGCAGCCTCGTTCCGGGACGCGAGATCGGCCGCCTCCGGCGTCCAGCATGTTCTCGGCCAGGGTTTTCTTCCTTCGGCGCTGGAATTGGCGGACCGTTTTACCCTTGAGGCCGCGCGCCGCCATCTCGGCTCGCAACATCTCCCGCCCGGCGACGCTCATCTTCTCGTTGAGATCGACGGCCAACCGACTTCGGTCCATGCCGAAGCTCACACCCTGGCCGACATTCTCAAGGCGGGCGGTGCGCTCGACATCATCCTCGGCACCACCGAAACTGAATGCGAGAGTCTCTGGGGCTTGCGCCGCGAGTTTTCCGCCTCGCTGAAAGCCACCGGACTAACCAAGCTCAACGAAGACATTTGTGTGCCGCGCAGCCGCCTGGTCGATTTGTTCGACTTCACCGCGCGGCTCCAGAAAAAATACGGTATTGAGATCGCCTCTTTCGGTCATGCCGGAGACGGCAATATCCATGTTAATCTCATGGCTGATCTGACGCTGCCCGGTGTGAAAAAGAAGACCGACCGCGCGCTGGATGAACTTTTCCGTCAAATCATCGCCTGGAACGGCGCCATTACCGGTGAGCACGGCATTGGGCTGGCCAAACTTCCGTGGTGGCCGAAGGCCGCTTCTCCCGAACTACGCCGCTTGCACCGTCTGATAAAAAAGGCTTTGGATCCAAATGAAATTTTGAATCCGGGAAAATTTGTGTAAGACCCTTTCGCCGTCAAAATTTCAGGTTATATCCTCGCCGAAGATCGGCCCGGGCGGATGCCCTTTCTTCTCGCGCAAAGCCTGCCGGATTCTTTCCAGTTCTTCGGTGCGATCGTCGGTCTCCTCCCATACTTCCTGGCTGACGAAAATCGGCGCCTTGGCCTGTGTGGCCAAGACCAAGCAATCGCTGGGCCGCGCGTCGATTTCGATCAGCTTGGAATGGACTTCGTTTTGCGCGCGCAGGATGATCCGGGCAAAATAGGTGTTGCTGCGGAGCGCGTTGATCACGACCCGCTCCACCTTGATGTCAAAAGCGTTGAAAATGTAGCCGATCAGTTCGTGGGTTAAAGGGCGCTCGTTGTGCTCGCCGCGCATCGACATGGCGATGGCCCGGCCCACACTCGGCTCGACATGGATGACAAAGCTTTTTTCTTCGTTGCCGATAAAAATCGCCAAAGTGTGTTGATCGGTAGGGAAAACGTCAAAAACCTCGACGCGGACAACGTCTGTATTCACACATTATCAGTACCACTCCCGTGCGCAAATGACAATGCCGGAAGGATTTTCCGCTTTAATTTGTAATCCGCCGGAACCAATTAATCTTGCCGAAATCAATCGACCGAAGGAGGCGCAAAGCTCGCATGGGTAAGGATGGTAGCCGGGGTCACGACATGCGGCTTCGGATCAATTGGGCAATAGGCAAGATTCCCGCTGTAATCGGCGATGATCTGGCCCTTTTGGTCGTAATATGTAAACGCGCTCTGGGTCTCCGCCTTGGCCATGTGGCTGAGCGTAACATCGACCCCCGAAACCAGCGCGAATAAGGCAATCATCAGCAAAACGGAAACTTTGAGAAAGCGTTTCATGAAAGATAAAAGTAGTATTACCGGCATTACTCTAACAGAAAACCGGTTAGAGGGCTAGTAGGATTTGCCGTGCGCGTGGGAGCTGCCAGTCCGACCTCCCAGGCCGTGCGTCCCGCCTCGACTGCCGCCCGAAAAGCCCGCGCCATCCGAGCGGGGTCACGCGCTGCGGCCAACGCGGTATTCACCAGCACGCCATCAGCTCCAAGCTCCAGAGCTTCAGCAGCTTGCGATGGAGCTCCGAGCCCAGCATCCACTATGACTGGCACGGTCGCCTGTTCGATGATGATTTCGATTTGACCCCGTGTTTCGAGTCCCCGATTGGAGCCGATCGGCGACCCCAAAGGCATCACGGTAGCCGTGCCGGCGTCTTGCAACCGCTTGGCCAGCACTGGATCGGCATTGATGTAAGGCAATACGGTAAAGCCTTCTTTGACCAATTGTTCCGCCGCAGCCAGCGTCTCGACTGGATCGGGAAGCAGGTAACGGGGGTCGGGATGAATCTCAAGCTTTACCCATTTCGGCAGACCCGCCGCCACCGCCAGCCGCGCCAAGCGCACCGCTTCGGAGGCGTTCATGGCGCCGCTGGTGTTTGGCAAGAGAAGGTATTTTTTGGGGTCGATGAAGTTCAAGATATCGGCATAGGGATCGTCCTTGCCGGTCAAATCGGCCCGGCGCAATGCCACCGTCACGATTTCCGTGCCGCTCGCCTCCAACGCTTCCACCATCGCCTGGTTCGAGGAGAACTTTCCCGTGCCCACCAGCAGGCGTGAGGAAAATGTCCGTCCCGCAATCGTCAAACCGGTCATAATGTTGGATTCTAACTCCGGCTTGTCACTGCCGCACGAATTATCTCTGTTCCAAAAGTTTCCATTCGCCGATTTAATCGTGGATTTTAGATGCGACGAACCAAGCCATCGGTCATTTTTCTTCGATTCGTCCCACAATTTCCAGATCAGACATGGAATTTCCCGCGCCTCAAGGTACGCAAGGACCATTTTTCGCACGCCACGCTCTCGGCGTAACTCCGCGGATCCTTGCATTCAAGCAAGCCTTCAATCAGCGCCCGGTTCTCCTTGAACCTTTCCCGGTGTGGGTGCTCCGGATGCTCCCAAACATAAAGCAATCCCGGCATGCCTGAGTCTAGCATAGGCCCAAGGCATGCGTCCATTCGGCATGAGATTGACGGGCCATTCGTTTTCTTGCCCGAAAGCCGAGCCGATATGGGCTCATATCCGAACAACGCGACCTCGTCGTCCATGGTAATCGGATCGACATCCATGCTGTTTTCCGGCTGCGGTGTATCGATTTCACGCTGGGCGGCGTGCCGGAGTAATCCGCCCGAGCCGATCAAGATGATCTGTGCCGGTTTGTTTAATTTCCCGCCCCATCCAGCCAACCAGCGTTCGATTTGCGAGGGATAACGAAGTTCACGGCGCGGCATAAAGCCGGAAGTCTAGCGTAGTCCCAAGCTACGACCACCGCACACCCACTTTTCTTTCACACAAATTCCAGCTCGACCGGGGCGGGAATCAGTCCGGCCTGATGCGCCCGACCAAGAAATTCGCGCACGCCTTTTTTGCCGCGCTCGCCGTAGTCGAGCGTCAGTTCGTTCACATACATGCCTATGAATTTGTCGGCTAGCTGGCGGTCGAGCCCACGCCCGAGTGGCAAAGCGTGCTCGATGCCCGCGGCGCGATGCTCCAGCCCGTACTTGATGCTGGCGTAAAGAATGTCCGACAGTTCCCCGATCACCTTGGTTCCGAGCGATTTTCTCACCACGTTGCCGCCCAGGGGCAAGGGCAGACCGTCCGTTTCCTGGAACCACCACCGCCCGAGATCCACGCTCAGCACGAGACCCTCGCCCGCATAGGTAAGCTGGCCCTCGTGAATGATCAGCCCCGCCTCCGCCTCGCCTCGCGCGAGGGCATCAAAAATCTGGTCAAACGGCACGACCACGAAATTGATCTGTTCCTTCGGCACGCCAAGATAAAGCTGCAAGGCGAGAAACGCGCTGGTCATCAATCCCGGCACGGCGATTTTCCGTTGCAGCAACTCGTCGCGCACGAAAAGCCGCCGCCCCACGATCATCGGGCCGTAGTTGTCGCCCATGCTCGCCCCGCTACGCAGCAGCGCGTAGTCCTTGAGCACATAGGCGCAGGCGTGAATCGAAATCGCGGTGATATCAAGTTCCGCGCGCGTCGCCCGCTCATTGAGCGTCTGGATATCCTGCAAGATATGCTCAAATTCATAGCCGAAAGCGGGCAGCAAATGTTTGGCCAAGGCGTAAAACATGAAGGCATCGTCGGGATCGGGCGAATGGCCGAGTGTGAGTTGCATAAATATGCCGCAAAGCTGTCCGAAAAATGAGTTTGGGTCACGCGGAAAGCGGTTTTATTCCTCTTCGCTTCCTTTCAGTTTTTCGCGCGCTTGGGCGACAAGAAAATTGCACGCTTCAGGACAAAGCAGGGGAATCTCGCTTGGATTTTCCCCGGCGGTTGACGCAGCGGGAAACCAAAGCCGCCGTTTAAGACAGCCCGGCTGACAATGTTGCGCCACCAATTCGTTCAAAGCATAATCGCCGATTTCCCGCACAATGCGAAAACGTCCCGTCTGCCGCCCGGCGGTTTCCGGCCATGGCGTGGACACGAGCCGGCCGCGTTGCCACAGCTCCCAGTTAGCCAGTGCGGCGGGATAAAGATAATCGAGCGCGAGATGGACGGCGGCCAAATCGCCGGCGTGATAAACCCAGCCAGGACGGAGATTGGGCGCGGTGCGCAACGGACGGAAATTGCCACCCGGATCGAGGAGAATCCATTCGCGCAATTCCGCGATGGAATTCACGCGCTGCAATTTCGCCGGACCGAGATCATGATCTTTGCGGTGCCGCAGTTGGAAACCAGGCTGGATTAACACCTCGCCGATGATCCAGGGCGGCAGACTCTGTTCGAAAAAACGGGCCAGTTGATCTTCCATCGCGCGGGCCGGTTCGGAGGACTCCGGCGCGCCGCTTATTCCGGGATGCTGTTCCTCAAAGCGTTGAACCTGCGCGAGGATGACATCGGCCAAAAAGGCCTCGGTGCCAATGGCCATCGCATACCAAAGCCGCCGGCCATTTTCCCGGTGAGGATTGGCGAAGCCCCGCTCTTTCACATTGTGGGTCAAACCGAGAAGCACGGGGATGTCCTCAAAGGAGTGAAGACCATCGGCAATAAAAAATGGAACGACGATCACATTGGGGCACGCGGTCAGAACGCGCCAATCTTTCACGAAAGGCGATTGCTCCATCAAGACGGCCCGGCAATCGGCGAAGAGGCCGCGCGCCCGGATGACGGCGGCCTGTTCGTGAATGATTTTGGTGGAATTGTCGTTGAGCGAAGTTCCGTGTCCGCAGATCAGGAGACAAGCGGTCTTCTCCGGTTCGCGAATTGTTTCCGCTGAAGCGGCCACGACTTCGTTCGCGCGCCGCAACAAGGCTTCGGTCATGGAGGGATGAAGTCCCACCGGCTCGCAATAGTAAATCTCATGGCCCTCGCGCCGGGTTATGGGCCCATCCAGGCCCAATTCGCGCGGGATAATTTGTTCGGTAAAATAGCCGGAACTAATGAAATTGGGTACCGCGTAAACGCGCCGGCGCGAAACCAGGCGCAGGGCCTGGCGAAAATTGGGCTCTTCTTTCCAAAACGCGACGTGAACTTCCGCAAAAACACCCCGCCGGCGTATCTCTTCCGCATGCCGGTACGTGGGAGCGCTCGAATCGGCGTTGAGCGTCGATCCGTGACCGAGAAGAAGCAAGGCGGCATCGCGGACCGGCATGTGGAGTAAAAGTTACGCCCGGCGCACGGCTATTTTGGCCAGCGCCCAGCGTTTGAGGCGCCGGCGTTGGGCGAAAATCGCCTTGCCGGTTTCGTAGACCAAGGACGGAAAATCGAGGTTGCGCCGGTGAAAGGAGATTCGTCCGGCGCGCACCGCGGTAAAAAGCGCCTCCGGCGTCAGCGCGTCCGCTTCGAGGGTGCTCGCATTCTTTCCAATGGTGGCCAAGGTATGCGCGTCGGAACACGCCACCAGCGGCTTGCCGTGCTGATGGGCCCAGCGCGCCGCGCGCAGATTGGGATTCACCCGTCCTGGCAACCAATGCACATGCAGGATGCACCATTCCACGGCGTCAATGCAGTCGCCGTTTGCGCTCATTTCATTTCCGAGGCACGAAGGATGGGGATAGAAAGGATGCGGCGCGATTACCAGCACGTCGGGCCGGCGCGCCCGCAAGGCCCGCACTTCGTTCCAGGTCGTCTCCCCGGCCAAGTCGTTTTCGTTCACATTCAGCACCACCAAATGCCGACTGTTCAATTCCGCCTCGATGCCGGGAATAAGCAGAATATTCCGCTCCCGGGCGTAGGCGGCCGCCTCGGGATGAACAAATGTCTTTTGGTGCCAGGTTATCGCAATCGCGTCGAGTCCCACCTTTTTGGCCTGATCGATATGCTCAAAAATATTGTGATTGAGATAGGTATCGACCGGATCGCCCTGGCAGTGGCTATGTAATTCTACACGATAGTGCGGCACGGAGATAATTATGCTCCGCCCCCCGGACAGCGCAAGCGCTGGAGGAGCAGGCGGGATATTTTCAATTTGAAGACCGTCTTCGGGAAAGACATCATGTCCGGGTGATTTTTCGCCCCCATTTTTTGATTATCGGTTCGGGACTGACGGGAGCGGTCATCGCCCGCCTGCTGCACGATGCCGGACGTTCGGTGCTCATGGTCGAACGCCGGTGCCACCTGGGGGGAAATGTCCACGATCATATTCATGAGAGTGGAATCCGCGTGCATACTTACGGCCCCCACTATTTTCGAACCAACGACGATGACCTTTGGGCCTTTGTCAATCGCTTCGGCGGTTTTTACAAGTACGAACCCGCTTTGAAGTCGTGGGTCGATGGCCGCCACGAAAACTGGCCCATTGCGGGCAGCTATATCCGGCGCGTTATCGGCGAAAAATGGCGACCCGATTTTACGGGGACACCGTCGAATTTCGAAGAAGCGGCGCTGGCGCTGATGCCCCGGCTCATTTATGAAAAATTCGTCAAGGGTTACACCGAAAAACAGTGGGGCGTGCCGCCAACCCAGCTTTCCGCCAGCCTGGTGAAACGGTTCGATGTCCGCGAAGACGATGAGCCCCGGCTCATGCGCCACCGGCATCAGGGATTGCCGAAGGATGGCTACGCGGCGTGGATGAGACGGATGGTTGAAGGCATTCCGATTATTCTCAACTGCGATTATCTTTGCTGCCGGCACGATTTTCCGGAATCGGCACACATCGTTTTCACGGGGCCAATTGATGAATATTTCCATCACGACATGGGCCGGCTGGTCTATCGCGGACAGCGGCGTGAGCATGAATATCTTTCGGAGGCCAGTTACGCGCAGCCGTGCGGGCAGGTTAACAATCCCGACCCGGCTAACGGCCCGCATATCCGCATTCTTGAATGGAAGCACATGATGATGCCGGAATTTGCCGGGAAAATTCATGGAACCGTTCTCACGCGCGAGACCACCGTGACCGCCATCGATCCGAAGGATTTTGAATATCCGTTTCCCGACGCCGCCAACACCCGGCTTTATGAGGCTTACCGCGCGCGCGCGGCCCAGATCAATGGGCTGACGGTTTGCGGACGGCTGGGCGAATATCGCTACTATGATATGGACCAAGCCATTGCCCGCGCCATGTTGATCGCCGGGAGATTACTTAAGGAGAAATCCGTGGCATCGTGACGAGCGGCCATCGCGTGTACCGCTCAACCGCCGATGGCCGTCATGATCCGTTGCGGTTGCCAGTTATTGCGGAAGGCATGCTCGGGAGGTTTTTCCGCCAGAGCCTGGCCGAACCGGGCATGGAGCACGGCCCTGTCCACCGCCGGACGCAAACCGGGTTTGAGATCGTGCTCGCCGTGATGCCCCAAACATGGGCGCAGGTGTCCGTCCGCAGTAAGCCGCACTTTGTTGCACGCTTCGCAGAAATGGAGATTGGTCAACGCGCCGATAAATCCGACAATCGCCCCGGTTTTTTTGAGCCGGTAATACTTGGCCGGTCCATGGCCGAGCCTCGTTTCGACCGGAATCAGTTTGTCTTGTTCGCCCAGCATGGCCATGACTTCGCCGACTGGCAGAAAATTCTCTTCCGTCAGCATCTCGGTCAGACTTATCGGCATCAATTCGATGAAACGGATGGGGATTTGCAAGGACGCGGCGAATTGGACCAGCGGCCAAATTTCGCGCTCGTTCTTGTGCCGGATGAGCACGGTATTGAGTTTGATCGAAGAAAAACCGAGCGCCTTCGCCTGGCGGATACCAGCCAGTACCGGTTCAACCTCGCCGTGCGTGATCTCGCGGTAACAACCGGCATTAAGCGCGTCGAGACTGATGTTGAGCCGCTGTAGACCTGTGACGCGCAACGCAGCGCCTAGCTCAGTCAAGCGAGTCCCGTTGGTCGAAAGCTGTACCGACTCAACGCCGGGCAGGCGAAGCAAGTCATGCAGGAAAGCGCAAAGGCCGCGCCGAATCAGCGGTTCTCCACCGGTGACGCGGAAATGCCTGAATCCCCGTTCGACCGCCACCCCCACAATGGCAAGGATTTCCTCATAGCTCAGAATTTCTTCGCGGGGGGCCCAATCGTGAAACTGTTCCGGCAGGCAATAAAGACACTTCTCGTTGCAGCGGTCTGTGACCGAAATCCGCAGGTAATCAATAGACCGGGCCGCCGGAATATTTCCCGAGACCGCGGGCAGGATTTGCAGAGAAGAGGCCAGCGCCATGATCGTAGGCAAATTACCTCATAAACTCTTTTTTGAAAACCGGAAGGGCAATCTCTCCAGCGCAAAATTGCGATGGACCATCCTGCGATCGGGAACGGAATCAATGGGCGATTTCATGAAAATGACGGGTCAGCTGAAGCGCAATGGATTCGGGAGAGAATTCGGGAAGGAGGTGGCGGGAAGCTTCCTCCGCGTTGCCGGCATAGGGCGCGCCGGGGCGTGAGACTTCGTCGATGGCAGCAGCCAAGGCGGAGAAATTATTGGGTTCGACCACAAGACCGCATTTGTAAGTCTCGATCATCGGCCAGGTGCCGACACAACGTGTCGTGATCACCGGCCGCCCGAGAATGAGCGACTCGACCAAGGCGCGGGAAAACTCATCGAAAAGCGAAGGAATGACGATGAGGCTGGCGCGCCTTATCTGCTGAATAACCTGATCGGACGAAATTTTTCCGAGAAGCTCCAGCTGGTTAGTCCCAAGCAAGCGCCGCGCCGCCGCCACGCTTTCGTTCCAACGGCTGATAAAACGGGAATTTTTTTCCGTCAGCCCGCCCGCTACGACAAAGATTGCGCCCGATTTCGCGGCTTGGCTTTTCTGAATCGCGTCCATGAAAATCAACGCGCCTTTCTTCTCGTTAAGCGCGCCAAAAAAAAGGATGCGTCGCGGTTCCGCCGCGATTCCTCGCTCCGTGGCGGCGCGGAGAAATTCGTGTTGCAGATTGGGATGAACCACGCGGACTTTGCCCTGGAGAGAGGCGCCGGCGCCGCCCGGGCCGGCATAATTGCTCAGACAACCCGCGACGAGCTCCGAATTGGCGATGATGCGCGAGGCATGGCGAAAGGCGAGGCCCAAAGCCGGCCGTTCGGTAAAAATCGGGAATCCCGCGCTGAACCTGTACCGCAGCGAATGGATCTGCGTCAAAATGGGCGGGACGGGCATGCGTTGCGCGGCGACGGCCGCAACCAAACCATCGGGTTCTTCGCTCTGCGCCCAAAGAACATTGAAGAAGCCCTTGCGAGCAAAAAAATCGCGCAACCCCAACGCATCGGAAAAGACTTTGCGATGGCGGTAAAGCTGCTTGGCGAGTTTGTCGCCAATAGCGGTAAAAAAATCGCGTCTCTTTTCCCGGGGCGTAAGCCAAACCTCAAGTTTGCCGATCCGGGCTTGTTCAAGCCCCGCGACATGCGGACTCTGGCTCAGAACGACAACTTCATGTCCAAGCGCGGCAACTGCTTCGGCCAGTTGTTGCGCCATCCCGCCCGCAGCCGTCCCGGTGCGGCGATTTTCCTCCCAATACCAACGGCAGAGGAGGGCGATTCTTAACGCATGCATGAAAGAGGCCAATTTTACAAAAAGCGGGCCGGAAAAGGCTGTCCGAAAAATAGGCTCAGGTCACGCCGAAAGGATTTTTCGGACAGCCCCTGGTAAGATGGCGGGCGAAAGCGGAACGAATGGCGGTGCTTGCGCTCCCCCGATCGGCGGTTTTAAAGTGGCGGTGCATGGGACGTCAATGGTTGCTCTCCAAACGCGAGGTTAATTCCCTGAGAAAATCTCAGGCTACAGGCAAGTACCTGAATGAAATCATGGTCGCGGCCAAGCAGGGGGGGGCAGATCCATCAGGCAATGCACGATTGGCCGCGGCGGTTGAAAAAGCGCGCCGGGAGAGTGTGCCGCGCGACAATATCGAACGCGCGATCAAGAAAGGCGCGGGTATCGGCGGAGAAAAAATGGCGCTCGAGCATATCAACTTCGAAGGATACGCTCCGCACAAGGTACCGGTGATTGTCGAAGTGCTGACCGACAATAACAACCGCACCGCGCCGGAAATCCGCGTGCTTTTCAAGAAAGGACTACTCGGCAGCGCGGGCAGTAATAAATTTCTTTTCGATCACATCGGATTGGTCGAGGCCCACCATCCCGATCCGGGGGCCGATATCGAGGCTGCGGCGATTGAGGCGGGCGCGAATGATGTCGAGTTGCTGGCGCATCGACAAAATGACGACATTCCCGAGAGTGCGACTGGCGCGCGTTTTATCACGGACCGGACCGCGGTGCATCTGGTGTCACAGTGGCTCGCCAAGAATGGCTGGACGGTGGTGACCAGCGAAATGGGTTATATCGCGAAAAATTATCCGGCGTTAACGCCGGAACAGGCTGCAGAAGTAGGAGAATTTCTGCAACAGCTTGACGACCATGACGATGTCCACCGCGTCTGGGCGGCGGTAAAATAGTTTGGCCGCAAGGTCTGGTTTTAGCGGGCAGGTTCACCGACCGGCTGAGGTGACGTGGCTTTCCTCAGGCTAGGCAAACCGTAAAGCTCATGTTCGGAAGACCGGTCAATCTGCATCTCGGGTTTTTGTTCGATCTCGCGTATTTTCGCCAGAATGATGGCGTAGGCGCACAATGCGGTGAAAGTTTGGGAAAAGCTGCCGAAAACCGTAAAGAATCCAATCATGTCATGGGTCACGTTACAAAAAATCCAAACCCTTAAGGGAAGCAACGGGGACCGCCGCCACGAACCTTGGCCGAAGATGAACCGGCCCGAAATGTAAGAAATATTTGCTCCAAGCATGATGAAAGCCGCGGTTCCTATCAGACCAACCGCGTCGTAGACACTGATCCAGCCGATATGAAAGAGCTTGCTCACGACAAACGATTTGATGGTGTAATAGCCATCACGGTTATCAAATTGGATTCTGGCGTTAATTGTATCCAATTCGTCGCGGTCGATGGCAAAACCGTTGCCCACCAGCGGACTTTTGGCGAAATATTCCCGCATATACATTTGGTAAATGTCGTTGCGAAATTCGGTCGAGGAATCGGTGCTTTCCTTGACGTCTTTATCCCAAGCCCCGGGAAGAAACGCCAAACTTCGCTGAACCGACAATGGCAACTTGACGAGATGGCTTGATTGCGCCAGATCCAAACCAAGGATAGCGATGATCAGCGGCGGCACCAAAAAAAGTGTTCGCCAGGAACAATAGCACCAAGCTCCCAGCACAATGAGGAGGACGTAGAGCGCCATGTCACTGCGATAACCACCTTGAGCCACGAAATAGAAACAAAGGAAAGAAAGGCAAGCCACCCACCATCGGTACGGGCGCCACCAAGTATAAATCGGGAAATAAGCAAGCAAAACCGCTTGCAGCGCCGCCCCAATTTCCGCTTGTGCGCCTTGACGGACGATTTCTTCTCCAAAATAGGCGCTCGTATTGACGTTATCCGAAAGATAAATAAGAGACCGGGCCGCTTGCGGAGCGTAAGTCGTGATGATGTAAGGCAGATTGGAAATGACGGTCAAAGTCAAAGCATACCAGGGCACACGTTGCAGAAAGGCAATGGAAGGAGTAGCGATGTTAATGCCACAAAAATAGCATGTTACGCAGACTAGCATGAGGAGGGCGGGGCGAGACCCTTCGGTATTTCCGCCAAAGGCATGAAGCCCAAAGGACTTTTGATGGTATAAAATGATCAATCCAACCGTTATGATGGGGAAAAAGAACGCGCGAGGGCCGGTCTTGAAATTTCTTTGCCTGAGAGCGACGTAACTAACCAGATAGTAGAGGACCGTTACGAAGGAGCACAGGTCGGCCAAGGTTAGTCCAAAAGGCAAGAAGTCGAGTTTTCCAGCAAAACAGAGCCCGAACATGGGCAGGGCGCAAATTCTGTCTCCGACGAAAAAAAAGATGACCAATAAAAAGATGATTCCGCCGGCGATAAGAATGGGCAAATAATCGTGCTCAACCGTGGCAATAGTCAGGTAAGGTCCAACAATCAACCCTGCGGCCAGAATCAGGGCGTTGATAATCGTTCGTTCGCTAAGCATGCGCTAAAAATAAAATCCGTCGTATATCTCTTGCCGCGTCTCGGTACCAGTTTATCTTTTTTTGCCATTACAGCAAGCTGGAAGTCAGTATAGCCTGGCAAAATGAAGGCAACGCGACCTATGACTACTTTTGATAAGAGCACTAATCCAAATCGCCCATGGCAGCATGCCAGCGGCATTTCCCGTGATGACGAAGAGTAAAGACCAAGAGCCGCGAATTTTAGTCATTGCGGAATTTGCCCCCGGCGCGGCAGGTGGCGACTGGGTCAATATCAAGCAACATTTTCGCGGGTTGGATTGGAGCCAGATTTATTGGTGGTCTTTTTCCGGCCCTTCCGGGATTAAATCCCACGAATTTGGCGGGAAGCATAGCAGTTGTCAGATTCCTCCGCGCCTGACGCCAAATCAAAAATGGAACGGTTTAAAGAGCTGGATTCTCGATTCCTTCATCATCCCTCATGCCGCCCGTCATCTGCTTTCTTTCATCCGCTTGGCGCAACCCGATTTTATTTTTCTCATGGCGCGCGGCTGGATGATTCCCCTGGGCCATCGGGTGATGCCACAGGTCAAAGCCCATTGGCACGTGGCGCTTTATGATATGCCGGACGTGGATGGCATGATGCAAAGGTTAGGCCGCCAAAGGACGGACCGTTTCATGAACATGGCCGATGCTCTCTATCGGAATGCGTCCAGCCGTTCGGTTATCAGTCCCGCCATGGCCGAAGAGATGCGAATGCGTACCGGCGTTGCCTGCTCCACTTTCTTTCGTTGTTCAGTTGAGCCTGAAGCGCTGGCCCGTCTCCGGCAACCACTGCCCCCACCTCAGGACGATGTTATACGCATTGGTTACGCCGGTTCCATTCTGGCCGAACCGACCTTTGTCCGCCTGGTCAAGGCTCTGCAAATGATTCGCCCACAACTTGGCCACAGGGTGGAGATTCATCTCTATGGCAGCCAGCGCTACACGAACCGGGACTGGTTCGATTCCAGCCTAATTATCGAACACGGCTTCATCAGCGAAGCGGAATTGCACCGGCTCTACCAACAGGGCACCTGGGGACTGGCGATCATGCATTTGGATGACACCGATCCCCGTTATAATCTTTATAGTTTCCCCTGTAAATTTACCATGTCACTGGCCTCGGGTCTTCCGTTGATTTGCATCGGGCATCCCCAAAGCCCATTGATTGAACTCGCCAGGAATTATCGCCTCGGCCTTCTCCTGACCGAAAACGACGATAAAGCGCTGGCCCAACGATTGCTCGAGGGCCTGGCTGATTTTTCCCGTTTTGGCGAGTATCGGGCAGGAATGGCGCGCTGCGCGGAAAAAGAAGTGAATGCGGAACAAAATCGCCGCAAGCTCCATGAACTGCTCTATGCTACATGCGCTCTCGCTCGGCGTAACAACCCGGTCACGGACACAAAAGCGACCGATAGCAGGCCTCAAGCGGGACCACCGCCTCATCCCAGGAATAAAGCTTGATGGCGGGCGGGCGAAGGCACGGGCATTTTTCATAGAATGCGCGGAGCCGGATCGAGTTCTCGCCCGTGCCACTAGGTTGAAGATATTGGGCCTGATCACTAAATCGCTCCCGCGACCAAGGCTGATCAGGCACAAGGAGCGGTAGGCCACAAGCTGCGGCTTCGTGAGCAGAGAGGCACCAATTCTCATGCTGGCTGAAAATGACGAATCCCCGGCTGGCCTTCAATAGACCGATCATTTCCGTGCGGTCGCTGACATGCTCGCGATGTAGAACGTAGCGATTATCGATCAAATCGGCGAACCGTTGCCAGTAACGGCTCTCCCAGCTGTAGGGTTTCCCAACAAAGAGGATGGGCACCTGGGCCGCCCGGGCCATGAACGCAAGTTCAAGGGAACGCTTACGTTCTGTAATTGTTCCGGTGGTGATGAGATGCGGCTCTGCGCGTGAAGGCCGCCCTGCCTTGAGAAACGCCTCGTCCAGGCCAAGAGGCACGATGGCAATGCGGTTGTCCGCCAAGCCAAAAACGGTACGCAATACGCGCCGTTCCGCCTCAAGCCCGATGACCATGCGGTCGGCCGTCCGGAAGCTGAGCCAGGTCAGTTGATTTCTGATCATACCCCAGCCTGGCATCGCCAACAGACCGCGGATGATCGCGCCTTGGACAGCGAGTTGAAATGGCGTACGGTTGCACGTAGAAGTGAAGAGATGAGTAACCACCACGGGCAAGCCTTTCTCGTGCGCGGCAGCAAGGTAGGAAAGCGACGGCACGCCGAAAGAATGAATGAGGTCGCCTGCCTGCCGGTCGTCCCACCAACGGACATATTCGACCTCGAGACCACGACGCTCCAACGCTGCCCTGGTCTGCTCGATCTGGGTCTGGAACCCACCGTGGGCGAGAGCAAAGGGCCAAGTGTGATCTAAAAGGATTTTCATGATCGACGTTATTTTTTCTCCATGTAACGGGGCGCATACTCCACAAGGAGCCGATCGCCGTCGTCCTGCCAGGTATTATACTCCGGTCTGGAATCCAGTCGTGGCTGGGATTTCCTCATGGGGCCGCAGGTGAGTCATATCGTGCCGACCAGGCCCAGACCGGCTAGATGTCTTCCTCGGCAAGTTCAGAGTCGTCCTTGGGAATGAAGAGCTTTTTTGTGTCGCGATCGTAGTCGAGTATCCTGGCATATCTGCCCCACGCGATCATCGTATGGAGCAGCTTTTCGGGATTGTCATAGGGCAAGGCGGAGGAAAGCTCTTTGAGAATACGCTCTTCGTCGATCTCCTCCTCCACCTTGAGGCATTCGATGATGATGTGAAACAATCTCAGCTTATAAATCTGCTCGCGGAAAATTTCGGTCCGCCGGGCCTGATCGGCGGAGAAAAATTGTTGTCCCAACGAAGTCAAGCGCACGTCGTTTTTGGGAGTATCGACGAATTCAAGGATTTCGGCCGCTTTGACAATGGAAATTGTTTCTCCAAATTCCTTTCCGATTTCCGCACCAATATCGTAGATGCTATCGAGTTCGGGGTCGTTGCTCAGAATGCTCAGAAGCCCGATAACTTGCCCCACCGAGACATGAGGAATCGATTCCATGCGCGAACGCGCCCTGGAAATTGGCTTGCCTGGAGTGGGAGCGGGTTCCGGCGGCAAATCGGGCAAACTCTGGCGCGTAATACCGTCGTGAATGACAGAAACCAGCCGCTGGTACTCGCTGGATTGCGCGCTGCGGGGGTAAGGTAAAGTGTTCTCCAAATGCAGACCGATATGTCCCGGACGGGGAAACAAAACCAATATTTGCGTGGCCATTTCCACGGCTTCCTCAATGTTGTGCGTGACCATGAAGACGCTCTTCACGTTGGTGGCTTTGCTTTGCCAAAGGGAGATGACTTCGCGCCGGAGATTCTCGGCCGTCAGGACATCCAGAGCGCTGAAAGCCTCATCCAAACACAAAACTTCCGGTTGGGCCACCAGAGCGCGGGCGATTCCGACCCGCTGGCGCATGCCCCCGGATAATTCCCTAGGATAGGAATTTTCGTAGCCTTGCAGCCCGATCAGTCCGATCGCCTTTTCAATTTCGGCTTCCTTTTCCTGGCGCGAAAGCCGTTTTTTCATCAGACCGACTTCGACGTTTTCTTCCACCGTGAGCCAAGGATAAAGCGC
>Ga0335072_10004859_pt1 | contig 19856 bp, 16 predicted proteins | sample Lox_Sample_21_FD_206725 | JGI IMG/M metagenome (GOLD analysis project Ga0335072, IMG submission 206725) | Soil microbial communities from Loxahatchee National Wildlife Refuge, Florida, United States - Lox_Sample_2.1 | ecosystem: Environmental > Terrestrial > Soil > Wetlands | place: USA...
TCGATAAGTCGAATGTACTGTGCAGTTTCCAGCTCAGTTTTTCCATCGCAGCCATCGCCTTTCAACAGGAATGCACACATCGGGGACACACTAGTTCAAAAGTGATACTGCCATAACGGAACGCCTTAATTACGATGAGGCCAGTCGATGCTTCGGATTCTTCCGGGCGAGGTTCGACGAAGTTCAACCCACAGGAATGAGGTGTAACAATGCGTTTTCTTCCGACATGTGCCCTGCTGTTGTCTCTCTCTGCCGTACCTGCTTTCTGCCAGAGCAACAGCGCCGATACCAGCAGCAACTCTGCCCTGCCTGCGAATGCGAGCGATCCATCCGTGGACTACGCAGCGCTGCGCCAGAGGCTCGCTGAGCAGAACAAGATGCTGACCGACCAGGTCAACACCCAGCGCGTCATCGTCAAGAAGAACCAGGAACTGCTGAAAGAAGCGCAGCGTCTTGACGCCTCCAACAAAAAGCTGATGGAAGAGAAGAAGCGGCTCGAGACCGAGAACGTCGATCTCGAGAAGCAGCGTCAGGCGCTCAAGGCTTCGCAGCCCGCGCAAACGCAAACGGCTCAGGTCTCGAACTAAGCAGCAGGCAGGCTTTCATGCCGAACCTTCACCGGGCTTGCACGCAAGGTCCGGGAGCATGAGGGCCGTCTCAGGCAATTAGTTTCCGTAGAGGGGCCAACCTACCTCAAACCTGGGCAGTCGTACATCGGGACTGCTGATGGCAAAAAGCCACAGCAGTCCTTTTGCTTTTGGAAGTGTGCGCGGCCTTCAGGAAGCGGGCGTGAGGAAGGGATTTTCGATTCGCAGGTCGCCGAACCGCTGGCCGTGCTGGAGGTCCTCAGTCATTAGCACGTGGCATTCTGCCTCAATGGCTGCGGCAAGGATCAGGGCGTCATACCAGGAGACACGGTATCGTCCTTGTAGGTGGATGGCCTCCATGTACAGCGCCGAAGAGGAATGAATGCCGAGCAGGGGTCGAAAAGTCGTACTGAAGTAGTGCTCTGCATCTTCCACTTTCATACGCCTCGGAAAGCGCTGCAAGGCAACATTAAAGAACTCCTGCACCACCTGATAGCTGATGAATCCTTTCCGGGTCTTCAGCGCCATCTTTATCAATTCGACCGCCCGAAGCGACTTGGCCGGCGCGTGGTGATCGAATGAATACAGGAAAATATTTGTGTCCAGAAAAAACCTATCGGGCATTCATCTCATCCCGGCTGAAGCGCCCGCCTGAGTCGACATACTTCAAGCGCCTCATCATGGCATCGAAGCTTTTCGTATCTCCCGAACTAGCAGTGAAGTGCTCAAGCCACTCACGAAAGACAGTATTCAGCGTCTTGTTTTGACTTCGAGCTATCGATCGCGCCCGTTCAATCAAATCCTCATCCGCACTCAGGGTGATGTTTTTCATACGACTGCAGTGTACACGAAAATAGTGTTAGAGATCGTCGCAGGTGTATGGGCGCGATACACTTCCCCTGCCTCCGCGAACGCTCAATGGTGCAGCGCTACGGAGGCGGTGAATCGTCCATGAATCGCAGATCTCTTCTGAAGCTTGGCAGTCTTTTCGCTGTCGCCGTTCCGGCGCTGGCCTTCCAGGAAGAAAAAAGCAAATTGAAAATCACCGGCGTGCGCCTGGTGCGTGTGCGGCCAAAGCGCCCGCTGCCCACCTACACGCCGGCTCCCGGTTCCTGGTCGACCGGCGGTGTCGAAGTCGCCAATCCCATGTCGATCTATCCGCGGTACAAGGCCATGCGGTCGCTGTGGAACCCTGACCCGGGAAAGCTCGAAGGATTCTGTGTCGAAATCTCCACCGACAAGGGAGTGACTGGTTACGGCACCGGTGGAGCAGGCGGCGGCGCGGTCGTGGAGCAGCACCTGGTCAAGTTGCTCGTAGGGGAAGATCCATTCGACATCGAGCGGCTGTGGGACATCATGTATCGCTCGACCCTCCCCTACGGGCAGGCAGGCATCGCCATCAACGCCATCAGCGGGGTGGATCTGGCGCTCTGGGACCTGGTGGGCAAAGCGCTCAACCTTCCGGTATATGAGCTTCTCGGGGGCCAGACCAAGCCCCGGATCCCCGCCTACTGCACGGGAAACGACGTCGAGCAACACATCAAGTTCGGCTACAAGCGGCTGAAGATTGCTATCCCCTACGGTCCGGCCGATGGCTGGGAAGGACAGCAGAAGAACCTGGAGCTGGTCAAGCAGACGCGCGCGCTGCTCGGGCCGGACGGCGACCTGATGCTCGATTGCTACATGGCATGGAATGAGCAGTACACCATCGAGATGGCCGCTCTGGTCGAACCCTACCGGGTGTATTGGATGGAAGAATGCCTGCAGCCCAGAGACTACGAAGGTTTCGGCCGCCTCAGCGCAGAAATCAAGTCCACCCGCATCGCTACCGGCGAGCACGAATACACGCGCTACGCCTTCCGCCAACTTTTGGATCACCGGGGAGCGGCAATCTGGCAGCCCGACATTCACTGGTGCGGCGGGATGACAGAGCTTCGCCGCATCGGCGCTTTGGCTGCCGCTTATGACATCCCCGTCATCCCCCATGGAGGCGGCGCGTTTGATTCGATCCATTTCATCATGGCGACGCCCAACAGCCCGTGGGCGGAAACGTTCATGCCTCCGCCGGGAGGGCCCGACGAGGTGTACCGGCGGTTCGAGGAAGATAACCACATCACACGAGGACCGGAGGGGATCTACGCCCGTCCATCGGGTGCACCGGGGTTGGGTTGGGATGTGGAAGTGGTGTAGTGGGACTGCACTCACTCCCGAGCTGGTATCTGCACGGTCTGTTCCCCGGCTTTTAAAGGGTAATCATGACCGTTCCATTCCAGCGTGGCCGGTAGTCCGGCAGGCAACGTAATGTGAAAGGACGACTGCTTTTCGCCTTTCGTGTACTGAACGCGGATATCTCCTCCCTCATGCGGCATTGCAGCATCGAAGCTGGTCAAGGCGCCGGGATTCGGCGAAATGCGAACCGAGGCGAATCCAGGAGAGCCCGGATGAATGCCGGCCACGATGGTCAACAGATCGTAGATGGGATGCGCGCTCCAGGCATGCGTGTCGGAACGGCTTGGATCTTTGGTTTCCGGGGTTGTGGTCAGTCCCATGGCGATCATCTCGCGCCACGGGCCAAGCGTACTCAGGTAAAGCTCGCCCAGTCCCGCTTTGTCGAGCGCCCGCGACAAATAGAACTGCGCGTGATAGTCCACCAAAGCCAGATCCACGGCGGGAGGCTGTCCCAGGTTGGGCGCGAGAATCGTTCGCATCACCTGCGCTTGCTTGTCCCTCGGAATTGCATCGGTTAAGACACCATAGATGTTCGTGTACTGGCTGTACGTTGTCTGGTCTGGGGTATCCGCCAGCAAGCCGAGTCTGGAGTTCCAGCATTGCTGGTACACGGCCGCCGCCGCCTTGTTTGCCAGTGCACGGTATTTGTCCGCAAAATACTTTTCCCCGAAGGCGTCTTCCAACTCAGCGGCCTGGTGAAGAGTATCCACCAACGTGAGCGTCAGCAAAGCGGACTTGTCTTCATGCTTGTGCCACTCGGCGTCATAGGGTAATGGCTTGAGGAATCCGTCGTCATACTGCTTCTCCAGAAACCACTCCAGGATCGGCCGCGTGCCGGGAAGGAGTCGCTTTACGATCGACTTGTCCGGACGGTACATCCAGTAGTCGTGCAGCATATCGATGTAACTCAAAGCGAAATTGGGAATGAATTGCTGCAGCGAAGCCGGGTAGCGGCTCTGAGTAATTCCCTCCGGTACGCGGGACTCGTCGAAGGCATGCAGTGCCTGTACGGCAAGGCGGTCATCGCCCGGCACCGTATAAGAGATCAGGGTCTGTACGCGCGTATCGTCGATGTACTGCAGCTGCTCCCAGAACGGCGTATCCATGTAGGTGTCGTGCGCGCCCAGACGTGCGGTGCGCCAGCAGATTTCCCAGATCCTGGCGAGCATCGGATCGCTCGATTGGAAGCTGGCGCGCTCGACGAAAGGATAAGCGGTGAAATCGGCCTTCAGGCTATCCAGGCGCAAAGGCTCATCGCCGGTTTTGATTTTGAGCTCCAGGTAGCGCCAGGTGCGAAACCACAGCGGCATAAACGTGCGATGAGCGCCGCCGTCTGGAACAAACTTGTCGAACTGGCCCAGCACCACCCGGTTCCCGACTTCGTTGCGATTCCCCCGGTGATGGTGCGCGTCGTACAAGGCCTCGGTGTAACCAATGTCGATTTGCGAACCGTCGCCGCCGCTCACGGTCAGCTCTGGAAATCCGGTAACCATGGTTGCGCGATCGAGCAGGATTTCGACTTCCGCATGCGCGGGAATGACGACTGGGGTCCCGGGAAACTGTTCCGCAGTGGGCAGGTTCGTGCGCACGACTTTTCCCACAGTGGTCGGTGCGTATTCCATGGGAGGCAGAGCATCCGGGATCAGGTCCCAGCGGTTATGCGAGTCGTGTCCTGGCGAGACCGCGACACTGTCCTTCGGATAAATCGTTTCCCGCATCACTCCCGCGGCTACCACCCAACGGGAAGTGGTAGACGAACCCGAATCCTTCCAACCCCAGTCATAGAGGTGCGCATCCAGCCGCTCGCCGGGATCGGCTGCCCAGTAGAACATGAAGCCGTTGGCTACCCTGGGAATAAAGGCCTGCCCGGGCTCCTCCTCGACTTGCCAGCTGGAGTTTGTATTGGCCGCGGATTCCGCATCGCTGTCACCCTGCATCAGAAAACCGGTGCGGTCGCTGATCACGGCAAGCGGCGCATAGATGCCAAAGTTGAATACTGTCGCCGCGATGATGTTGTCTCCGGCATGGAGTGCAGGCGCCAGGTCATAGGTTTCATAGCGCCAATGCTGTAGATCGCCCTTGGCAGGCCCTTCGCCGATTCGCTGATCATTGACATAGAGCTGGAAGTGATTGTCGGCACTGACCTCGACGACGTAGTGGGTGGGTATCGCATCCAGATGCAGGATCTTGCGAAAATGGAAGACCGCCGGCTCTCGCAGGGGCGCTGTAGGATGGGAAATCCACTCTGCTGTCCAGTGCTCGCGCGGGGCAGCTGACAATGGAGAGACGTAGCTCAGAAGAAACAGCAGGATGACAGGGAGATTACGCCACAATTCAGGAGTCCCTTCACGGGCTTACAGTAAGAAGAGATCATACGATATGACCGAAATCAAAACCGCAGACCTGCAGCAGCAATTCGCAAGCGACAACTATTCAGGGATCTGTCCGGAAGCCTGGGCTGCTATGGAATCAGCCAACCGTGGTCACGTGTCGGGGTACGGGGACGATCCCTGGACCGCCGCCGCGGCGGACGCTTTCCGCGAGCTGTTTGCCACCGACTGCGAGGTCTTTTTTGCGTTCAACGGAACCGCGGCCAATTCCCTGGCGCTTGCTTCTCTTTGCCAGTCGTATCACTCCGTCATCTGTTGTCAATCGGCCCACGTAGAGACGGACGAATGCGGCGCTCCGGAATTCTTTTCCAACGGTTCCAAACTCGTGGTCTCTGAGAGCAAGGATGGAAAGCTGACGCCGGAGTCGCTGCACAAAATCGCCACCAGCCGGACCGATATTCATTTTCCCAAACCGCGCGCAGTTACCATCAGCCAGTCCACCGAAACCGGGCGCGTCTACACCATCGACGAGCTTCGCGCACTGAGGGCAGTATGCGATGAGCTTGGGCTGCACTTTCATATGGACGGAGCCCGCTTCGCCAATGCATGCGCCAGCCTGGGCTGCGAGCCCGCGGACCTGACCTGGAAGAACGGCATAGACGTCCTTTGCTTTGGCGGGACCAAGAATGGGATGGCCGTAGGGGAAGCGATTTTGTTTTTCGATCGAAAGCTGGCTGAGGATTTCGATTATCGCTGCAAGCAGGCGGGGCAGCTCGCGTCTAAGATGCGGTTTCTTGCCGCCCCATGGGTGGGCGTGCTGGAAAGCGGTGCATGGCTTCGGAACGCGAAGCATGCCAATGAGTGCGCGCGGTATTTGGCGAAGGGTCTGGCAGGTATTCCGGGTGTTGAGATCGTCGCGCCGCCGGAGGCGAATGCCGTATTTGTTCATGCTTCAGATGAGGTTTTGGAGGGCATGCGGCGGCGTGGCTGGAAGTTCTATACGTTTATCGGAGGGGCCGCGCGGTTCATGTGTTCCTGGGACACACAGCACAAGCGCATCGACGAGTTTTGCCGTGACATGCGTCTGTGCGCGGAACAGAGCACAGTGCAGATGGCAAAAAGTTAGAGCGCAGATCCAGCAGGGAGAACGGACGCCAATCTGGGGAAACCAGGATTCGGATAGGCCCGGGCTTCAGCCCGGACATTCGCAAGTGATAAGGAGCCGGGCTTTCTATGCGCGGCCAGCGATTTAGCGTTGCCCCGCGGCAGACGATTTCCCCTGATGAATCGCATGCTGCAGAACTTCGGCCAGATGCATGGCCCGCCGGCCGGTGGCTTGCTGGATCTGCTCGCGGCAGCTGAAACCATCCGAAACAATCAATGTGTCATGGCCGGCCTCCCGCACGGCGGGGAGCAGCACGCGCTCGCCGATGGCCTGCGACAAGGCATACTTTTCCGCCTCGAAGCCGAAGGGGCCGGCCATTCCGCAGCATCCTGCATCGAGTGCCTTCAAGTCTGTGCCGGTTTTGCGCAGCAGTGCCTCTTCGTGAGTCATCTTCATGACCGCTTTGTGATGGCAGTGCCCGTGGAGCAGAATCTTCTGCTGCAACTGTGGTGGCTGATAGCCCTGCTGCTCGAGGAACTCGCTCAATAGGAAAGTCTGCCGCCGCAGACGATCCGCTCGCGGATCGTCGGGAAACAGGTTACGCAACTCGTCGCGAAATACAGACGCACAGCTCGGTTCTAGCACGACGATGGGTAGCCCGGCATCAATCTCCGGGGCCATCACCTGCAGAACGCGCTGTAAATACAACTTTGCCTTGTCGAGCATTCCAAAGTCATAGAGTGGTCTTCCGCAGCAAAGTTTGTGCTGTGACACCATAACTTGGCATCCGGCATGCGTAAGTACTTCCCATGCAGCGCGGCTGGTTTCCGGCTTGAAGTAGTTGTTGAAGGTATCAAGCCATAAAACAGCGCCGCCCCCAGTCTCAGGGACGCGGCGTTTCCGTGCCCAATGTTGAAAAGTTACCGGCGCGAGCCGCGGCATCTCTCGCTGCGGCGCCAGGCCCAGAGCTTTCTGCAGTAATGGTTTGGAGGCGCCGCTCAACAGGTTGGAAAGACCTGGAGCCAGTGACCCGAGCCGTGCCCAACGGTCGATCATGCCGAACGCATACGCATGCAGCGGGCGTCGCTTACCTTCGTAATAGTGCGCCAGGAATTCTGCTTTGTAGGTAGCCAGATCGACATTGGCCGGGCACTCTGATTTGCAGGCTTTGCAAGCCAGGCAGAGGTCCAAGGCCTCCTTGACCTGCTCATTCTTCCAGCCGCCCTCCACCACTTCGCCTTGCAGCAACTCGAAGAGCATGTGGGCACGCCCCCGCGTACTATGCTCCTCCTCCAGAGTCACCATGTAACTGGGGCACATGCCCCCGGTGTCGAGCTTGCGGCACGCGCCCACACCGATGCAGCGCGCGGCAGCGCTCGCGAAGGAGCCGCCATCCTCTACAAACTTGAAGTGCGTTTCCGGCTGGCGCGGTTTGTAGTCGGCCCCTAACCGGAGATTTTCCGTGGGCAAATATGCATCCACAACCTTGTGCGGATTCATTTTGTTCTGTGGATCCCACACTGCCTTGAATTGCCGGAAGGCATTCACCAATTCCGGCCCGAACATCTTGTGCAGCAAAGCGCCGCGGGATTGTCCATCGCCATGCTCACCGGAGAGCGATCCCCCGTAACTGACCACAAGATCGGCGGCCTTCTCAACGAAGTCGCCGTACTTGCGGACGCCAGTCTCGCTCAGGAGATCGAAGCTGACACGCATGTGAATGCAACCATGCCCGAAATGGCCGTAGAAGGAGCCTTGATAACCGTACTCGTCCATCAAGGCACGGATATCGCGAAGGTAGCCGCCCAGTTTTTCCGGAGCCACCGCCGCATCGTCCCAACCTTCCCATTGTGGCGCAGCTCCCGGTGCAAATGCCGCGGCTCTTGGCCCTGCCTCGCGTAGATGCCAGACGTGCTTCGCTTCTGCCGGCGTATAGAGCCGCGTGTTAGGCGGATGCGGTATGTCTTTCAACTTTTGGATCAACTCTTCCGCCCGCGTGCGCGCATGATCCGGATCATCCGCGCCGAATTCCACCAGAACGATCCCCCCTCCCTCAGGAAGTAGCTCGAGCTTGGGAGCACCCTTGCTCCGCAGTCCGTCGACGATGCTGCCTTCGAAGCCTTCAAAGCCAATCGGATTGAAACCGAGGATCTCGGGAACATGATCGGCGGCTACAAAGGCATCCGGATATCCAATGCCGACCAGGGCGCGATGTTGCGGGCTGGGGATCAGCTTCACCTTGGCCTCAAGCACCGTGACACATGTGCCCTCAGCACCGACGAGTGCGCGGGCAACGTTGAAGCGATCGGGTAGAAGATCGTCGAGGTTGTATCCGGAAACACGTCGTGGGATCTGCGGAAATCGTGCCCGTATCAGATCTGCATATTGGTCGCCCAGGGCACACAGCGCGGTGTAGATTTCTGCAAGGCGTCCACCGCCGCGTGCGATTTGATCGAGGTCATCTTTCGTGGTTGCCCCGACGGTCATCTGGGTTCCGTCGTAAAGCAGAATCCGTAGCTCCTCAATGTTGTCGGCGGTTTTGCCGCCGAGCAAGGAGTGGGTTCCGCAGGAGTTGTTCCCGATCATGCCGCCGATGGTGCAGCGGTTGTGGGTGGAAGGATCGGGGGCAAAGGTGAGTTTATGGGTTTCAGCCCGGCTACGCAGTGTATCGAGAACCACTCCAGGCTGCACGATGGCAAATTGCCGACGCGGATCCAGCTCGAGGATCCGGTTCATGTACTTGGTGAAATCGAATACCACAGCGACATTGCAACATTGGCCGGCAAGGCTGGTGCCGGCGCCGCGTGGCAGTACAGGAGCTTCATACTTGCGGCATACCGCCATGGCTGCCACCACATCCTCCGCATCGCGAGGCACTACGAGACCAATGGGAATCTGGCGGTAGTTCGAGCCGTCAGTGGAATACATCGCGCGGCTTCCGCGATCGAAGCGGACTTCGCCCCTTACTATCTGCTTCAGTTCCCTTTCCAGCTCAGCCGCCTGAGGAAAGATATCCACCGGTTTCGCATGGGAGCTCAGCGGTAGTGGAGTGAGTATCTGCATCGGTTACCCAATAGGGTCTGTAAAAATCTGAATTGTTAAACCTACGGCTCGACGGAGGTCACGCCCTGATACTAAACGGATTCTGCCGCAGCGGTTATTGCTCTCCGGGCGCGAGGGACTGGAGGGCGGCCGTCACGCCACCGGCTTGGTGCGGCACTCGTGCCAGGCGCAACCCCATTTCCACACCGCTTAAGGTACCCGCCAGCATCAAGTCGTTGAAGCTGCCGAGGTGACCAATGCGAAATGCTTTACCGGAGAGTTTGGAGAGTCCAGCACCAAGAGACATATCGAAGTTCTCGAGGATGATGCTGCGCAACTTGTCCGCATCATGGCCTGGAGGCATAAACACCGCAGTGAGCGAACTGGAATACTCGCGGGGATCTTCGCAGACTATCTCCAGACCCCAGGCCCGCGCCGCCGCGCGCGTCGCTTCTGCGTGTCTGCGGTGGCGGTGGAAGACGTTGGCCAGCCCCTCTTCGTGCAGCATTGCGAGGGCCTCCTTCAGACCGTAGAGCAGCGTAGTCGCGGGCGTGTAAGGAAAGAAACCATTGCGATTCGGACCCAGCATTTCCTGCCAGTCCCAGTACGAGCGAGGCAATTTTGCGCTCTTGTTGGCTGCCAGCGCCTTTTCGGAGACCGCGTTGAAACTCAAGCCCGGGGGCAGCATCAGACCTTTCTGCGAGCCCGCGACGGTAACATCCACGCCCCATTCGTCGTGACGATAATCGATCGACCCTAACGACGAAATGGTATCCACCATGAGCAATGCGGGATGACCGGCCCGATTCATCTCCTGCCGAACGTCTGCGATCGCTGTGGTGACTCCGGTCGAGGTCTCGTTGTGTACCACCATCACGGCCTTGTAGATGTGGCGATCGTCCGCAGCCACGCGGGAAGCTAATTCCGCCATGGGAACGCCGCGTCGCCAATTGCCGGAAACATAATCCACCAGCAACCCGAATCGCTCCGCAAGCTGCCGCCAGAGTTGGGAGAAATGCCCCGTCTCGAACATCAAAACGCGGTCGCCTGGCGAGAGCGTGTTGACGATGGCTGCTTCCCAGGCTCCGGTTCCCGAAGACGGATAGAGGATGACCGGGCCGGAGGTTTGGAAGACGGGCCGCAGGTTCTCCAGGATTTCGTTGCCCAGGTGCGCGAACTCCTGGCTGCGGTGGTCGATGACCGCGCGGTGCATGGCCCGCTGGATTCGATCGGGTACATTCGTGGGACCGGGTATTTGCAGGAAGTGACGGCCGGCGCGAGTCAAGATGACCGGATTCTAATTGATTGCGAGCAGGCTTCGCGAACCACTATAGTGGACCCCGTGTACCGCGGTGCGAGGTGTCGCGAGCGCATGGCCGATTTGGGTTCCCTGGTACAGCGCCGTGAATTTCTGAAGCTCGGCGGCGCAGTCACAGCGCTCAGTCTTACCCATCGGGCGTTCGCAGGCGCCCGCGAACGCGTCTCCATCATCGTTGATACCGATCAAAATTGCGCTTTTTCGGAAAGTGGTTATTGGGCCGCCGGTCAATTGCGCAAGGCTGTCGCCGCCAAGGGCACAATCTGTGAAATGGTCCGCTCCCTGGACGAGGCTCGAGGCTCTTCGTTTTTCGTGCTGGTTGCGAGTCCCGCTTCGAGGCTGGCCCGTCACTTTCCGCAGGCGGCTGCGATTTTCTCCAGTTCTGAAAGCCTTCGTCTGAGCCCCGGCACCTTGCTGGGAACGCCCGCCACCTGGGTCTCTGCAGGCGGTGAGAGAGGTTTTGTCTACGGCCTGCTCGAACTCGCCGACCGCGTGCAATTCAGTTCTGACGTGACAATGGGCTTGCACTTCGCCCAATCCGTGGAAGAGCATTCTGCGAATCAGGTCCGTAGCGTCTGCCGCTTGTTCTGCAGTGAAATCGAAGATAAGCCGTGGTACTACGACAAGGGCTTCTGGCGGAGCTACCTGGATGCCCTCGCGGCCAGCCGGTTCAATCGCTTCAACTTTGCCTTTGGATTAGGCTACGACTTCCCACGCGGCGTTACCGGCGACTACTTCCATTTCCCTTACCCGTACCTGGTGGAGGTTCCAGGGTACGATGTGCGCGTGGTCCGGCTGCGCGATGAAGCGGGAGACCAGAACCTCCCGCCATTTGCCGCCCCGGAACGGGATAAGAACCTGCAAACGTTACAATTTATCGCGGCTGAAACCAGCACCCGGGGCCTCCAATTCCAGCTTGGTATTTGGACCCACGCCTACCAATGGACGGATAGCCCACTGGCTCATCACCGCATCGAGGGCCTGACGCCGGAGACACACGCGGCCTATTGCCGTGACGCGCTCGCCATATTGTTGCAGGCCTGCCCGCAGATTCAGGGCTTAACGCTGCGCGTCCATGGAGAGAGCGGCATTCCTGAGGGCAGTTATCCTTTCTGGAAGACACTGTTCGAAGCAATCTCCGGTTGCGGGCGGAAGGTTGAGATCGATATGCATGCCAAGGGCGTTAACCAGACCATGATCGACATGGCGGTTGCGACTGGCATGCCGGTCAAGCTCAGCGCGAAGTATTCCGCCGAACACCAAAGCCTTGGCTATCACCAGGCCGATATTCGTGAACTGGAGATACCGGAGCCGAGCCGCATGGAGAGTGGCGTCTTCAACGTCAGCAACGGAGAGCGGCGATTTACGCGTTACGGCTATGCCGACTTCCTGGCTGAGGGGAGCCACTACCAGCTGTTGTTTCGCCTGTGGCCCGGCACGCAGCGTCATCTGCTTTCCAGCGATCCGGAGATGGCTGCCGCCTACGGGCGTACGTCTCATTTCTGCGGCGCCGGCGGCCTGGACATCATGGAGCCACTGACGTTCAAGGGACGTGAGGGGTCCGGCATGCCTAGCGGCCGTTGTGCCTACGCCGACGGTTCTCTGAATCCGGCAAAAGGCGACTGGGAGAAATTCGAATACTTCTATCGGGTCTGGGGCCGATGCCTCTACAACCCGGATACGGATCCCGAAACCTGGCGCAGATACCTGAAGAGCAAATTTGGACCCGGCGCGAACTCGACCGAAGCCGCACTGGCTAATGCGAGCCGGGTACTGCCGTTGGTAACTTCGGCCCATCTGGCCTCTGCGTCGAATCATGCGTATTGGCCGGAGATTTACGAGAATATGCCCATCGTGCTGGGAAGCGAAAAGTCTCCCTACAGCGACACTCCCACACCAAAGTGTTTTGGAACTGTAAGCCCGCTCGATCCGCAATTATTCTCGACCATCGTTGAGCACGCGGGCGATCTGCTCCATTCCCGCTCGAACCCGAGGTATTCGCCAATTGAAGTTGCCCAATGGCTGGAGGATTTCACAGCTGCGGCGAACTTCGCCCTGGCCCACGCCCGCACGCAGACGTTGCCGGCATCGGCGGATTTCCGGCGAATGGAAGAAGACGCTTTGATCCAAATTGGCCTCGGTCGCTTCTTCGCCGCCAAGCTGCGCAGCGGAGTTTTGTTTGAGATCTACCAGCAGACCGGTCATGCGGAGGCAGGAAAGCTTGCCCTGGCGAAATACCAGGAAGCGCAGACTGCGTGGGGAAAGATGGCGGCTCGGGCGAATCACGTATACAAAGCCGACATCACTTACGGCAGCATTCCGATGCGCCGTGGTTGCTGGACCACCCGCATCGTCGGCATCGATCGCGATCTGGCTGCGATGCAGGCGAAGCTGCAGAATCCCGTGGCTCCCCCGGGCTCTGCAGAAAACGCCGAGGGTGCGACGAAAGCCGCTGTAGGCAAGCCCAGCCGTCCATCGCTAGCTTGTGAGCATCAGCCGCCGGCGAGCTTCCATCCAGGCCAGCCGCTCCCATTGTCTTTGGGAGTGGCGGTTACGACAGAGTCACCCACCGGTGTCCAACTCTACTATCGCCACGTCAATCAAGCAGAGCGTTGGCGATCTACGGAGATGCAACGCAATCAGGAGGGGTACGCGGGTGCGATTCCCGCAGACTATACCAACTCCGTGTACCCGCTGCAGTACTACTTTGTGCTTCAACGCAAAGAGGCAGCGTGGCTTTACCCGGGATTCAACGCAACACTTTCCAATCAGCCTTACTACGCGATCGCAACGAGGAGTTAGCGGAGCACACCGACATGAGATTACGATCTTCAATTGTTTTATCCGTCATTCTGGGCGCAGCTCTCTGCCTTTGGTTGCTGCCTTCTCCGGCACAGCAAGTGCCCGGGGCGCCACGGCCCTGGAATCAGAATCCCAATGGCATGCACATTTATTTGCAGGCGGGGCTGAAGACACATTTCGAAGGCCAGCATGACTATCCTCAATTCCTGGCGGATTGGAGCAAGATCCTGACGAATCACGGAGCCATCGTTGACGGGGCTTTGCATCAGCCCACAGCGGAGGATCTTGCGCATACCGACGTCCTGGTGATCTATAAAGGCGACGACGGTTACATGACCGATAGCGCAAAGAGCGCGCTCGAAGACTTTGTGAAGCGCGGCGGCGGTATTGTGAGTCTTCATGATTCTCTTTGCGGTCCGGACCCGGCCTATTTTGCAACCCTGGTTGGGGGCGCCAAAAAACATGGAGAGGTGAACTACACGCTGGGCGCGGAAATCCCGTACACCATCGTAGATAAGACGAACCCGATTATGCAGGGCATGTCCGACATCACCATCTATGACGAGGCGTTTTTCAACATGACCTGGTCGAAGGATCCGCCGATCCATGTATTGGCGACCGCGGTCATACCGGGAACTCCGAGCGCAGGCAAACACAAAGGCGAGGTCGTGCCTCAGATTTGGACCTACGAGCACACGCTTCCCGGTGGGTTGCCGGCACGGGCTTTCGTATGGATGCAGGGACATACTTATGCCAATTTCGCCAATCCACAGATTCAGGGGATGTTGTTGCGGGGTATTGCGTGGGCGGCGAAACACCCGGTCAATGAGCTCGTGGACTACAAGCCGCCGGTGCGCAAGACTCCTCTGCCGTATAGCGGGGCTCGGTAGTTGGTGCCGGCCCTACGGGCCTGGTTCAGGCGCTCGTGTTGATTTCTGATTTGCCGTAAGGCGAGTCCAGAATTTAGCTACTCGTTGAGCGCGAACACATAGAGCGTGTCGCCCCCGCCGGCGACCACGTATTGACGTCCGTCCAGTGTGTAGGTTTCAGGGCCGTTTCCCAAAGAATGGAGCATTGAGAAGTGCCACAGGATTTCCCCGTTCGCGGAGTTAAAGGCGATGAAGTTGCCGAAGTAATCGCCGCTGAAGAGAAGTCCTCCCCCGGTCGTAAGGACGCCGGGGCCGCCCAGTCCCACTCCATTCGTACCCATAGCGGTGGAATAGGCGTGGCTCCACTTTACGTTGCCTGTTTTGTAATCGAGGGCTTCCAGCACATGCTGCGTCCAGAGGGTGTGGATGGATCCTCCGTACCCCTCAGGGTGCTCGCTGGTGTCGGTGAGATAGGTCACGCTGTAGCCGCGAAAGGCGTTGACATAAAACAATTCCGTCTGCGGGCTGTAGCTGGGCGGCATCCAATTCGTTCCGCCGGCTCCATTGATTGTCAGCAGGTTGCCATCGACTGTGGGTTGCTTTTGCGGATCAGGAACCGGCTCGCCTCGGGCATCCAGGCCTTTCGACCAATTCAGCGGGACATAGGGTTTGGAGACGATACTTTCTCCATTCGTCCGATCCAGAACGAAGAAATATCCGTTGCGCGCGGCCTGCGCCAGCAGCTTGCGCGGCTTGCCATCGATCTTCGCGTCGAACAGGACAGGCGTCTCGGTGTTGTCCCAATCGTGGGTATCGTGGGGTGATCCCTGGAAATACCAGACCAATTTGCCGCTGTCGGCATTCAGCGCAACGATGGAACAGGTCCATAGGTCGGCGCCCTTTCTGCCCTGACCTGCCATCACTGGATTCGCATTGCCCGTCCCCCAGTAGAGCAGGTTCAGCTCCGGATCGTAGGTCCCTGGGAGCCACGTCATGCCGCCGCCGTGACGCATTGCGTTCTCATCCGGCCATGTTTCCGATCCGGGCTCTCCTTTTGAGGGCTCGCTATTCCAACGCCATTGCAGTTGGCCGGTCACAGGGTCGCGCGCTTCCAGATAACCAGGGACATCGATGGCGTCCCCGCCTACGCCAACGATGACGTGATGGCCGACCACCATGGGCGCCCCGGTGGTGAAGTACTGCATCTTCTCATCAGCGACCTTCTGCCGCCAGCGTTCTTTGCCGGTCTTCGCTTCGAGCGAAATGAACCAGCCGTCGGGAGCGAGGAAGTATAGCCAGTCGCCATACATACCGAGCCCGCGATTTCCTACCAGATGGCCACCCTTATCTACCCAGTCGTATTGCCACAGCTTTTGCCCGGTGTGCGCGTCCAGAGCGAAAACGTGATCCGGAACGGTGAAGTAGAGAATCCCATTCACCATCAACGGGGTACATTTAATATCCGGTTCGCCGACCCCTCGCATCGGCCCGCTGGGAATCCGGACGCGGTACATCCAGGAGAGGGCCAGACGATGCACATTGCCAGTCTGGATCTGGGTGAGCGGGCTGAATCTGCGGCCGGAATAATCTCCGTTATAGGTGGGCCAGGTGTTGGTGGGTTCCTTCTGCAGTAGCTGCTGAGGTTGGAGGCCCTGAGCGAGAGAAACAGCGGGAAGTACGGCCAGCAGGCAGGCAAGGAAAGACTTCACTTGAGGGTCACCAGGTAAGCGGTAAGGTCGTGCATCTGTTGATTGGTGTACTTATCCAACATCTGGCGATGAAATTCCAGCTGATCTTCGACCTTCACGGCAACGCCTTTCTGCAAAGGAATTGAGTGATAATTACCTTGAGCGTCGTCGAGCGAAACGTAAAAATCGTCGAGGTGCTTGAGGGTTCCCTCGAGGTGAGATCCGTCGGGCAGGGTCACAGTTACTTTAGGGGGCGAGGACCGGTCGGCGGCCGCAGGGTACAGGAAGGCCTGCTGCAGTTCCGGCGGCTTCATCTTCGATCCAATGTGCGCCAGGTCTCCGGTAGCCGAGTGGCACGTGTTGCACTTCCCTTCACCGTTGAAGTAGGCCTCGCCCGCCTGGGGATTGCCGGTCACGATGTTCAGGAGCTTGTAGGTTCCGCGGTTTGCGGTCAGCTCGACCTGTTGATGCAGATATTCGGCGATGTCGCGCAACTGCTCATCGGATAGTGAAGGAAATGCCGGCATGCCTTTGGCGGGTCTGCCGTTACGAACAGTCTGCCCGATCAACTCGCCCTGGTTGTCGTCCAGTACCACGGAAGAGCGGAGCAGGTCGGGGCCACTTCCGCCACGAGCATCCGCGCCATGACAAAAGCCGCAGGTGGGTCCGAAGATTTTGGCGCCTTCTGCGGCCATTTTGGCGTCGGGGATTCTGCCCAGACCCAGAAACTCTCGGGTACGAATGGCTCTGGAATCTTCCTGCTGTTGCCCGGAGCTGGCTGCGGTATGCGCCGGCGCCTCATCCTGGGCGATTGCGGAAGTTCCAAGGCAAAAACATGCAACCAAAACCCATTTTCCCCGGCCAGTCCCCATACCCCTCCCAAGATATACTCAGCGGTTTCGCTCGTCGACCAGGGATTTCAAAGGTTGGCGACCAACCTCGATACCTGCAAGGTGAGGTAAGATGTTCTGAAAACAGCAACAGTCAAGGAAAGAGGTAGGTCATGATTAAGAAACTGGCCCTGGTGACGGCGTTAGCTTTCTCCACGTCGTTGTGTTTCGCTGCAGAGGATGTGGTTCACGCCCTGGAAGGAACGGTCAAGAAACTCGACGCCGGAGCCAAGACCGTCGTGATCGAGACCAAGGACGGCGCCGAACATACGTTCCACTATGCCGGTGATGTGGTGGTCGACGGAGCCGAGGGTACGAAGCGAGGCGCAATCGACGCCGCGCACGGAGTCACGGAAGGTAGCCACGTGGTCGTGCACTATACGGAGGTTGGCGGCAAGGATACCGTGCACGAGGTTGACAAGGTGGGCGACGGCGGCCTCAAGGCGACGGATGGTACGGTCACCCATATCGACCGCGGGACCAAGACGATTGCGGTCAAGACGGCCGACGGCACCCAGGAGACATTCCACATGACCGATCGGGCGGCGAAGGACACCGGTAAGGACGTCGCTGCCGGAGCGGGCAAATCGGCCAAAGTCACGGTGTTTTACACCGAGAAGGCCGGCGTCAAAACAGCGCATTTTGTGAAATCCATCTTCTGAGCCACACGTGAAGCATGCTGCCCGATTGCTCGTTCCGCTGGTACTCACCGCAAGCTTGGCTTTGGCCCAGGAGAGCCGGCGGACGAGCATCAACCCTTCTCCTAACCGGGCAGACGATGCCAAGCCGAATAGTGACAAGGTTCCTGACGTCTATGCGATCACGGGGCACTTTGATCGGGTTGTAGTCCTCCGCTTCAAGTACAAGACTGACCTCTTGGCCGGACTGCAAAAGATGGTCAAACAGGAGAACATTCGCAACGGCGTGATTCTCTCCGCCATGGGATCGGTCCGCGGCTACCAGGTGCATGTGGTCAGCAACCGGACGCTCCCTTCTCAAGACACCTACATCAAGAATCCCACCCAGCCCGCGGACCTGATAAGCATGAACGGATATGTCATCAACGGCAGGGTTCATCCGCACATCACTCTGGCTCTTCCGGATAAGGTAATCGGCGGCCATCTCGAACCGGGAACCGAAGTCTTTACGTTTGCGGTGGTCACGATCGGCGTGATGAATGACGTGGATTTCCAGCACCTTGATGATAAGACTTACCGGTGAGGTTACCTAATTGGACGGGATTGATTTTGGCGGGCGCGTGGCGGTAGTCACGGGCGGGGCAAGTGGAATTGGCAAAGCGATAGCGAACCGGCTAGCTGTTAACGGGGCCCAGGTTTGGGTTCTGGATATCGACGGTACGGCCGCGAAGGCGGCAGCTGAGGAGATCACACAAGCAGGCGGCCGGGTCCGTTCGCTTCCCTGCAACATCGCGGACCCCCAAAGCGTGAGCAGCGCGTTCGGGTCGATAGCTTCCGCAGGGTCCATCGATGTACTGGCGAACTGCGCTGGTATCGCGCACATCGGCACGATTGCGACGACAACGCTCGAGGACTTCGACCGCATTTTCAGGGTCAACGCCCAAGGCTTCTTTCTATGCATGCAGGCGGCGATTGCTACCATGCTGAAGCAATCGAGCGGCGGGGTCATCCTCAATATGTCATCGCTGGTCGCGATCGTAGGTATCCCCGAACGCTTTGCCTACTCCATGAGCAAGGGGGCAGTGAAGGCAATGACGCTTTCCGTGGCCAAAGACTATCTGGACAAAAAGATCCGTTGCAATTGCATTTCCCCCGCGCGAGTACATACTCCCTTTGTCGATGGCTATCTCAAAAAGAACTATCCCGGCAGGGAGAAGGAAATGTTGGCTGTGCTCGAAAAGACACAGCCTATCGGAAGAATGGCAAGTCCGGATGAAGTGGCGGGACTGGCGGTTTATCTGTGCTCCGATCTGGCCGGCTTTATCACCGGAGCCGATATTCCTTTCGACGGCGGCGTTCTCAATCTGCACAATTGAGGACGATTAAGGAGGCGTGGTGAACGTCTTTCGAACAAAACTTTCCCGGCGGACGCTGGTTCAGAATGCCGGAGTGGTTGCGGGCGCCGGGCTGCTCGGCCTGGGTTCCGGGGCGGTTGAGTCGCAAGCAACGCCCGGCAGCGGTAAACCGCGTGCCCTGGCACTCGTAGGAGACCGGTACCACAACCCGGACTACATTCGCGTGAGCCTGGATAAGGTCTTTCAGGATCTCGGAATTCCCATCGATTACACCATCGATTACGCGCAGATTTCCGCTGGTTTGCTGAAGAGTTACCAGCTGCTTGTCATTCTGCGTGATGGAATGATCTGGCCCGGCGGATACCTCGGACCGGATGCCTACACGGCGTACGAGGCTGATCTCGAGACTCCCAAGACCTTTCCCGAACCCAAGCCCGTAATGTGGATCCGCGAGGACCAGGGCGCCGCGATCAAAGATTTTGTGAGCGCAGGCAATGGCTTTTATGCGCTCCACAACTGCAGCCATATCTCGCTAAGCTCCAAGGACTACCGGGAGGTCATGGGCGGGGCTTACATCGGGCACCCTCCCCTGCGGCCGTTTCAGGTTCGGGCGACCGCGAACAAGCACCCGATCACAGATGGCGTGACGCCGTTCATCGTCAACGATGAGCAGCATTATGTGGCCTATGACAAGGATCCCAAATACGTCATTCTCGAAGCGGAGAATATCGATGGGCTCAAGTATGAGGATCTGGGAACCAAATCGATTTCCGGGTGGGCCTACGACTTCGGCAAGGGCCGGGTGGTGTTCACGGCGGTGGGACATACCATCCACGCCATGTGGAATCCGCAGTATATAGAGATCCAAAAGCGATCGATCCGCTGGCTACTCAGGGAGCTGTAGGCGGAGCAGGAAGCTTCACCAAACCTTACTCAGGTTGGCAAGGCCACGGCGATAATCCTCATCCTCGATCTTGCTCTGCACATCAAATCCTGCGAGTAG
>Ga0335072_10004860_pt1 | contig 19854 bp, 15 predicted proteins | sample Lox_Sample_21_FD_206725 | JGI IMG/M metagenome (GOLD analysis project Ga0335072, IMG submission 206725) | Soil microbial communities from Loxahatchee National Wildlife Refuge, Florida, United States - Lox_Sample_2.1 | ecosystem: Environmental > Terrestrial > Soil > Wetlands | place: USA...
CTCTGGTCGAGAATGCATTGAAGCATGGCATCGAGCCGGCGGTTGCCGGCGGGGAGATCCATGTGGAGGCTCGGCGCGAGGGGGACTCGCTTTGCCTGCGGGTCACCGACACGGGCGTGGGACTCAACGCGGCTTCCCCGGAGCGCATTGGGCTCGGCAACATCCGCGGGCGGATCGCGAGTCTGTACGGGGAGCGCGGACGCCTCGCGCTCTACGGCCGCGAGCCGCATGGGGTAGCCGCGGAGATCACGCTGCCCCTGGAGGGCGTGTGAGTCCAACCGCGCTCATCGCCGATGACGAGCCGAGGCTGGCGCGCGACCTCGCGCAGCGCCTGAAGCAGCTCTGGGGCGAGCTCGAGGTCGTGGTCGTGGTGCCGAACGGCATCGAGGCAGTGATCGAGCTCAATCGAACGAGGCCGCAGTTCGCGTTCCTGGACGTGCGCATGCCCGGGCTCACCGGGCTCGAGGTTGCCAAGGCGGCCCGGGACACCCGTGTCGTGTTCGTCACGGCTTACGATGAATACGCGATCGCCGCCTTCGATGCGGCCGCGGCCGACTATCTGCTCAAGCCCGTGAGCGACGCGCGTCTCGCTCAGTGCGTGGTGCGGCTGCAGCGCGCGAGTGCCCCTCCCCTCGATCTCGAGAAACTGATGGCAGGCCTTGCGCGCGCGCCGCGGGAGTATCTCGCCTGGCTCACCGTAGGGCTTGCGAACACGACACGCCTCGTGCCGGCGCGGGCGGTGTTGTACTTTCAGTCCACGGACAAGTATACCGAGGTGGTGACGGCGACCGAGCGTCACCTGATCCGTACGCCGCTCAAGGAGCTGCTCCTGAGCCTCGACCCGCGGGAGTTCGCGCAAATCCACCGCGCCACGATCGTCAACGTCGCGGCCATCGAAAAGCTCGAGCGCGACATGCTCGGGCGCTGCCGGGTGCATCTGAAGGATCACCGGGATGTTCTCACGGTGAGCCGCACGTTCGCCGCCCGCTTCAAGCAGATGTAGGCGGCCGCACCCGCAACCCATCCGTCTTCCGATCGGCTTTGCGTGCATACTTCCCTACTTTGCACTCAATCCCGCGGCTCTCGGGGGTCGCGCGCGATTGTTGCACCGGAGAACGAAGGAGCGGACATGAATGGCAAGTTTGTCGCACAACCTCTCTACGTCGTAGTCGTCATCGGCGCGCTGATCGTGCTCGGAACGTCGATCTTCGTCCAGGTCGGAGCCGGGCAGCGCGGCGTGCTGATGAACTGGGGCGCCGTGCAACAAGGGGTGCTCGATCCCGGGCTGCACTTGAAGATTCCGTTGGTGCAAACCGTGGCGAAAATGGACGTGCAAGTTCAGAACAGCCAGGCGGCCGAGACGAGCGCCAGTCACGACCTGCAGAACATCACCACCACGGTGGCGACCAACTGGCACATTCTGCCGGCGGACGCCGAATGGGTGTATCAGAACATCGGCAACGAGCCTGCGCTGGTCGACCGGATCATCACCCCGGCCATCAGCAACGCAGTGAAGGCCGTAACCGCCCACTACGATGCCGAGGACCTCATCGTCAACCGCGACGCGGTACGCAGCCAGATCGAGGATCACATCCGCGATGCGCTCAAGCAGTATCGCGTGGTCATCGATTCGGTGAACATCACCGATTTTCAGTTCAGCCCGGAATTTGCCGTGGCGATCGAGCAGAAGCAGGTCGCGCAGCAGCGGGCGCAGCAGGCCCAGTACGATCTGGAGAAGGCGAAAGTGGTCGCGCAACAGCGGGTGGTCGAAGCTCAGGCGCAGTCCGAGGCGCAGAAGCTCCTCCAGCAGACGCTCACGCCGGCGATCATCCAGCAGCAAGCGATTGCGAAGTGGAATGGCGTGCTGCCGCAAGTCGTCGGCGGGAACGGCGTGCTGCCCATGCTCGGGACGGCCGCCGAATCGGCGGTGGGACGCTAGGCGGTGTCGTGCCTCCTCGTTTGCAGAGGGACCGTCACGTATTGAGCACGCGCCCGTCGCACACCACGGAAGGGCTGCGGGCATCGGGCCTCCTCCTCGCTAATAGTGCAATTTGTAGCGCAGCTCGGCATAGATCTGGAACGGATTGTTCCAGTGGACGCCGCCGAAGGTCAGGCTGTTGTCGGTCAGCAGGTGCTTGTTCGCGACGTTGAGCGCCGTGAGCGACAGCGAGAGGTCGCGGCTGAAGTTTCGGCCCACGGTGAGGTCGAGAATCGCGTAGCTCGGCAGATGGCTCGGTGGCGCCTCTCCATTGGACAGTCCCGAATTGATCGCCAGATTGGAACCGACGAAGAACCCACGCGGCAGATCGACGTTGTACCCGAGATTGAGCGTGTTGCGCTGATCGTGGTCGAGTGCGATGGGCGGGAAACCGCAGGCCGTGCCGGGTACCACCAGACCCCCGGTGATCGATCCGAAGCAGTCCGCCGTCTGGTTCGAGTACGCGAGGTGCACCTGTCCGTACGGCCAGAAGGCCGGTGAGCGCACCGTGAGCTCGCGTCCCCTGATGAGCGCCCCCTGGTCCGTGATCGGCAGAAAGATGTCGGATTCGCCGAGCGGGTTGTGGTCGAAGAAGTTGGTCGCCTCGGTGACAAAGTAGTCCGCCTCGATCGTCCAGCCCTCTACGGGGATCGTCACGCCGAACTGGCGCTCCGTGTCGCGCTCGCCGCGCAGCGGCAGGAAGGCGGTGTCATTCGCGTTCGCGTAGGCGACCAAGGGCCCCGAGAGCGTCTCGAGCGGTGGGGCCTGGTAGTACTTGCCCCAGAAGCCGCTCAGTACCCAGTCGAGCCGTGGCACCAGGACGGTCGCGCCGAGCCGCGGGTCGGTCGCATTCTCGGAAAGACTGCCCTGGAAGTGGGACTGACGGACGCCTGCCGACAGGTTGAGCCAATGCGCCGCCTCAAAGGTGTCCTGCACCCAGGCGACAACGAGCCCGCCGCTGGGGCTCTCCAACTCCTCGAGCGCGGGCGAGCTGTCGTCGGTGAACGCCAGATTGAAGCCGGCCTGATCCTGCTGGGCGAAGCCGAAAAGGCCGACATCCAGGTGATTGCGGTCGAAGCTCATCCGCAGATTCTCTTCGGCGCCCTCGTACTGGGAGCTGTGGTGATAGGTGGTGATGGTCGGATAGTCCTCGGCGCCCCCGTCGTAATCCGCCCGCTCGAAGTGATACATGAGCGAGCTCGTGAGCACCGCATCGTTCGTGAAGGTGTGTGCCCAGGAGATGAGCGCGAAATCGTCGCCCTCGCTCTGTACGTCGCCGAATTGACCGATGCAGTACGGGTCGTCGTCGAGCGGCACGGTGCAGTCCGGTATCTGGTAGACGTCCTGACGCAACTGGCCGATGAAGCTCACCGTATCCTGCGCGCTCGGCTCGTACTGGAGGTTGGTGAACCCACCGTACCCCTGCGAGGCGTCATGGATCACCTGGGAGTCGGGAGTCTGCAGTCCCAGATTGCTGCGATTGCCTTCGACGCTCGCATAGTACGCAAAGTCGCTGGTGTGGCTCGCGACGCTCATGTAGTCGTCGGTCTGGCCGAAATTTCCAGCCGTGACGTCGAGTGCGGCCTGGTCAGTGCTGCTGAAGCCGCTCTTCGGAATCACGTTGAAGATGCCATAAGTACGGTCCCCCTCGTCGGCCGCGTAGCTCCCCCGCTCGGCGCCCAGAGTCTCGATGTCCTGCGGGTCGATCTCAGGGGCGAGGTTCTCCGCGATGTTGGTGTTCGGAATCTCGACCCCGTCAATCAGCCAGTTCGTCTGATGCCCGCCGCGCATGTGCAGCATGTCATGGGCTTGGTATGCCCCCGGCACGTAGTCGGTGATCATGGCGGAGCTGTTGACGTTGCTCGCTCCCGGCGTGTTCTCGATGTCCTGCTCGCTCACCAGCGTGATCGGGGTGACCGAGGCGACGGGGGGCAGCCGCGTCGCGGTCACCGCCACTTCGGCGAGCTGCGAGGGACGCATCAGCACCACGCTTGCGAACGGAAAGTATCCCGCCTCGACCGTGACCGGCCGGGTGATGGGAGCGAAGCCGCTCCGCGAGATCGTGAGCCGGTAGTGACCGATCGCCACCTTTGGAAAATCGAAGCGGCCCATCGAGTCGGTGTGGTGCCGCATGCCCGTCTGGACGGCGGACTCGAGCACCACCTCCGCTCCCGCTATCGGCTGATCGCTCTCGCTGCGGACAATGCCGCTCACGCTGCCATAGGCCGCGGCCCAGCCGCGCGTGGGAAGAAAGAGCATCAGCAGGACGATGACCGCCACCCCGCAGGGGACCCAATAGACTCGGGGCCGGCGGCGCGCGAGCGCTGCCAGTCCTTCGATGAGATCTGACACGTGCAAACTCCCCGGGCTCGCCGCTCGGGCGAGCCCCAGCAAACGTGCGGACGAGCCCATGCCATCCTCGGCGCGCGCTCGAATTTGCGGCTGGCGCGAGCCCAGCCGATGGGGTCAGCTCAGCCGACCCGGGGGTGCGCGGGGCTGTGGGAGATGAACGAGGCGGACTGCGCGCGCGATCGAAACGAAGGCGAACGCATGCAGCTGCCGGGCAGATGAGATGTCGCTCAGCAGCGGCAGTTGGGAGATGGGCCCGGCACTGCAGGCCGTGCCGAACACGCAATGTTCGCTATGCGAGGGGCTTCCAGAGTGGTGGTGCTGCGTGTGGAGGTGGCCGCCATGGGACATGGAGCCCATGTCCATGCCGTCCATGGCGCTCGAGCCTGCGTCTGCGGGCCCGCCATGAGCGAGCATGGCGGCGGGAAAGCCCTCCCAGCAGATCTCGAACGAGAATGGCCGGTCGGTTGCCGGCATGTACCCCGGAGGAATGATCGCGCGCGAGGCAAATCCGGCCAGCATGATGCTGGCCATGAGCCTTCGCGTCGTACGCTTGCGGGGACTCAAGCGCATCTCCCATGGGATTATTCTGCGAGAGGGGATTTTACCCGGAAAAGAAGGAGAGCGTCGGCTGTTTGTGCGAGCGGGACCCGATGCACTGTCGCGGTTGCGGCAATCCGCAACGCATCAGGCCCCGGTCGGCTTGATGTTCGCGTTCAGCCTGAAGAGGTTCGTCGGGTCGTATTGATTCTTCAGCTGGACGAGCCGCGCAAAGTTTGGACCGTAGGTCTCGCGCAGGCGCGCGTCCTCCACGTCGGAGTCGGCGTTGACGTAGTAGCCGTGCGTGAACCGGCGCACGCCGTTCCAAAGCTGCGCGAGCGCCGCCCGATCGGCCTCCGACTGCGGACCCCGGGTCCACTCGTCAGAGATCAGCACTGCGTAAGTGGCGCTGCGGTTCCAGTACGCCGTCGCATCGGGCCGGACCCGCGCAACCGCTCCGCCCATCTGGCTCAGCTCTGCTCCGCACTCGAGCGACGCCGGCACGGTGTCGAAGCGCCGCACGAGCTCATCGAGCAACGCATCCGGCGCCGTGCCGTGCACGAACCCCGACTTCTCGTAGCTCGCCATCCTCCGGGGCACGGCGAGCGGGGCCGTGCCCGCGGCACCCTGTGCGGTGAGGTAGCTCTCTGCGGTCATGGCGCTTCGCAGAGGCGCGCCGAGCCTCTTCAGCGTTGCGAGCAGCCGCTCCCCTTCGCGGGGCTCGCCGGAATAGAACGCCGACCAGCTGGCATGGCGACCGCGGGCATCATTGGAGACCTCGGCGCTCAGGAGAAGCTCATCGGGTGCTCGCTCGGCGAGCTCCGCGACAGCCCGCATGAGGCTGTGCGCACGATCGTACGGATACATCGCGTGCGCGCCCAGCACCGGGTGTGCGAACGGATGCAGCCGGTACTCGAAGTTTGTCACGACGCCGAAGTTGCCGCCGCCGCCTCGAACGCCCCAGAACAGCTCCGACTCCTCGGATTCGCTCGCGTGGCGTAGCTTCCCATCCGCGGTGACGATGTCCACGGAGACCAGGTTGTCGCAGGCGAGTCCGAGGCTCCGCATCAGGCGCCCGAGCCCCCCGCCCAGCGTGAGCCCGGCAATGCCGGTATCCGCGGCGGTTCCCATGGTCGTCACGAGCCCGATGGCCTGCGTTTTCCGATCGACTTCTCCGAGCAGCACACCGCCCTGTGCGCTGACCAGGCGGCGCTGCGGGTCAACCCGCACGCTCCTCATCAGCGACAGATCGATCATCAGTGCGCCATCGCAGGCCGACATTTGCTCGGACTGGCAATGGCCTCCGCCCCGCACGGCCGTGAGCAGCGAATGCGCGCGGGCGAACTGTACGGAGCGGATGACCTCCTCCGCACCCGCCGGGCGCACGATGAGCGCGGGATGGCGGTCGAACGCCGCGTCCCAGAATCTGCGCGCCTGGTCATAGCCGCGATCCTGCGGCAGGAGCAGTTGACCGCGCAGGCTCGCGCGAAAGTCCGCGAGGTCGCGTCCGGACAGGCTGACCGGATCCCCGGTGCCGGTGACGGCAGCGACCCTTGCGGGAAGGGCTCCCGGGCTCGAGGTGCCTGCCCACCCCTGCCGCAAGGGCAGGAAAGCGCTGACCGCGCTCGTGAGCGCGGAGTTGATGAAGCCTCGTCTACCGATGGTCATGGACGGCGGTTCCTTTCAAGTTGCGCCTTGACACTCCAGGGCCGCTCTTTACTGCGAGAGGCGGATTCGCGCGCCGTTGTGGAGCTTGCTGAGATCCCCGACCGCGACACTCGCGCCGGCCTCGAGGCCGGAGAGGATCCACTGGTTGTCTCCGCTGCGCGCGCCGAGCCGCACGGTGTGCGCTTCAACCGCGCGGCCATTGATCACGTATACGGTGCCGGTGCTCGTGTCCCCGCTCGTTTCGACGGCGGCGGAGGGAACGACAACCGTCGTGTTCTCGGCGCCGGAAGGGCTGCCCGTGGACGATGAGCCGGACCCCGTCGCGTCGTTCGCCTGCGCATCGGCGAGGAATGAGACTCGCGCGCCCATCTGGGGCAGTATGCGGGGGTCCTTCTGTTTGAAACCCACGCGCACCTGCACCGTCGCCTTGGACTTGTCGGCGGTCGGGATGATCGCGATGACTTCGGCCGGAATGTGCCAGTCAGGATAGGCGTCGAGAGTGATTGTCGCGGGCTGGTGCGGGTGCACGCGGCTGATGAAGTTCTCGCTTACGTCCACATCCACCTCGAGCGAGTTCATGTCGACGATCTCGGCGAGGCCGCCTCCGCCGGAGAACTGCGGGGAGACGATCTGACCGGGCTGCGCGTTCTTCGCGGTGACGACGCCGTCGAACGGTGCGCGGATCACCGTATCGTCCTCGAAGCGCTGATTGATCACGACAGCGGCCTCGTCGACTGCGAGGTTTTGCTCGGCAACGGCGACCGCCGCCTGCGCGGCGTCGTAGTTGGTCTTGGTGCTATCGAAGGCATCCGGGCTGATCAGGCCCTCGGCGAGCTCCTTTTGTTCGCGCTGGAATGTCGGCCGGGCATCGTCGGCGGCGAGCTTCGCTGCCGCGAGCGCGGCTCGAGCCTGCATCACTTGCGCCTGCGATTCCTCGAGCTGCGCGCGGACGTTGCTGTCGTCGAGCCGGGCGATGATCTGGCCGGCTTTGACGCTCTCGCCCTGCTGGACCAGCATGTCGGTGACCTTGTAGATACTCTTGGCCGAGACGGTGGCGTCCCGCAGCGCCACGACGTATCCCGAGGCATCGAGCAGTGATCCGACGACCGGGGCGCTCGTGCCGCTCGCTGCGAGTGCTCGCGCAACGACCGCCTGCACGGGAACGGCGTCGGCCTGCGAGACCTCCCAGTATGCGATGCCGCCTGCCGCTGCCAGCACGACGACCGCGACGCCTATCAGAAGGCCGGTGCGCACCCCCCGCCGGCGCCCGCTGCCCGCCGGCGTCGGCGGTGGCCGCTCGATCCGCAACTGCTCGAGAAGCGACGCTTTCTCATCCACGAGGGTCTCCTAGCCGCAGCGCCGGTAGCGTGCCTGCATCTTCGCGATGCCACCAGGCGCCGCCGAGCGCCTGGAATAGCGTGACGGTGTCCGTGTAGCGGCTCGCGAGGGCGCGCACGTAGTTGATGCGCGCCTGCTGATAGCTTTGCTGCGCCGACAACAGCGTTACGGAGTCGACTGCGCCCACGGCGTACTGTTCCTGGGTCAGATGGAGGCTCGCCTGAGCGGCCTCGAGCGCATCGCGCTGCGCCCGTAGCGATTGCGCATCGTTCTCGAGCGCAGTGAGCGTATCGGCGACGTTCTGGAAGGCCTGCAGCACCGTGAGCCGATACTGTGCCAGTGCCTGATCATAGGCAGCGACCGCCGCGCGCCGCTCAGCGCGGAGCGTACCGCCCTGGAACAGCGGCGCGCTCAGACCGCCGGCGATACTCCAGATGCCGGAGCTCGGCTCGAACAAGCTACCCGCGTCCACGGTTGCGTTTCCGAAGGAGCCCGTGAGCGAGAGCTGGGGCAGCATGTTCGCGGTGGCGACGCCGATCTTGGCGCTCATCTGGTGCACGACGGCTGCCTGCTCGCGGACGTCGGGGCGCTGCGCCACGAGGGAGGAGGGCAGGCTCACCGGTAGGTTCTGCGGCAGGGTGAGATCGGACAGTTGCAGCTCGACCCGGTCGGCTTCCCGGGGTGAGCGACCGGTGAGGACGGCAAGTTGGTGCTCGGCCTGCTCCAGCTGCTGCTGGAGCGGCGGCAGCGTCGCACGCACCGCGGCGAGGTTCGACTGCTGCTGCAGGATGTCGGCGCGAGTCTGGCTGCCGAGCTGGAAACGGCGCTGCACGAGGGAGAGCTGGCTCTCCTCGATCGCGATGATCTCGTGCGTGGCGGCGATCTGATCGCTCACCGAGGCGAGTTGCACCGCGGTCGAGGCCACATTGGACGTGAGCGTCAGATAGCTCGCTTCCAGCACGAAGTTCTGCTGCAGGGCCTGCGCCAGCAGAGCCTCGACCGTACGCCGCTCCTTCCCGAAAATATCGAACGTGTAGGATACGTTCACCTGCGCGTTGAAGATGTTGGTGATGAAGCTCGGGAAACCGGGGAAGACCTCGGCACCGCTTTCCTGGAAGCGCTCAGCGTTCCCGGTACCCTGGAGCTGCGGGAGAAAGCTCCCTTCCTCGGCCCGCACGTTCTCCCGGGCTTCACGCAGAGCCGCCTGCTGGGCGGCGATGTCGGGATAGCTCCTCATCGCCTGCTCAATCAGCGCGTCGAGCTTGGCGGAACCGAACAGCGTCCACCACTCGCCAGGCAGATCGCGGCCCACGTCAAACCGTTGCGCTTCCCCGCCGCGGCCCGAGACGCCGGTGGATACCGTTTGCGCCGGAAGTGCCTGAGCCGTGTACCCATCGAGCGTGGGCCGAGCCGGCGGGTGGTAGTTCGGGCCGACTGCGCACGCCGATAGCGCGAGCACCGTCACCGCGCCGGTCCACGGGGGCAGTTCGATCCGACCTCGATTGATGCTCATGGCTGGCTCGATGCCTATGACCGCGTCCAATGCGCGGGGATATGCGGAACGGATACCTGCGAGAGTGGCTCTTCGCTGTAGCGACTGAGCTCGCAAATTATGCGGGTTCCGAGGCGGGCACGCAGCACAAAAGCGCCGCCGCCGGGAAAGTCCGGTTCCGCGTCGCCGCGGGATCCACGAGGGCGAGACCGGCAGTTATCCCGTCAGAGCACAGCGAGCGGGCTGCGGCAGTGAATCGCAGTGCGGGAGACAGCCCGGCTGGATTGCAGGGAAGGAGCCGCTCGGGCGTTCGAATGCACGCCACCGGGGTGTCGCCGAGAATAAATCGAGCGGATTCTCGCAGGAGCGTCAAAGGTCCTGGCAGTGGAAGCGGGGCCGCGCACATCGGTTAATCGAATCCGCGCGGCCGGCCGCTGAAGCCTCCAGCGGTCCGAAGGGCGTCAGCGTCCATCATTTTCCCGTCCATGAGGACGAGCTCGGTATGACGGAGATCCCCGATCTGCCGTGAGGGGTCGCCTCGGACCAGCACCAGATCGGCATCCTTACCCACGGCGATCATGCCGGTGTGCCCGTCCGCTCCCACCAGATGCGCGGGCGCGAGGGTCGCACTGTTGAGGGCTTCGGAGATCGTAAATCCTGCAGTGACGTAGAGCTCGAGCTCCCGCACCAACTCCATGCCCGTGCCATCCGTACCGGCGACGATCGGAACGCCTGCGCGGTGCAGGGCTCCTACCAAGGCGACGAGTTTCCGGAAGCTCGCGCGATAATCCGCACGAGTAAAGCCCGGGGCCACCGCGAGCCCCCCGGCGCGAAAGCTGCGCTCGACGGCCGGAGGCAATGTTCCGAGGTAAGGGGCATAGGCCGCGCCGAGATCCCCGTTCTCCGGTACGAACAAGCTCTCCGGCACAACCAGCGTCGGGTCGGACGTGATCTTCCGCGCCGCCATCGTGGCGATGAGGGATTTCATCGGCTCGGCGCTGAGATCGACGTTCTTGGCGTATTGGGCGGGACCTTGCATGCGTGCAATGCCGTTCGAGACGCGCACGACCGAGTCGGGCATGGCCTGCATGACAACGAAATAGATGTGCGTGATCTCGTCATAGCCGGCATTGATCGCATCCATCGTGCGCATGCCGGCTGGGAGGTGCCCGTGTACGTGCAGACCGAGGCGGTGTGCTTCCGCGGCGGTCGCCTTCACCCACGCCGGGTTGAAGCTGCCGTAGATCTTGATCCCGGTAAAACCCTGTGCTTTGGCCTTCCGCACGATCGCGAGAGCCTCATCTTGCGAAGTGGCGACGCTGCCCAGCTGAGCGGTATAGGGGCCCTTCCCATCGATCAGCACCGAAGGGTAGATGTGGGGCATCAGCAGCTCGCCTTTTGCCCTTCTGGCCGCACGAGCCAGCGTGAGTGCGTTGTCGTTGCCGGGATCACGCGCCGAGGTGATTCCGAGGGAGAGCAGGAACGGTCCGTCCGAATCATCGCCAAAATGCTGATGCGAGTCCCACAACCCCGGCACGAGCGTTTTGCCCCGCCCGTCGATCAGCTGGGCAGACGCCGGCACGGCGGTCGAGCGCGTGGGACCTACCGCGGTGATCTTCCCGTGCTGCACGATCACGGTTTGATCGTCGGCGAATCGCGTACCGCCGATGAATGCCCGCACATGGGTGAATGCCACGGGGCCGGCCGGCGTCTTGGCGAGCCGCCGCGCAAGGATCGGTGATCGGGCCGCGAGCGCATCGTCCTGCGCCTTGCTGAGTCGCGTGAGCTCTCCCTCGTAACCGGCCCTGATCCACGTCAATCCCTGGTCGAGCGCGAAGAAGCGCCCCCTCTCATCGACCCATACCGCCATCGGCGTGTTGCTGTAGCCAGTGATTGCGTACGCGGCAATGCGTTGACGCGCCGGACCTCGGCCAACCACCAGAGTCGTGAGCGGTTCAGCGTGGGCCTGTCCGCCGGGGAGAAGCGTAAGCGTACGGTCATGCGCTGCGACCAGCGCCTCAATGAAGTCGGCGGACAGATCTACCGGACCTCCAAAGGAGACATACTCGGCCGAGCCCAGATACGGCTTGGAGCCACGGTCGACGGGACTCATCCAGATCGCCACGCCGTCCCTGACCTCGAAGGTCTCGGTCGCATCGCCCTGCGGCGTGAACCCGCGGATCCTGGTCTGCGCGATCAAGCCGTCCGCGCCGAGTCGGGTAGCCGCGTCAAGCTCGAAAATCTGGCCGCGCAGATTCAGGGTCTCGCGTGACATGTGCACGCCGTCGCGCGTGATCCAGCGATAGGACCGTCCATGGCGTCCGCCCGTAGAGACGATCGTGAGCTTCTCTGCGCCCGGCGGCGGTTGGGCAAGCGCGGACTCAGGAACCGGACTCGCGCGAACGGCGTGAGCCGCCACGAGCAGCAAGGCCGCAGGCAGTAGTTTGATGGTCATGCGTCGCTTCCAGAGTCGGTCGATCAGGGGTGAGCGTACATGAACGCCCCGGTTCAGGTTCGCAGCGCTCGCCTCGAAGGCTTTGCGGCGTGTCGCGGACCAAGTGTGAGTCGCATCACGACGGCGGACACGCGCCGCAGCTCCGAGCCTGCTAGACTCCCCGGGGCGTCGAACAAACAGAACATCTGGGGTCCGGGTCTCGGGGGGTAATCATTGGGTTCGGCGATCGAGCGCATCAAGGATCAGAAGCAAGTCATCATCCGGGAGTACTCGAAGTCCAGCAATCTCAAGGGATTAACCCAGGTTGCGACGACGCTCGGGGCGCTTGCGATGCTGTGGTGGGCCGCCCATCTGAGCGCCGCCGTTTCGAGCTGGCTCACCGCCGCGTCGGTGCTGCTCATCAGTCTGTTTACCTTGCGCATCTTTGCGCTGATGCATGAGTGCGGGCACGGGAGCCTGTTTCAGAGCCAGCGACTCAATCGTGCCTTCGGCTTTCTACTCGGGGTCGCCGCGGGGATGCCGCAGTACGTGTGGTCGCAGCACCACAACTATCATCACGCGCACAACGGAAACTGGGAGATGTACCGTGGTCCCTACACCACGCTCTCGGTCGATGAGTACGCGGCGCTCAGCGTGGGCCAGCAGCGCATGTACCGATGCAAATGCAGCATCCTGGGCGCCCCGGTCGCTGGGTTCGTCTATCTGATCTTCAACCCGCGCTTCACCTGGCTCAAGGGCAGCGCCGCGCTCGCGAGGCATGTGGTTCGCGAGAAGCTCGCGCATCCGGCCGGTTCGCTCAAAGCGCATGCGGCGACCTTCAAGACCCGCTACTGGAATTCGGCCAGAGAGTACCGGCACATGTCCTGGAACAATGTCGTTCTGCTCAGCGTCTGGGCGCTGATGTGCTACGCGCTCGGACCGTCCCTATTCTTCAAGATCTACCTGATCAGCCTTTCCCTCGCCGGAGCCGCCGGCATCATCCTGTTCACCGTGCAGCACAACTTCAAGCACTCCTACGCGAGTGATGGTCAGCACTGGGATCGCGACACCGCGGCAATGGAGGGAACGAGTTTCCTGATTCTGCCGGCATGGCTCAATTGGTTCACCGCCAACATCGGCTATCACCACATCCATCACCTGTCCGCCCGAATCCCCAACTACTGCCTGACGGACTGCCACGATTCAAACGAGCAGCTGTTCTCGAGCGTCACCCGGCTCAAGCTGGCGCAGGTGTGCGGGGCGCTCAAGTACATCCTGTGGGATACCCGCGCGCGGCAGCTCATCTCCGTGGCGGAATATCGACAACAGCTGGCCGCGGCGCTCTAGTCGATGGCGCGCGAGGAGCTCTCGGGCAGGCCCCGGCGGGCATATCTGCCCTACTTAGGTGCCCCGCGCGTCACGCTTTAAGGGGAAGTCCGACCTTTCGGGGCGGCGAGCACCACGGCAGCTTCGGTCGTCAACAGCCGGAAGGTGAGGCTCTCCTGCAGGTAAAGATCGACCACGGTCGCAGAATGGCCGAGATAGCCGATGGAGATGTCCTGGCCGATGCTCAATTGAAAGTCCCCGCCGCGCGTCGTGAGCACCAGACCCCCTTCGATGGCCGGGGCCCAGACGATCTCGCCATCCACGAGACGCTGAACGTGCTCGAGGACCGGGTAGCCCTCGTCGCTACCCCCGCTGATCGCGGCATACGCAGCCGCGCCCAGCACCAGCGCGTAAGGGCCGTTGACTCCGGCCATGCGCAACTGGTTCACGGCCTGCGCGACGGCACCGGGGTAACCCATTACGGTGGGCGGTAGCGGCACGGCCGGGTTGCTCGCGCCTTGACGGATGCCCTGAACGCCCGCGGCAGCGTACCCGTCGAAGACGGACCGGTCTTCGGCGAAGGCGATCCTGCGGGCCGCCTCCTTCAGCACCGACCAGTCTGAATCCGTTGCGCCGCGCTCGACGTCGTCAATCGCCTGGCGGGTGAGCTTGAAGGCGACTCGCAACTCGACGAGCGCCTGCGCGGCGCGCTGGATCGCCTGGACTCCCTCGCTCGGTGCCTCGATCTGGCGGACATGACCCGTGCCGAGCGCAGAGAGCTCGGGGCCGTGCGGGCCCGACACGTCGACGACTCGCCGTGCAGCCAGATAGCGCTTGAGCGTGCGCGATGCCTCCTCCTCAATCTGACCCCACGCGGCGTCGGAAACGGGGGCGAGCTCGCGATGGAGGTTATTCATGCTGTGCCTCGCTTTTCAGTGAGCCAATTCCGAGCGAACCAGCCGATGGGGAGAGCCGTGCGTCGGACTTCCCGCGCGGCTCCGTTGCGGCGACGCTCGGGCCGGGGATCGAGGGAGTCGGCTTCTCCGCCGCCACACTCTCGAGAAACGTCGCCGACGGCAGGAAGAACAGCGTTCCGGTGACGGCGCGGCTGAAGTCGAGGAGCCGATCGTAATTTCCCGGCGGCTTGCCGATGAACATGTTCTCGAGCATCTGCTCGACCCGCTTCGGGGAGCGCGCATAGCCGATGAAATACGTCCCGAACTGTCCCTTTCCGATGTCCCCGAAGGGCATGTTGCCGCGCACGATCTCCAGTTGCTCTCCGTCTTCCACGATGGTCGTGAGGACGTTGTGCGCCGATGTCGGCTTGACGGCATCGTCGAGCTCGATGTCGGACAGCTTCGTTCTGCCGACCATGCGCTCCTGCTCCTCGACCGGCTGCGCGTTCCAGCGCTCGAGGTCATGAAGATATTTCTGCACGATGACGTAGCTTCCCCCGGCGAAGGCGGGATCCTCCGCGCCGATAATGGTCGCCTCGACGGCGGCTTGGTCCACGGGGTTTTCCGTCCCATCGACGAAGCCGAGCACGTCGCGGCCGTCGAAGTAGCCGAAGCCGTGCACCTCGTCGACGACGGAGACCGCGACGCCGAGCCGCGACATGATCTGTGTCGCGAGCTCGAAGCACAGATCCATGCGGGTGGCGCGGATATGGAAAAGGAGGTCACCGGGCGTTGCGACGGCAAGGTGTCGGCCGTGGATCTCGCGGAACGGGTGCAGCTCTTTCGGCTTTGGACTCGCGAACAGGCGCTCCCATGCCTCGGAGCCGAACCCCATGATGCAGGACAGTTCCCCGTCGGGGGCGCGAAAGCCGACAGCGCGAATGAGGGCTGCGAGATCAGCGCACAAGCGCCGTACCGCGACATCGTGCTCCGCGCCGGCGTTCACCGTGGCGACCAGAAAGATGGCGGCACGCGTGAGTCGAGCGTCGACAGGTTGCGGCAGGGTCGATGGCACTCCGGACTCCTCGGCGGTCCGTTCGGGGCACCGTGGCTGAAATGCGCGAGTACGCCTCCCGGCCGACTACCCCGGTGCCCGGCAGTCTCGCAGGGGTCATCTGGGGACGATTGGATCACTGTACCGGAAATTCCGACACTTCTCCCGCGATCGAGCCCGCGCCACCGCACCCAGAACCGGGCGGCTCAGGCAATGCCCTCGAGATACTTGCGCATGACGTTCGCAACACGGCAGATCCCGGCATTCGGCCACGGTCTTGGCGACCGGATAGATGCGGAGGGTCATGCCCTCGACGTCATGGGGCGCGATGCCGTCAGTGAGCGCGAGGCCGGAGAACCGGACGACGTGCAGAATACGAAAACGAGGTGAATACTCATAAATGTCGATAAAATGGATCAGCCCTGCCGCGGCAGCGACCGCGTGGCAGCCGCAGCTCGCGGAACGGCCATCGCAGCGATCGGTCTACCGAGCGAGAACCTGACGGGTGCTGCCGGGTCAAAGGTGAGGGACCGGCATGCGCGGCGCACAGCGCAGAGCCGGTGAAGGGCTTGTCAATCTACAATTGGCTTCCATGAAATTCATCAGGTCCACCCTGCGCGCAGCGGGCAGGTCTCTTATCCCTACTACCTTGATCGCCGGCTCGCTGCTCGGCCCGCCGCTCGCAGCGCAGGCCGACACGGCATCGCCGCCACCGCCGCCAGCCGCCCCTGTGGCGGTTTCGGCTCCGCCCGTGGCCAATTCCCCGTCCCCGTCCCCGTCCGCCGCTGCGCCGCTCGAAGCGTACCGATTCGCGGTCGAGCCCAAACTCAACGATGAGGTCGTGGGCGAGGTGCAGATCACCCATGCCAGCCAGCAAGACACGCTCACCGACATCGCTCGTCGTTTCAGCGTCGGATACAACGAGATCCATCGCGCCAATCCCGGGGTAGACATGTGGCTGCCCGGCGCAGGTCGCCGGGTCGTGGTGCCGACGCAGTTCGTGCTGCCGGATGCGCCGCACGTGGGGATCGTCATCAACGCCGCCGAGATGCGCCTCTATTATTTCCCGCCCCGCGGGCGCGATGGGGAGCAGACGGTCTATACGTACCCGATCGGCATCGGGCGGGTGAACTGGAAGACGCCATCAGGCGTCACGACCGTCGTTCGCAAGGCAAAGAACCCCATCTGGAGGCCGCCGGTGGACATCCTCAGAGAGCACCGCGCGGAGGGGGATCCCCTGCCGACGGAAATCCTTCCGGGTCCTGACGACCCGATGGGCAACCGCGCGCTTTATCTCGGATGGCCCGAGTATGCGATCCATGGCACCAACAAGCCCGCGGGCGTGGGCATGCGCGTGAGCCACGGGTGCATCCACCTGTACCCCGAGGACATCGAGCAGCTGTTCAACATGGTTCCGATCGGCACCCAGGTGCGCGTGGTGAATCAGCCGTTCGTTTTTGGCTGGCACCGGGGCGAGCTGTACATGGAGGCGTTCGGACCCTTGGCCGGTGATCAGCGTGATTGGCAGACGGCCACCCGCCAGCTGCTCGAGCAGGCCATGGGTCCGCAGATGCAGAAGGAGCTGCGCGAGCACAACGAGCAGGTGCGGTGGGACCTGGTCATGCAGTTGGCCCGCGATCCGGTCGGCCTGCCGGTGGCGATCACCGACCCCGAGGCGAGCCTCGCGGGCGTTCTTGCGGATGCGCGCCAGGTGCAGAACCGTCTGCCGGCCGGGGCGGCGTGGGACGGCAGGACCGAGCTGCCCATGAACGAGAAGACCTTTGAGCGGGCGCTCTCCAAGCTCGGCGCAACCGTTTCGCCCCGCCCGACGAGCCTCCAGCGAAGCTCGCGGGGCGCGACCCAGTCGGGCACGTGAGGGCTGCCGCTCTACGCCCTGCGCGTGAGCCCCCCTAGCTCACGCGCAGCCCACCGATCACTCCTGCGGCGGCGGTCCGCCCGGCGGAGGACGCCGGGGCATCTTCGCCATCGCGTCCTTGCAGCTCTGGCTCACCTTGTCGTTGTTCTCCCGCATGCACTGAAACATCTCGCGGCCCCGCTTGTCGGGGCAGAGATTCTTCATGTCATCCCCGCACGCCTTGCGGAACGCCTCGCGGGCGGCTTGCATGTCCCCCGATGGCGCGGGTGCTTGTGCCTCGACGGCCCCGACGGCGAGCAGCAGCACGGTCCCGAGCGCTAATGCGCGTAGCATCATGTGATTTCCCCCTATGTCTGAATGTCGATCGACGCACACCGATCGCACTCGGCGGCGAGCGAGCCGATCCCGGCGTCCCGCCGATCATACCCCAGAGACGCGAAGCCGAGCGTACGGCAAGCCGTCCGGCGGCCTCTCGATACCGCTCGCTCTTTCCGCCGGATCATGCGAACTTTCCGCCTGATCAAGCGAACGGCGGAATCCAGGCTCAACTTGCCGCCGAATCTAGGGGATACTCCCACGGTGTAAGGGACCGGGATCTCGACCGTGGCCCGGAGTCATTCACAGCAACAGCGAAACGAGGGGGCTATGGCCAAGAAGCAACCGTCTGCACAGCCGACGGATAACGATGGGGCGACGAGCGATCGGCGCCGTTTTTTGGGAACACTTGCGGCCGGAGCTGGAGCAGCGACGCTCCTCGCGGGCCTCGGTGCGAGCTCCGAGGCGTCGGCGCAGCAGACCGGTGGACAGCCGCCCGCTGGAGGTCCCCGGCCCCCGTTCTCCTTCCCACCGGAGCCCAAGGTCTCGCAACCGCCGCCGCTCAGCGACGTGCAAGGCAAGACGGTCTACGTGAGCGCAGCCTCGGACGGCATCGGCCTCGGCATTGCGCGGGCGTGCTCGAACGCCGGCATGAACGTGGTCATCGGGTATCGCAACGAGAAGCGCCTGGCGGCCGCGCTGCCCCTGTTCAGCAAGGAGGCGTCCGTCTTCCCCGTCAAGCACGATGTGGTGGGACGCGACGGCTGGGTGCAGATGCTCGCAGCCGTCAAGGGGAAGTACGGCAAGCTGCATGTCGTGGTGAACAACGCGGGCATCAAGACGTTCGCAAAGGCGAGTGAGGCAACGCCGGAAGTCTGGCAAAACTCCTTTGACGTTGATCTGCGGGCGATCGCGCACAGCGTCGTAGTCGTGCTGCCGCACATGAAGGAGCACAACGAAGGCGGCCAGTTCGTCGCCACGGCTTCGATGAGCGGTTTGCTGCCGGCCGTCACAGCTGGCGTCTACACGACGATGAAATTCGCCGTCGTGGGCATCATGGAGGCGCTGCGCATCGAGCTCGAGGGCACCAACATCGGTACCTCGGTGTTCTGTCCCGGTGGCGTGGCCACGGACAACTACTTCGGTACCGGCAAGGAGAATCCCTACCTCGAGGAGCTCGCGCGCGAGCGGCAGCGGCCGGCGAACATGCCCGGCGGGCCACGACGTCCCAACTTCAACTTCGGTGCAGCGATGATGCACCCGCTCGAGGCCGGCGAGCGCGTGGTCAACGGGATCCGCAACAACGACCTGTTCATCCTCTCGCATCCGGAGTTCAAGGACGGCATGGAAGAGCGTTTCAACTCGATCCTCACCTCCGTCCCGGATGAGGCGTTTCCGCCGGAGCGCCTCGTGATCGAGGCCCGCACCAGACATACCGGCATCTATCCGCGCGAAATCGTGCATCGACTCGAGAAGCGCAAGAGCTATCTCGGATAGCGCTGGGTCGAGCGACGGGTGAGTGATCTTCGAGGGGGGCGCATGATCCGAAAATACACGCTGCTGCTCGCAGCCGTGACACTGGCCGGCTGCATCGTCGAGTCGGCGACGACGGCGGCCGTCGCCGACAGCTGCGATCGCGACTGTCTCAAAGGACTCGCCGATCGCTACCTTGCCGCGCTCGTCGCGCACGATCCAAGCAAGGTGCCGTTGGCCGCGGACGTGAGGATGGTCGAGAACGCGAGGCGCATTCAGCCGGGCGAGGGTCTATGGAAGACCGCAACCGCCGGCCCGAGCGGATTCGAGATCCTCGTGCCCGATCCCTACTCGCAGCAAGTCGGCGGCATGGTCATGATGCAGGCGGAGGGTAAGCCCGCGCAGGTCGGATTCCGGCTGAAGCTCCTCGACGGACGGATCACCGAAGCCGAGCACATGATCGCGCTGCCGCGAGCGGCGAGCCTCGCGAATCTGCAGAAGCCGCGCCCGGCGATTCTCATGGACATTCCTTACGAGTACCGCGATTCACGCGGCCGACTGGTCCATATCGCCAAGTCCTACTACGACGCGCTCGACAACAACAACGGCTCCCTCGCGCCGTTCGCACCCGACTGCGAGCGTCACGAGAACGGCTTTCGGACGGCGCCGTTCGGCGGTCCGCTCGCCGGCGCCGGCATTCCAGGGGCGCCGCAGCGTCCACCGAGCCTCATCGGCATGCAGGACTGCGCGAGTCAGATCAATTCGGGCACCTTCCAGTACATCACGGTGATCGATGATCGTCGCGTCGAGGTCGCGGACGAGCAGACCGGGCTCGCGCTCGGCTTCTCGCACTTCCACCATGCGATGACGCAGAAGGAATTCACGATCTACAACGACCCGGGCCGCAACGTCGTGAAGATGAATTACAAGCCCTTCGACCTGCCGGCGATGCACATCTTCAAGATCTGGGGCGGCCAGATACACGAGATCGAGGCGATGGGCTTCACCGCGCCCTACAACTCACCGACCGGGTGGGAGTGAACGGCTCGCGATTCCTATGCGTTGCCGCGGGGGCTAGGCTCCGTTGCGAGCCGCGCCATCATGAACTCGGGGGG